>Ga0315288_10000175_pt1 | contig 74804 bp, 66 predicted proteins | sample YL17G11_20_MG_FD_203454 | JGI IMG/M metagenome (GOLD analysis project Ga0315288, IMG submission 203454) | Sediment microbial communities from Yellowstone Lake, YNP, Wyoming, USA - YL17G11_20 | ecosystem: Environmental > Aquatic > Freshwater > Lake > Sediment | place: USA: Wyoming | collected...
AGGCTCCTCTGAGCATTACGGACCCTTCGAACATTACGGCTTTAGGTAGGGTGTTAGCGGGTGGAGTGGCTGGGGAAGATTATTCTCAGAACAAGAATCCCGGGAATATTCTCAGGACGAAGGAGTTCACGAGTACGCAGAGGGTATTGTTGAGCAACGGGTCTGAGTTGGGCGTACTAGTTTATACAGATCTTTATCAGAATTATTTTATCGAACATATATATAACGGGTATGCTGATCCGTATAATCAGGGTGCCGTTGTGGCTCGTTGGGCGTTTGATAACATAGGTATTTTAGAGAAAGAGTTTGACGCTATCGTGGGGACTGTTGATAGCACTCCAGATACTGTCGACGTGACTGCTATCACGTTGCCTCAGTATCAGCGATACAAGTGTGAACGCATTCGGGTGTGCAGTCTGGGTCAACTCACGATGACGTGGACTGGGTATAGACCTGGATCTGGAGTTGTGGATACAATAGTACCTATCAGTTCAGTAGCTCAGAGCTACAAATTCACGTCTAACTATTTCAGGAATGTAGATGGTGGAGCTACTATTGATTGGATGCCTGGGAGTGCTGTAACCAACTCTGATAATTTTGTAGTGCGGATAGAGGCTAACATTATTAACACGAAGGTATCAGAGTCTGACACTAAAATGCACAGAGTAGATCAGTGTCTACATTTATACATACCTCTATCAAAATGGACTGCAGTGTGCAAGGGTGGTCAGCCTAATACCGCTTATGAATCTATAGCACCGTTTTATCGGTGGGAGGATAGATCTCCTAAACTGAATATCGTAGATTTTTATGACCAAACCAGCGCTGTGTTTGACCAGACGGCTAGTCCGTCTGCCTGGAAAGCAGCAATATATCCCAGGCTCATTAGTCAGAGTAGAACTACGAGCGGCGCAGGGGACAACAAGATTTATACAGGCGTGTGGAGTTTAGATGTGGTATTGTTGCCTGATGGAAGCGAGGAATTGGGTAATTTAACCGGGAAAACGTATATCTCCTATTTCCAGGGATAATAGTAAAAGAATTAAGGGTATAGAGCACTATAGCTCTATACCTTTTTTGTATTACTGTATTCGTAGAGTTTTCTTAAACCCAGCGCCTACGAGCAATCCTGCTACAGATTCGTTCTTGGTTGTCCTACCGTTGATTGTGTACAACATGTTTGATACTTCTGATCGTGTAGTGACATAGTGTACACTTGGTACAGATACCACTGTAGGTATGAGTTGGTCTGTGGTGTTGTTTGCTAGCACGGTTATTTCCGTGGCAGTCAGGGCACGTTTATAAATAGCTATTGCGTCGATGCACCCAGACCAGTTGTCATTTGGTGAAGACGAGCTTACGAACCATGCGCCTACACCGAACCATCCTGCGGATGTGTTCCAGTTCGACATCTGTTTGGATACAAGGGCTGAGTCGTCCATGTACAATACAGCGCTGCCTGCGCTTGTGAGGGAGACGGCCAGGTGTGTCCATGATCGGATCTTTGCCAGTGAGGTTGTTTTGTGCTTGAGGCTATCTGTACCGTTGGTGAATATAAGATAATCAAAGCCACCGGTAGAAAGAGCAAGGAATGAGCACTCTGTTTTATTAGCTTTGTCTCCCCAGGCTACAATCGTTCTGGGTTGGGAAAGAGAAGCGAGTTTTACCCACGCTGAGATAGTCCGGGCGGACGAACCTGTAGGGAAAGAGTCTGCTGGAGTGTAGAGCCCACAAGTTGTGCCAGGGAAAGAATCTGCTCGGTTGGCGACACCCATACGGTCATTTACCCACTTAGGTATGCCCCTTTGGTCAGAGGTGTGCAGTGAATCGAGTTTGTGTCCGTTCCCGCTGGCATCCAGGAGGTTCCCAGTGAGTGGGTAAAAGGCGATCAGCCCATCCACGGGAACCTGCGCCATCAAAATCCCTGCCAGCACCGCGATCATCGCTACCGTCTGCGTCAGTCTGCTCATTCTCTGCCTCCTCTGAGTTTGGTGTGCCTGTTTCTGTCTGCTCACTACTAATATACTTTTATGGAACGTCGGAATCAAGTACTATTTTTGGTCACTAGTCCGTGTCTATGACAGTTTGGATCAACAGGCTTTTTATTATGAACTCATCTGACATATCACACCCGGTGTTTTTAACATGCCGAGCTTTGATGGTGTCGATGAGCTGTTGGTGCGTTAAAACGGAGAGCTCTGTTACTCGTTTTTTTCTGTAATCTTCATCTATTTCGTGACAGTCAAAATCCGTGTCTATTATAGCCTCAGTGAGGAAAGTCCTGATTACGGATTTGCTTGTGACAGCCTGCCCGATGTCTTTAGAGAATCGAGCCCTGATTGTGTCGACGATCTGTTGTGTAGTCAGGTGGAGAAGCTCTGCTTCCCGTTTTTCTCTGTAAGAAAGATCTTCTTTTTCATTCATAGGTCACCTATTCTACAAGGCTTGTCCGCCTATATCTACAATGAGGTTACTGTCCTCGTCGTAGAATAGTTTTATGCCTAAACTTTTGAGAGTTTTGTGCGTTTTCAGGAGATTCGTAGCATTCTCTGCCTCTGTATCCGAATATTCACTCAGCACTTCTTTCATGTCTATCAAAAAGCTAGCGCTAGACAGCACATCGTTCAAATCAGCCTGTATGTACTCTATAGTTAGCCAGGGCTGACTTTTTGGGCTCTTGTTGCGTATGTTGAACCTGTTTAGATAGCCTCGTATCTCCCTGCGCCATTTGTCCCTGTTTAATGACTGCGGCATAGTCACGTACTTGATAATGTGCTCGAGTAGCGTGATAGTCATATTGGAGAGGGCTGAAAGGGCTTCTTTCCTGTTTCGAGACATAGCCACGATAGTCCGCAGCTCAGACGCGTATTTATCGTGGCCGTCTTTTTTTAGCTGCCTGATAAAGCTTTCGATAGTCCTTGTAACCATTTCTTTCTTCACCATGATAAACATACTCCGGTAGGATTGTGGATATTGACCGTACTATTAATATACCTTTGTATAACGTAAGAATCAAGGCTTTTTTGAAGCAGTTCTTGCTCGGGTCCCTCTCCCCCTCAAAATATCTCCGTAGCTCCCGGTCCACAAACACCATCCATAATAGTCTACTAATAATATCTGATTAACAGGTAATGCTATATCCATATCACATATAACAGGGGGTCTGTATGGTTGCGGTGCCGTCTAAATGGATTGAAAACTCAAAAGTCCTCGACAAGAGCCTCGTAACAGGAAGTGCTTTTGACAGAAGTCAGGACAAGCTAGTGCCCCATTTTATGGGTCTGGATATCGGATTGAAAAATGATGGCACTGCAGTAACTATAGGCCACTGGGTGACAGAGTTCATAAAGGATAATCCAGTAAAGAAGTTAGAGATAGACGTGTCTACAGTACGATACGCGAGAAACGAGAATAGAGCGTTTTTTGAGATAGAAGAGATAGCCGATTGGGTGTGTATGTGGGCTCGCAGATACAACATCCAGTCTGGATTAACAGACCAATACTATGGACTCACAGCTGTGCCAGCTATGAAGAAAAAAGGGTTTAAAAACATCTCTTTCAAGCATTTTACCCAAGCTCTGAATACCGAGATGTTCTCTGTGCTGGACAGCTACCTGAGTAAGGGTCTTTTACGCATGCCTGTGTCAGATTTAACAGAAGAGTTGCAAAATCTAGTGATAGACCCAGCCGCTCGATATGCAGTAGCACCCGTAGGTGGGCACGACGATTTGACGGATAGTTTTGCACGAATGGTCTATACGGCACACATTAGCAGATAACATATCGGGGCCGCTCTGTCATGAACTCCATGGAATATCAATGTAGGCTCGCTGAGTACGACGAGCGCATCTCATTCTACGCGAATAAACAAAAAGAAATCGAGTACGAGAAATCGAGATTCGTGCTCGAGGTCCTAAAGAATACCGTAGCGGCAAAAGCCGAGAGCGCACTGCCACCAGGTATAGAAGTCATCAAGAGGCCATAATATATGCCGGGTGAATTGAATTTTGAGGACGACAAGCAGGAAGCGGGTTATAGGGAAAACCAATATAAAACCCGCGGAGAGAATGGAGACCAAGATCCTATAGACCCAGACTCTCAGTCCTCTTTGCCGAACTCAAAAATGATTATGAATGTCCTGAAACTGGTCCGCTGTCAGGACAAGAACACAATACCTGATTAGAGAGGGCCCACATAACACATGGCAGATCTAAATCAAATTACACGAGACGCTACTACTCTCCGCGGTAAAATCCTGAAAGACCTTGACACTCTCATCAAGATGTACGGGGAGTTTGAGGGGTCCGTGACAGAGCGCTTTAGGGATGAGTACACGAAGAACGCAGGAGCTACCAGCGGCCTCGAAGATTTCTACGCACTCAGTAATTCCGTGAAGAAGAACCATATAGCAGTGAAAAACGCATACGCTCTCCTGAAGAGAATGCGTGCAGTAGATGGGTTTGAGATCACTGAAGAAGAGGTGTTGGATAAAGAGCTGGAAGAGCTCCTGTCAGACGCCCCCAAATAACATATCACATAGCGAGTAGAGAAGAACATGGAAGAACCAAAACGTATGCGAACTACAGTAAGAAAGACAGCATCGGAGATAGTCCCGGTAAAGAACGGGGATAATGTCCGAGTGTCCAATAAGCTCACTGAAAAAGAGATTGTGGCCAGAAAAATCAGGAAGTACGCTACTACGACGTTCGGGTTTAATACGAGGACCGCGGCAGGTACCGGATATAGCTCCGGCGGGTCGATGGACAGCCAGTTCGGTAACTTCTACTCCCCTCAGCTGTCCACGGACTTCCTGGAAAAACCGCAAAACCAACGTGAACGTAGAGCCTGGTACCGACATTTTTATCACTCCAATGAGTTCGTGGGACAGGCTATCGACCTGCACTCCACGCTCCCTCTCTCGAAACTCCGACTCGAGAAACCGCATGGTGAGAACCAAGAGCAGTGTGAGTATGTGTATGCGTTCTTCACCGAGATGTGCGATGAGATAAAGCTTTTCAAGACCCTACTGGAAATAAGCCACGAGTTCTGGTTACTAGGCTCGTGCACATGCTACTCTGAAGACCATGATCCGTATGAAGTTACAGATGAGGATGGAGAAGAAAAAGTACGGGAAATGAAGCTCAAGGGTAAAGCAGAAGCAGAGAGACTCTACAAAGAGTTTAAGGTCATAGATAAAGACCCTAACTATAAGGGCTTTAGAAAGATTATCATCCTCCCGCCTGATCAGGTGCGTATGAAGAAAATACCCCTGTCAGATGAGAGTATCGTAGAGTTCATCCCGGAGCCAGAGACGAGAAAATCGATCCTGAACTCCCAGGATCCAAGCTATTATGGCACCGGATCAGATGACGTGCAGAGAAAGATACCCCATATACAGGGTAAACTCCTGGAACAGCTAAAACAGAGCGGTAGCATCGCTCTGGACACCGACCCGTATAGCGGGTCCCACGTACATTATCTGTGTCGTAAAAAGTGCCAGTATGAGACCTACGGTGTATCTATCCTCGAGCGCTGCGTAAACACCCTCCTGTATGATGACAAGCTACGTCAGGCTCAGACGTCGATCGCGTCTCGGCATATGACTCCCATGCGTGTAGTGTGGGCTGAGGAGCTGTCTGACACGGACGTAGAGAACCTCCGTGAGCAGGTGGACATGGCTTTGACGGACCCTGATTTCTCGATCGTAGCCAACTACCAGGTAAACTGGCAGGAAATGGGCTCCAACGGTCGTCTGCTGCAGCTCGACAGTGAGCACGAGTACGTAGCGAACTCCCTGTTCGCGGGACTGGGAGTGACCCGGGAGCTACTGACCGGTGAGGGCACGTACGCTGGTAATAGGATCACGCTGGAGGTACTGAACACACAGTACATGCTGTTTAGGGAGCAGCTCCAGGAGTACGTGGAGAATAACCTGTTCAAGCCGGTAGCTAAGAAAAAGGGATTCATTGAGAAGGACAAGTACGGTCGTGAGAAGTTGATCTACCCTAAACTGAGCTTTACTCGTCTAGCTATCAAGGACAATGATGCGTTCTTTGATCAGGCTATGCAGCTCTACAACAAGGGCTCTATCTCGATCGATGTGATCCTGGAGATGCTGAACATAGACCCAGTGTCTACCCGTAAAAAGATAGAGGCTGATCTGTTTACTGTGAACGATTTCGCGTTCAACCAGCTCATGACGAACCTGTATGTCGCTACAGCTACTAAACTGGCTGAGGGGTATAGCTCTGCGGATAAGATGGCTGAGTACCTCAAGCTCGACCCACTCCCTCCGCCTCCGGCGGGTGAGGAGGCAGGTGGAGGTCTGGGAGGGCTCGGCGGTGGAGCGCCGCCTATGGGTAGATTCTCGTCTGTAGGGATGGATAGTAAACGCCAGGCGGCTTTGACTAAGCTCATGACTATGGCTATGAAGAATCCAGAGAAGATGGACAAGATAGCGGCGTTTTTAGCGAAGAAATAGCTATGAATAAATCTATAGCGAGTGTACTGCGCAAGATAGCGCAGATGATAGTGATAGATGAGACTCCAGAGACTGAGGAGGAGATCCTACTCAGGCGTCAGCGGGTGTGTGAGGAGCCTGGGGGTCTTGGGGTATCTATACGTAAGCCGAGGGTACAGGTGCAGAGGGATGAGACGGAGATGACACAGCGACCTAAGCTACGCCCTATGCGTCGCCAGCCTGCTTATCAGAGTGAGTGGAGTGGGGATGGTGGGAAAGAGAAGAGGAATGAGTATCAGGCTGAGTATCGTGCTAACGGCAATGATGTGGGTACTAGATACGTGAAGAAACCAAAAGTGTGAGGAGTTTGTAAAATGCCAAAGCCACCGAGAGAGTTAACCAAGCAGGTAATGACCATCCAGGAGATCATAGACGGCCTGAATGATGTCATTGGCGGTAACAAGATCAAGATCGAGTACTACGGTAAAGATTTTGTGGAGCCGCTGGGTGAGATACGTAAGCAGGCTCTGGAGTTACGAAGTAAGATGGAAGTCTTTAAGAGTAACCTGGAGTACGCGCTCACAGCACAGTTTTCGACTAGTGAGCGATTTGCGTCGTCCAAGAAGGTTATAGATCAGTTCTTATCTAGGAAATTCTAGTAGCATAGTAATAGATCATAATACTCTTCTAATAAATAAATTAAGTCGAATCACTGTCCGAGATATTATCCGGGGTACACTATGGCTAAAGATGACAAGAAAAAGCCTGAGTTAAAAGTATCGCCAGGCGAAAAAGATAAAAAGGGTGATGAGAAAGCGAGAGCTAAACAGCTGTTGTCTAAGCATCCTGAGATCATGTATAACGCACGAAACCTGTTTCGCAACGAGAATGGTACTACTATCGTTGAGGAATCGGTGCCGCGTGGTGATCCGAAGAAAGAAGATGTCATCATGCCTCGGACTCAGGGAGACCTGACGGACACAGATTTACGTGAGATGGCTGTATTCGCGTCCTCTTTGGTAGATGACACTCTCCGACAGTACGATCAGAAGGTGGCGTATGAGGATGCTCTCCAGCGTGCGATAGGGTCCAAGGACGGTGGGAAGTACGCTGGAAAAGTCAATGCATCTACATTTTCTCTGATCATGGATACGATGGGTAAGAAGGCTAAGAAAGCGTCGGAAGAATCATCTGAACCTATACAGGAAATAACCAAGGAGGCTCGCATGGATAAGGGAATGATTTTGGCAGAGCTCGAAGCTACTCGTATCAAGATGGCAGCGTTGGAGGCTCTCGCAGGTGATGAAGGTATGGACAAAGAGGCCAAAGAGAAGCCTACCTGTAAAAAGTGTGGTGAGAAGCATTGGCCGTTTATGGGTTGCGGCAAGAAAGAAAAGTCAGAGGACAAGGAAGATAAGAAGGACGACAAGAGCGAAAAAGGCGCAGATAAGGACGACAAGAAGGGCGCAGATAAAGAGGCTAAAGAAATGCCTACATGCGCTAAGTGCTCTAAGAAGCATTGGCCTTTCCAGGGTTGTGGTAAGAAAGAAGACAAGAAGGACGACAAGAAAGAGAAGACTGCTATGGAGAACATAGTGGAGTCTCTCGATGAGATCGCTGGCACCCTGGAGTCACAGAAAGACTACGAGCTGTTCAAGATCGCCTATCAGATCGATCAGGTGTCTGATGTGCTCATGGGCAAGAAAGAAGCTGCGACTCTCGAAAGCGATACCGACGAGAAGTACATGAAAGAGTTCTTCAAGGCCGGTATGCGCGAAGGTGACTCTGACGAGAAGTCATACATGGCTGCGTTCAATACAGATACCACTACCGAGCTGAAGGACAAGTATCCTAAGGGTCTCGGCAAGGACGCATCTGCAATGCCCTATCAGGTAAAGAAATAAGGAGTAAACGATAATGCCTGGAATCTATCCTAATCCATCTGCGGCTGCTGAGAGCTTCAAGGTAGGGGACCAAGTAAAGTGGTTCATCCCTGGTAAAGAAGCGTCTGCAGAAGTGGGTGTAGTGACGCAGGTATGCCCGGGCATTAATAAGGTCTGGGTCGAGTTTCAGAATGGTGGTAACCAGCAGAGAGATCCGTCGGAGCTCTTGATGGTTACCCCATTCACAGGCCAGTCCCCTGTCACAGAAGACACTGGCTATAGCAGCTACTCCAAGAGTATCTCGGACAAGAGCTACGGGACTCCTGGGGACGCTGTCCTAAAGCTGGCTCATAAACTGGTGTCTAAAGAGATCCCAGAGAATGTGAAACTGGCTGGTATGGCTACCAAGGTCGCTAGCAGCTTCGCTAGTACCGTGGTGGACAAGCTGGCTAGTGATGTCGTAGCATGCGTGGAGAAAGGCATGACAGACATCCAGGCCTATCAGAGTCTGTATCCTCAGTACGAGAACATGTGTTCGGATGGATTCATGCGTACAGCTATCAGTAAGATTTACGCAGTCAAGAAAGCCTAAAGGACCGACACAATGGCCCTATTGAAATTTGGACACGCTGCTGTAGCTACACCCATGGTATGCCCCGGTAAATGGATAGACAAAAAGGTCGTCCCAGGACGTATCAAGTTGGCTAAAGATGTCATAGCTAAGTATGACCCATCTAAATGGTTGCTGTCGCACTGCTCGATCATGGCTTCTGTAGATGTAGATCAGGCTGACCCCAAAGACCCCAAGAGCGACTACCTGATCAAGCCTGAGTACTCCATTTTCGTGAACAATAACGGTGATAGCTGGGAGAGAGAACTCCTCAGGAAAGCGTCTAAGACTTTCCTGGGTGCTGATAATTTCTGCGAACACGTGCAGCTAGAAGCCTTGTCAAAAGGTAAAGTAATCGATGTAGCGTTGAGAGACGTACCTTTTACTAAAGACAAAGATGGCAAGGACCTCACGACTCTTTATGTAGACATTCTTATAGCTACCGATAGGAAGCATAAAGATTTAGTTGATAAGATAGGGTCTGGTGAATACGCCGCTGTCAGCATGGGCTGTTCCATAATGTACAGTATATGCTCTCAGTGTGGACGAAAGATAGAAGATGAGACTCAAGCGTGCAAGCATATACGCTATTTCAAGAATAACTCTTTTTATGATGAGAATGGTGTAAAGCGTGTAGTCGCAGAGATATGTGGACATAGGGACGACCCGGATAGCTGTAAGTTTATAGATGCCAGCTGGGTCCGTAAGCCTGCGTTTGAGGGTGCTGTCCTGAGGAACATCCTCAACATGGGAGATTCTGCATCACAGGATGTGAGCGAGAAGATCCAGAAAGCTATAGCGTTCCCATCGTTTGAGTATGCTCCTGGCATGTATCTGAAAGCAGCATCTGAGGCTGCTCGCTCTGTGGTAAATGAGATACAGGCAGCAGGTGAAGAAGCTCCTCCTCCCGCCCCTCCCAAAGATGATATAGGATTCCCTGAGGCTCCAGCGGATGCTGAGAAGCCTTTAGAGGTGGATACGCCCCCGCCTGCAGAGGGTGCTCCCGCAGAAGCCCCGCCTACCGAGGCTCCTCCCGCAGAAGCTCCTGCTGAAGCTCCTCCCGCAGCCCCAGGATCGTTGGGAGATCAGATGGGAGTCCCCGGCGGTGCTCCTCCTGCACCAGAACCTCAGATAGCAGAGCCTAAGGGTGATGCTACTGTAGCTGAGGTGAAGGATATGGTAAAGAAACAACTCCTAAATCAGATACGCAGGGAGTTGTTGAAGGAGCAGGCTACGGAGCAGGGTGACAGCGGTCGTCCTACTGAGATGGAGAATGCGTCAAACAGCTCTTTGGTGAAACAGGCTGGATTGAGCAAAGTGGTTCTGGCTTCGAAAAAGACAGGTAACGATAGACTATACAACGGTCTCATGATCCTGTCTAGTTTGAAGAGTTGGAACCAATTCAAGAAATACGGATATAGTCGTGAGGATGTGTTAGGCCTGCTACATTACGTAGATAAGCATGCATCTAAAGATCCTGTAGGTGTGGACGCCGTGAAAGCGCTAGCTAAAGTAAAGATAGGGTCTGGAGGTCTCGTACCTTTATTCACTGAAATAATAGTAGAGACTGGTAGAAGACCTCGAAAAGTGGAAGCTAGCAAAATAGCGTCCTGGGCCAAAATCCTTCGATATTTCGAATGATTTCGACCTACTTTCATAATAACCTATTAATATATAAAATTAGTGTGAAATAGAATATCGGTTAATTAGCGATTATATCCTAATTAATAATCTTTCACGAGGAGGACCGAAATGTCAAGAGAACGCCTTACGACACGGGTAGCAGGAGAGACAAAGGCAATCGATAATGATGTCTTTGCTCAGAACAATCCAGAGCATACCTCCAATGATCCTAAGATCGGTGAGTATGCGATTAACTCGACATTTGGTGAAGATGTGAATACGGCCAATCCGGCAGCCGACGATCACAAGCGTGAAAGTACTGGTCACGCTCCTCTCATCGACAAGCACGCTGCTGCTGAAGCTGTGGCGTCCGCCAGAGTGCTCGAAGCGAAGGCAGTAAAGTGTATCATCGCTGCTCAGCGTATCCTCCCGGGTGCTGCTGAGGAGATGATTGAGAAGCAGGCTGCGATTTTCATGCATCTGCCTGAGGAAGGTCTGAACGCTACTCTGTCGAACCAGGAATCCCTCGCAAAGATGATCTCCAAGCAGGCTTCTGAGACTTCTGAAGAGGCTAAAGCTGAGGGTGAAACTGTGAAGCAGGAAGAAGCTGAGAAGAAGTGCAATAAGGAAGATGAGCAGAAGAAGGAAGCCGCTAAGAAGGTTATGGATGATAAGAAGAAGAAGCTTGAGGATCTGAAAAAGGAAGCAGCTGACCTCGAGACTGAGCTTACCGCTGGTAAGAAAGATGAGAAGGTAGTAGAAGAAGAGGACAAGACTGCTGCTGTAAAGAAAGATGAGAAGGTAGTAGAAGAAGAGGACAAGACTGCTGCCGTTAAGAAAGATGAGAAGGTAGTAGAAGAAGAGGATAAGACAGCTGCCGTTAAGAAAGATGAGAAGGTAGAAGAAGAGAAGGAAGAGGTTGAGGCTTCTGACGGTACGCTCCTCGACCAGATCTTTGGTGAAGTGACTGCTTCCGAAAACAAGAAGGGCGCTGCAAAGCTCTCTGGTATGGTGAAGAAGCAGGCTTCTGAGCAGGTCAGTGATCTGCAGGGTCTGTGGGCGACAGATCCTGACGTGAGCAACATGTTCTAATTGGCTGGTGGAGAGAAATCTCCACCGTCTTTTTCTAAATTGTTTTTTGGTCCAGTAACCCGCTCCATGGTGGAGATTGGGTAAGAAACATTCAAGGGAGGTTTAACATGATCGGTGAAGCAAGTGGTCTCGCTCCTGACAGAGGCCTAAACATCCTCTACCGCGTCTCGATGAACTCGTTGATGAATCTGACCGACACAGATCTGACCCAGAACAACTATTCGTCCGCTCAGCAGACGGCCAATACCCGTTTGAGCGCGAATACTCCGAAGGGTCTCCTGGCTGGTTCGATCGTCAAGGCAGGTTCGGTTGCAGGTACCGTGGTCGCCTGCGATGCTACCAGCAACCCGCTCGGCGTCGTGATCAACAATGCAGTGGGATATCCGTTCGAGAGTTCGTCTGGCGTAGCCAGCGGAAAGTGCCCGTACCTCCATGGTTCTGGTACCGTGTTCTCGACAGATCTGTACGAGACGGCAGAAGTCGGCGGCGCAGCGCTTACCATCGCTTACGCAGCTGGTCTTCCTCTGTACAGCTCGGTCAACGGTCTGCTTACGACTGTTGCTGCTGGAACCGCTGTCTCAATTATCGTTGGTATCGTCCTAATCGCTCCGTCTGCTTCGGATCCGTTCATGGTAGTTCAGATGAGGATCTAAATAATGCTTGTGGGCGCTCAGATTGGAAATTCATCCGCTGAGTGCTCTTAGCAAAACCAATAGGAGGTTCTGTATGGAAGGTCAGATTAGCAATGAACTGAAACAGCAGATCATTGGTGAGTACATCAAGACTGCTGCTGGCAGGCAGAAGCTTGCCGCGTCCATTAACTAAGCTGGATGGTGGACGTAAAATCCGGTAAATTGCTGGAAAATGCACTATAGGAGTTGATTGGCAATGAGTAGCTGGGCATCTAAATACATACAATGCGTTAAGTGCGGAACGGTGGACGTCCCGCATGAGGCTAAGGGTATGTGTACAAGGTGCTATGATAATTTACGGTATTGTAATGAAGTCAAAGCTGAAAGAAACTACACCTGTACTAACTGTGGTAAGGTATTTTCTATTTCTCGTAGAGGAAAAAGGGCATATACTTTTTGTTCTCGATCTTGTAAGACCATTTTTCAAAGAGATGGTTTTAAAAGTAAAGAGGAAATTAGTGATGCTGTCCTTAACGTAATAAAATCAGAAAAAAGGTATCTTACCACAGAAGACGTTAGAAAGAAAGTAGGGGTTACTTCTCGAACATTGGGTAGATTTGGTATATCTATTGTTGCTCTTAATGAGCAACTTGGATACAAATCTAAAAAAGTTTTCGAGGATCGTGTAGCTGTAATACTTTCTAAGGTGTATCCTGATTTGGTACGGGAGAAAAAATTTCCTGGATGTTTATCTCCTCGTGGTTTTTCTCTACGCTTTGATTTTTACAGTGAGGCTCAAAAAATTCTGATTGAAGCTGATGGAATCCATCATTATTGTGGCCCCTATCATTCTGAAGAGATAGTTGTCAGAGATGGGATAAAAAATATGTGGGCTTCTGATAATGGATTTCCTCTAATTAGAATACCGTATAAGAGATCTTTTTCAGATGATTATGTTTTAAGTTATCTCAACAAATGCCAATCTGATTCTATAGTGGACAATCAGCAGCCTAGCCTTGAGGGAAACCTCTCGGAAGGTTCAACGACTGAGGAAAGTCTAAACTCTTCTGTAGAAGAGCATGACGGTAACTCCTACTGCAGTCTGGCGACGGACTGCGGCATGCCGGAAACCAACGAACTTGTTGGTTGTGATACAGTCTGAACTCGTGGGTAACTACGAGAGGTAAGTTGAAAGACTTATCCGCTTCTGATAAGAAGTAGTAACAAATTGGATCCAGCCTCTACGCTCGCGTAGAGATTACACGTCCGTCGCACGTAAGGCGTTCCTCGTAGAGCAGCTGCCCGATGGCGCACTGCCCATCTACGATAAGGACCCCAACGTGACTGCGTTCGTGGTTGGCGAAGAGGGTGAGAACATCCTCGCGATCACCAAGCCCCGCCGTGTGATTTTCCCCCTGTTCGAGATCGCCTCGAACCCGGAGATCCCTCTCACACAGGTCAAAGAGCGTCGGTTCGACTTGATCGAGCGTGCTCAGGACCTTGCGAAGGCTCAGATCCAGGCTGCTGAGGATGCCCGTGCATTTGACGTCATGGACGCAGTTTCCCAGAATGGTTTCGACAACCTGGGTTCTGCTTACGTGAACGCTCAGGTGAACGCGATTGCTCCTCTCACTCCTCCGAACCTGATCGATGCGTTTGCTCGTATCGAGACACACGATCTGAGAGTGGCTAGAGTGTTCATGAATGCCCTTGATTTTGCTGACCTCAGAAAATGGGGACGGGACGTTTTTGACATCGAGAGCCAGGCTCAGATTCTCAAGACTGGTTTGATGGGCTCCGTGTGGGGCGCTCAGATCATCGTCTCGAGAAAGGTCACTCCGGGCTATGCGTACGTTTGCGCAGAGCCTGAGTTCTTCGGCAGGATTCCGGTGAGGACCGAACTAACAGTACTCTCAGCAGACGATCCCAAGGCAAGAAGGATCGGATTTAGCGTCTTTGAAAATCTCGGGATCGGTTGCCACAATCCGTTGGCGATCACCAGAGTTAAGATTGCTCGCTAAGTTTTAGCTAAGTCGTTGGTCTAAAGGCCGCCTATGAATAGGCGGCCTTTTTTATGCTTGCACTGCGTATAAGTACCTATCTATTTCTTGTTGATAGATTCCCATAAAATAGCCTGCCAACATGGGTAGCGATCTCTCATCAGCAAGGTTTTTTGCATTTTTACTGGACTCTTGGAGGAAAGTATAGTATATTACGAGGTATGAAAGAAACAATCGTGTCTTTAGATGAAGACAGCTTGAAAAAGTTGTACTGTGTATTTGGGCTAACTGCTAGGGAGATAGGCAATCTTGTGGGTCTTACAGAGAGTGCTATCTTACTTAGGCTAAAAAAGGTTAACCTAACACCAGGCTGTCGAGCTGTAAGAGATACAGTAGTCGAGATAGAGTACACTGGACAAAGATTTGATGCTAAAAATCTTTTGACCAAAGAAGCTTTAAATGATCTCGTAAAAAAAGGCATGTCCGACAAAGAAATAGGCTCTTTGTTTAACATGACTGGAGAGGGTGTCGCTTATAGAAGGAAACAATGGAGTTTATCTTCTGCCAAAGACAACTATAATTCTAGACGTTTGTTGGAGGCTGCTAGTAAAGAGTCGATAGAGGCAGACTACTATAGCATGACCGTTGACGAGTTTTCCGAAAAATATGCTGTTAGTAAAATAGTTTGGATACCTTATATAGACAGCCTAGGGATTGCCAGAAAAAAGGATAAGAGAATAAGTGAGTATCCTGTTCTGACTCCTGAGCAGACTCGTCTAATAATTGGTGGGATGCTGGGTGATGGAGGTATAACAAACGACGGCAGGTACTATGAGTTTCATGCTAAAAAACAAGAGAATTATCTGAGAAAAAAACACAGAATCCTGGCACCATATAGCACGTCTATAACGCCACAGGATGATGGGTCTGGGTTCAGGTTTGACACTATATCTCACCCGGTATTTCATGAGTTTAGAAAACTTTTCTATAAAGAAGGGGTAAAAGGCAAGTTTATTCCAGTAGATTTTATTGTGAAAAATTGGAGTGATGATATTTTAGCCTATTGGTTTTTTGATGATGGCTATATCGATGATGTAACAGGCGATATCTGCATCTCCAATTTTTGTCCTGATTTTGATAATTTACGATCTTTGGCCTCTTTTTTAGATGGGAAATATCAGTGGGGGTTTCATTGCGGTACGGCAGGGGATAGCATATACCGTGTCTCTGTTTCTAAAGGATATGCCCGTAATTTCGGTAATTTGTTGATAAAGTACGCTACACCCGACGTATACTATAAAGTGCCTGAAATTTCTTTAACTGTAGATCATGTGAGCGAGCTTACCCTTGAAGAATTCTCTGACATAAAGCCTAAATTTTACAGGCTGACAGATGATGTCCAAAAGATCTCTATAGAGAACATAGTGTTTGATTACTATAGAAAGAGAGGGTTTCCTTTTTCGACTCTATCTGTTGAACGACAAAATTACATTTTAAAATCATTTATGGAGGGGTCAGTATCTTGTTGCAACAACACGATATCATACAGCACGTCAGGGATGCCTCTTTGTGAGAAGTTTTTTCCAAATATATACAAAGCAAGCAGAAAAGGATATAAGGCACCTTTGGATTTGTGGGATGATGATAATTTCCTTAAATCTTTGATTCGTAATAGGCTCAGATACGCAGACAGACTGACAACCGCGGCTATGAGGACTGGCATAAAGCTGACAAAGGCATGTGTCTCCAATTTTAAGCCTACTATAGCTAAGTATGTGTACTCTAATTACTGTTCGAACGGTAGGGTTCTTGACTACGCTTGCGGTTTCGGGTCAAGGATGCTGGCAGCAATGTCATTAGGCTTGGAGTATGTTGGCTACGAACCTTCTGTGGACACCTATGACAACCTTATGAAGTTTGGAGATTTTCTTAGCAGCAGAACCTCTGGTACTTTTAAGATCTTAAACGAGGGTAGTGAAACAGGAATATACAGGGAAGGTTATTTTAGTTTGGCGTTCTCATCCCCGCCTTATTTTGATTTTGAGTGCTATTCTAATGATCCAGGTCAAAGTGTGGTCAGATTCAGTACATTTGAAGCCTGGTTAGAGGGTTATTGGAAACAGACTATGATCAATTGCTATAGAGCATTGACACCTGATGGCTTTTTTGGTATGTGTTTCAGTACAAAGGTAGCTAAGGAGCAGATTGCTTATACTTTGTCTCAGGCTACCGACATTGGCTACTATTATTGTGGAGGGTATAAGGTACCTTTTAAGCAAGTTTTCTCGGGAAGCGACTCTTATGAGGTTATTTTGATTTTTTCGAAAGTTCCGCCAAAAGAAACCCCTATAGATATAAACAGATTTATTCAAGAGGTACCCTACAAAAAAGAAAGCCTGTTTAGTGAGGTAAAACGTAATAAAAGAGAATCTAATACCGAGGCTATAAACGAGGCTGTAGTAAAATTCAAGGAGTTGTCCGCTGTTGTGGGTACATCACGGGACACCTACGATGACCCGAAGCTACTAGGTGTCCCAGCACATGTTTTAGAGCACCATTATGGTGGCTGGAACAGTTTCGTAATAGCTTGTGGAGTAGAGCCGGGGTACGTCGCAAAGAACCCCGTGGAGCATGTTAAAGAGTATCTGTTGGAGTGTTTGTCGTGTGGGGAGACTCTGTCTTTTTATGAGTATGAGAAGAGGACGAAGATACCTGCTACGAGGCTCAAGAGAATTTTCAATGCGGGTAGACCGTACGCACATTTGAAAGAGCGACTTTTTTATGTAGCTCTTGACGTGTCTCTGCATGAAGAGTTTTTGAAGAATTTCGAATAGGGTTTCTCACATGAACTATGAAAATATTGTTTTACAAAAGCAGAATGTAAAAGCTCTTGAGTTCTACAAAAGACAAGGCTATGTTGAGCAGGGTGAGAAAAACGACTGCGTAATTTTCAGTAAAAGGATTGTCTGATGATTTCTTTATCTACCTGGAATATGGACTATTGGAAGCACAGGACAAAGTTTCGAGAGTCCTGCGCATATTATTTAGAGGATATCGACTCTGACATCAAAATATTTCAAGAGGCACTACCTGATACCACTGTTTTCAAGAAGGAGAGTTTAGTGTGGCACGCTATAGGAGATAAAAGAACATGGGGATCTGGGATATACTGTGAAAAGTATCCTATACGAGAGTACCCTTTCAAAACGGATCTTTACGGCTCTGTCACTGCTGCAGAGATCAGTATAAAGCCTGATTTTAGTTTGGTTGTTGTGTCCCTCTATGGGATTTTAGAGTGTATAAATGGGTCGTTTTACTCGATCTCTAATCTACATAGAATTTTTTCAGATTTGACAGGGACTATAGAAGGCGGCAAAACAAAAAAGAGAGTTGTTATCGCTGGAGATTTTAATGCCAGCCTGCAGTTTGATGAGAGGCAGCCTGTGAAGTCACACCAGGTGTTCTTCGATCGGTTGAGAGCTTGGGGACTGCACAACTGTTTTGATGGGCACTACTCTAATTTCATTCAAACCTATAGAAACAAAAGGAGTAGCGTGCCGTGGCAGAGTGATTACATTTTTGTAAGTGGCTTTTTGGTACCTTTTTTGAAATCTTGTGTCGTGATAGAAAACGAGAAAGTTATGCGTATGTCTGATCACAACATAGTCCACATTGAAATAGACATCTAAAAGGAGACTCATTATGACTCGCCCCAAGAAAGCCTGCGTAGAGATTCATCTCGGGTATTTTAAGCAAGGAGATGACCTTGCACACTGCCTTAAAGAAACTAAAACACCTAAGGCTGCTTTTAAGATGCACGCAGAAATTATGCGATCTGTAGCTGAGCATCTCGACAAAGTGGCTGCTTTGGTAGCAAAACATAAGGTAGAGGTGCAGGCAGACACGCATATGATTCAAATTTGTTGTGACAAGAAAATGGCCAGCACTCTTATTAAGGCAGAGCTGGCTGATAAAGATCCTATGGAAGACGAGTAGCCCGCCCCCGCTAATACTCTCCTAATAAAATCTCCGATAGATATAACTATATATCTACTGGAGATCCTCTCTTGAAGAAGTCCCTCGTCAGTCTCACTACTCGCCAGGACACGATTCTTCGGTCATTATCTAAGGATCTGGAGATCTCATTGTCTGAATTGGTCCGTAGGGCTGTGGACAGGTATATAGATGACCTTGTGAAAAGCGGGGCTATAGAGAAGCGGCCTTCTGGTAGTGTTGGTTTGTTGAAGCTATAATAGTCTTCTAATAACAAAATGTAATTGTCTGTGCTATATCCATATAGAGTTTTTCATGCTGACAACAACTAAGCTGCGGAAAATAGCTGCAGATGTCCGAGTCTACAGTGAGAAAGTAGACGTCATAGGTCATTTGAAGGACTCCTATGATATAGAGGTTGACCCTGATACGGACGATGAGTTTGTTAGTGTGTTGAGCGACAGCCTGGATAGATTGCCTGCTGATTTGGTGCGTGATTGTGGGATAAAGACATTAGGTTTTGAGGATCTTGGTCCCTCCAAGGAGTACTACCCCAATCACGGTAAATACAAGGACAACACTCTTTACATCAATCATCAGATCATAGAAGATCCTACGCTGATTGTAGACCCGGATAGCGGGTCATCTGTGAATAAGTTTGATCAGACACTGTACCATGAGTTGGGTCACGGGTGGGATGAGGTCAACGGCAGTAATGGTACAGAGCTGTCTCTGCAAAAAGATTGGTTGAGTTTGTCTAAGTGGTCGGAGAAACCTGTACCTGGGTACAAGCGTGTGATCATACAAGAGCCTGGATCCCCAGTTATGAAGGGGGAGTATTACTACTCTCCAGACGCGGGGTTTACACGGTTTTATGCACGCAGAAATCCATGGGATGATTTTGGGGACTCTTTCTCTTATTACGTGGCTGGCCTCAAGAGTTTTCTTCCTGCGAACAAAGTAGCCTATTTCGATAGCAAACTCGGAAAATATTTCAAAGGACGGTGACCGATGGATAAAGATATCTCGTTGGCTTTGGAGAGTGTGTCCTCCGTTTTGAAGGACAGGGGTTTTGCTAAAGAGGCTGCTGTGGTGGAGGCTGTGAAGGCTGTGGAGTCTGTGGAGTCTGCGGACGCCCGCTTTACTCGGGACAGAGCGTATTTCCCTCCTCGGCCTAACATTTATCCGCAGGGCGTATCAGATTCTGCACCTAAAAACATAGGTGAGAGTTTAGAGCTTTACCCTTCCGGTAAGCATAAGAGTATCAAGTCTCTAGAGGAGATAAAAAGGAGCGTAAGAACTATGTCTCCTAAGGCGATTGAAGAAGAGTATAGATTGAACGATGATCCAGAAGTAAAGAAATTTCTTTTAAAGGTTTTAGGTGCTGATAAGTCTTTGTCGGACATAGGAGTCGTGACCCCAGAAAATATGAATCAGCAAATTAGATACAACACTAATCCAGGAGTTAGAGATCATTTTTTAGTTAGAAGACAGGTGATGCAGGATAAACTATCGTCCCTCGGACAGTCTCTCACAGATCGTGGGTATGAGGCTCTCGGCAGACGTCTGTTCGAGGCCGCGGGTAGGCTGTATATAGCATAACATCTCAAACGAAGGGGGCCTTTGTATGTGGAGCGCGTTTTGTGGGGGAGATGGGAAAGTGAGTGTGATGAGATTGACATAACATTTGTTAGATAGTGTGTTGTAATAAAAAGGCTGGATAGGGTTCGCGACCCGAAAAGTGCTTTCCGAGCACCTTCCAGCTTATATATTCGGAAAATTAACTACGGAGGTTAATCATGTCAAGTAATGAGGATTTGTCAGGAAAAGTTTTTGGTGATATGACTGTTATTGGGTATGTTGGAAAAGATAAGAACCAAGCTAGGGTGTGGAAGTGTAAATGCTCTTGTGGTAAATTTTTTGAAGCTATAACGAGCAAAATAAAGAGAGGGATTGTAAAAGGGTGTGGGTGTCATACAGGGAGCCCCGCTGATCTTGTTGGAAAAAGATTTGGAAAACAGCTTGTTATAAGCTTGAGTCCTAGGAAAAATCATAAAGTTATATTGTGGGAGTGCTTGTGCGATTGTGGTAAAAAAACATACAGAACAACAGGTAAACTTCTTTCCGGTGCTACTATTTCTTGTGGGTGTTCAAGAGAAGGCCCTAGGCAGGATCTTACAGGAAGAGTTTTTGGTAGATTAACAGTGGTTTCTTTAAAAGGCAAAAACAAGCAAGGTAATTATGTGTGGCAGTGCGTATGCTCTTGCGGAAATACTCATGTGGTAAGCGCTTGCCAATTACTTGCAAAAAACAGAGCAACAAAGTCGTGCGGGTGTTATTATAGAGATTCCAGAACTAGATTACGGCTCCCTCCTGGAGAGTCTTCTTTTAACTCTATATACATAATATACAGATCTCACGCTTTTAAAAGTGGTAGGGTGTTTTCTTTGACTAAGGATTTTTTTAGGGATATCACAAAAAAATCTTGTTTTTACTGTGGCTCAGAGCCTGCTCAAAGCAGAAAGATGAAAAAGACTAGCATACCTTATGTTTATAACGGACTCGATAGAGTGGATAACACTAAAGGATACTCTATCGATAATGTAGTGCCTTGTTGTAAAACGTGCAATTTTATGAAAAAGAATTTGCCAAAAGCTGATTTTATAGAGCATGTTCACAAAATATCAAATCATTTAAAAGGGGGTGTTTGTGCTAGATTTTCTTAGAGGTGACGGGGATAAGATAAGTTCTATGCGATTATATAGTTTTATCATAATTGTTTCTGTTATGTCAGTTTTTGTGGCGCATAATGTGGTTGCTATGGTAAATGGTTCTGGTTTTGTGTCTATGGGTATGACAGAGACTGGGTTGATTATCACAGCCGTTTTAGGTAAAACGGTACAGTATTTTGGAGAAGTTAGGGCAAAAAATACAGAAGAACCCCTTACCACAGATGCCGTCCCCACAGACAAGAAAGAATAACCCACATGCCAGATCCAAAAGATTACAAGAAATCCGAAAAAGCAAAGTACATGGATGATTGTATGCACACGACCGTGAAGGTCGAGAAGAAGACTCGAGATCATGGTGTAGCACAGTGTTTGGCGGTTTGGCGGGAGCACCACGAAGATAAGCCCAAACGTAAGAAGTCCGGGACTCACATTATTCTGAAGATTTTAGCACAGAGGTTGGCACAGTATGCGTGATACAGTGTCCTCGAAAATAGAGAAAATAGTCCAGGAAGCCAGAGACTCTGACAAGGTCAAAGTCTTTTTGGGAGGGTCTTGTAAGGATAACTCCTGGCGTGAGAGTGTTCAGAAGGAGTTTGGGGACTATTTCTTTTTCATCGACCCTTTCGATGAGGATTGGGATCCTGAGGACAATATCTATGACGAGCTCGCGGGTATGGTGAACGCTGACTATATCGTGTTCTACAGGGGTGGGGATTTATCAGAGCGTGAGAAGGATTTCCTGGATAATATAGGGCGTAGGGGTGAGTTGGTGAAGGAGTTTGAGGATATGGGTAAACTCAAGGCATTCCTGAAGGATATCAAGAGTAAGAAGGTGCGGCTGGCGAGTGTGTCCTCTGTACTCCGTAGGTGTGCTGGGGATTTGTGTAAGGACGCATTCCCGTACACGCATAATCAGGGTGATTTGTTTTTGGAGAAGTTAGATCCTGCCGATAAAGCGAACGTAGTAAAAGACCTAGAGCGTGGTGTGAGTATAATTATCCCAGAGGGATTACCGGTAAAGCCAGGGAAAAAGACTGTGGGAGAGGTCGTAAATAAGTATGATTTTGATAAGGAGGAGTATGAGTCTTTTGTACGGCCCGCTCTATATAAGACTTTTCCTGTACTCGAACCTACTCTCGGGTATGACCAAATAAAACACACCTATATGCAAAAGAATGCCAAAGTAGGTGTCATCCACAGCAAAGCGTCTACCCAGGTAGATCTCCCAGAGCAGCTCGCCCTGGAGGTCATGGCATGGGGTAAGACGAATATACCCGATAAGGATCTATACACAAAGGACGACAAAGGTCGTGAGGACGAGATTCACGTTACTTTGTTCTATGGTATCACAGAGGATGCCGAGGATAAACTACGTGAGCTGCTATCTGGGGTGAAACCGTTTGAGTGTCGTCTGGGGCTTGTCACTACGTTCAAGGATAAGAAAGAGTGTGACGTCATCAAGATAGACGTAGAGTCTTCGGAGATGGTGAAACTCCATTATTTGATCCGTGAGAGTGTAAAGAACAAGAATGAATATCCTACATACGCCTCCCATATCACGGTGGCGTACGTGAAAAAAGGTAAAGCAGATAGAGTACTGGGTGATGATAGGTTCCGGGGAGCGACATTCAAGGTCACTGAGATAGTTTACTCGACGAAAGATCACAATAAAATAAAGATCCCACTCGGGTCATAAAATTTCAGATAACAACCACATTCAAAGGAGTCGGGTATGGCAGACAGTCAGAAGTACGTAGCGGTCGCTAATTTCAGTTTGAATCTGGACAATGGCACGAAGCAGATTGATGTGAAAAAGGGCGATGAGATGATGTTTGACGGTCTCTATGTCGAGTGTCGAGGTGAGAAGGGTGCTGCCCGGTCCTTGGCTAAAGTCGTGGGAGATTGGATCAAGCCGACCAACGGTACAGTACCTGCAGTCGCGCCCGTGCCTGCTATGACTCCATCAAAGACACGTAATGCTACAGGAGGTAGGATCCTGGAGTCCAGTGAGGTCAGTCAGGATTTGGATACGCTGCAGCAGCAGAAATATGAGACCAGTGAGCAGATGCAACAGAGCTCTAACGCTGAGCTGAGGAAACTCGTGGATCAATATGAAAATACTCCGCCTCCTACGCATATCACGAGCCGTACGACGGATGATATGGCTGACATGCGTAAAGAGGCCCGGGTACAGGTAGACAATTACGATGAGCAGGAAGTGGCGAAGGTATCTGCGGCTGCTAAGAACGGGTCAGAGAAGGCTAACTCTGAGGTCACGGTAGATAAGCAGGAAAAGAAAAAGGCTACTGTGGTATCGCATGAGGAGAAAGTGGTAAAGAAGACTAATTACTCTAAGAGAGCTGAAGAGACACCCCAGCGTAAGCCTCTCAAGGTAGACAAGGACGGGTCGGGTGTAGAGGTGCGTAAAGTGAAGTCTGCTGCTACACACAATAACGATGTGAAGTCATCTACCGCGGAATCTCGTAGGGAAGTGGTGTCTGAGCAGGATGCTGTGATAGAGACAAACTACGGTGCTGGAAAGAGGACTGTAGTGAGTTCTTCTACGCAGACTCAGTTGGAGTCTGACATCATTATGAAGACGGCAGTAGATAAGCCTCGGCGTGAGGTCATCGCTGAAGCTTCTCAAGAGGGTGTAGTAGTACGAAAAGTTTCCAAGATCCCCGAGGAGGATCTCAGGACTCAGGATGGTATCACGTCACGGGTGACAGTGAGCAGTGGTGGAGAAGAGAGTGACGGTGAGGTGACTTTCTCCTCGAATTCGGATATAGTGGAAGGTGAGGCTACGTTCTCGAGCTCTGAGGATACTGTAGCAGATCTCGGGGGCGGTGCTTACGACGATGGTGATATCGATGTGAATGACATTTTAGACGGGAAATAAAGTCGTGGATTGTTTGATACGAAAGATACTGGCTCGATACAGGGCTGATAAAGACGAGCACTCGCCTGAAGAGACTCAGTCCTGGATGGATTATATGCAGTCTCAGAGTGACGGTCTGCCGCTACCTGAGACTGCTAAAGATCTCATAGAGCACAGTGAGGGTACTGGTCAGGAGCAGGTGTCCTACAATCCGTATGACTACACAGATCCGTCTGATAAGCCTAAAGAGACCAATGGTCCGCCTTTCGTCAGTGAGATACCCCCAGAGACAGATATAGCGGTATTCCAGCACCCGGTACTGTTTAAAGAGGATGGGGATTTAGAGGAGTGGAACAAGGATCAGCAGGACTACACGGAGGATGAGCAGGAGCAGTTCCCGGCACTGAGTGTTACACGGAAATACGCTACGGTACAGGGAGTCATAGCTCAGTATCTGATGGACAGTATGCCGATAGTGGTGTCTGAGGATGAGTTCGACAGTTTGTTCAGGACTACTAAGCTCGCGGCGTCTTTGGATGATGTAGTCGACAAAGACTATCATTATCTCAACAGCAAGAAGATGACTCGGTCTGATTCAGTGAGTGCTGTGTGGATCAACAAGGGTAACGCCAAACACAGGGAAAAAGGTTTTTTCCAGTTTAGGGTGAGCAGTCCTGGGTCAAAGACGGGTCCTCATACTGTGTACCTGCAGTTTCTGCGTGGTGAGGAAGAGAAGCAGTATCCCTCATACGCGGAGTATCCTGTGCAGTTAGCGTGTACGTGCGCCTCGTTTTTGTTTCATGGGGCACAGTATTATGCGGTGCATGATGGGTATATGTACATGCCTGCGTTTAGGACTGACCTGGTAGCTCCTAAACCTCAGAACATGTATGTATTGAACAAGAGTGAGGCTTATCCGAATGGTAGGCGTACTCCTGGTCGTGGCCTGAATTTCAGGGTGTGCAAACATCTTCTGAAGGTGTATGAGTTATTGGGTAGGATGAAGATAGAAGCTGTATACAGGAAGTATCCGGTCACCGCTCCCCCCTCTAAGCTAATGAATAAAGATGTGTGGAAAGAGATGATGAAGTTTGAGTTCACTGAGGCTAACATAAAGCAGAAGCTCAAAGCCAGGGAAATACCCATACCAACGTACTACACTCGGGAGAGGTTTACCCCGAGTGTACAGGACTGGTTTTATCAGGTGTGGATGCCGCGTAATGATGATCAGAAGATAAAAGCATTGCATGACCTGGTAGAGTATCCTGAGCGTATATATTTCCTCTTGCTTAAAGAGGCGAAGATGAAGAGAGAGCGTGGTGAGACTATATCGGATAGGCTCATACACGAGGGGTATGCGTTGATGAATCAGCGTGTGCAGGAGGAGAACGATTTACCGCCTGAGCAGATAGTGGCACCAGATGTCCCTGCAGAGCAGTTACAGCCTGGTCATATCAGTCCCCCTGGTGAGCAGTCTACAAAGACTGTGGAAGAGTTTATCAAGGAGCCGGAGCCTGTGGAGGACTCCACAAAGCCTGTCCCATCTGAGCTGGCACCATCTATGATCAAAGAACGTCCTACGCCTGAAGATAAGAGAAAGCAGCGTGAGGAGAAGCGTAAGGAAGAGCAGAAGGCTTTGCGTGAGAGAGGGCTTTCTGAGCAGGCTAGAAGGGCTCTAAAGAGATTCCAGGATGAGACTCAGGAGCCTCGTAAGGAGAAACTGCGTCAGCTCGGTAAACGTCCATTTTATGAGGAGTGATGGGATGACATCATATCAGATTGAATATCCTATATCAGATCTTAAAAAAGCTGTGCAGGCAGGGTTTGCGTACATGGAGTCCATGGACAACATCGTGGGCACTATCTACGCCTCCCCGGCTGTGGTAAAACAGCTTGTGTTGAGTATGCCGGACGACATCCATTTTGACTATATCCCAGAGGGTATAGGCATGCTGCGCACAGCATACCTGAAGTTCATGCCTTCTGTGAAAGAGAATGAGATCCGGTTTTTCAATCAGGATAAAACAGTAGAGCTACGATTATATCTTAAATAACATTTTGTCAAGGAGAGTGTCCTTTGCCCACTTACGAGTACGCCTGTAGCGAGTGCGAGACTGTAGTAGAGATTGTCCATTCTATCAAAGAGGATCCTGTAATGGTGTGCGAGATATGTAAGCGTGAGGGTAAGCTCCACCCTATGGAGCGTCAGATCTCCAACAACATAGGAGGGTTCATCATTAAAGGGTGGACTGAGGCTATGGCATGGAAGACGAAACGAGATAAGATGAAGACGGGTGCTGAGCTCGGGGTTAAGCAGATAGAGCGGTACTCCAACAGTGCTCGATTGCAGCCTAATGTGGCTGGTATGGAGGTGGAGTCCTGGAGTGATGCTCAGAAGGTAGCGAAAGAGGCTGGGTTGAGGCCTGAGACGTACGAGCCTATCATAGAGAAAGAAAAAAAGATCAGCAAGATCTCTGGAGTAGACGATACCAAGTGGAAAGCCGCTAAGGCGGAGGCTGGTAAGATCTAAAAAAGTATATAGTCTGGTGTGCGAGAGAGCCTCGGATTTAACGATCCGGGGCTTTTTTAGTAATAGTCTATTAATATTTCATCTGTATGTGATACACACGGTTGTTTCAAAGCCTACAACGAGGAGTGCCGTATGCGTAAGAAGATCAGCAAACGTGCTAAAGAGAGCCCTGTAATCAATCTTGTGTGGGCGGAAGAGCTTAATGATGCTGAGTTGAAAGCCCTCCGAAAGATGGTGGAAAAAGCTATAAAAGATCCTGATAGTCCTATTGTATCTAATTATGAAATACATTGGGATAGGATCCGTATAGATAAAAAAGCAGTAGCCAGGGTAGTGTGGTCGAATGTGCTCAGTGATAAAGATGTCGATAGTCTATCGAATGAAGTAGAGAAAGCGTTGAAAGACCCCAACTATGTCATCGTAGTAAATTACCCGGTGTATTGGATTGAAATCTCCAAATAGATAGGAAATGATAATATGGAACGAGTAAATTTCCACCTCACAGACGGAGAGCGTAAAGGTCTGGAGATGCTCTCAGAGATCACTGGGGTGAAGAAAGCGGAGCTGATCCGTAGGGCTATCGATGAGTATATCAAGAGGAAGAAGTGGGAAGGTGTCACGGGACTCTCAGAACTGAAGGAGATATTCGCATGAGCAAGAAGTTTTTGGGCCTGAATATCATCGTAGGTAAGGGTGAGGAGAAAGAGCTGGAACGCTGTTTAAAGAGCTGTACTCAGGGAGAGCTCTTCGATGAGATGGTAGTGACCCAGACATTTGAGGATGAAAACGTACGTGCAGTCATAGAGAAGTACGGGGCTCGACGGGAGTTCTTTGCTTGGGTGAAGGATTTCAGCCTTGCCCGTAACAAATCTTTCAGCCATAGTACCTCTGAGATGATAATTTGGCTGGACAGTGATGACGTGATCAAACCAGACGATTTCAAGAAGCTCCAGGAGCTGAAACCGAAGATCAAAGATTTTGACATCGTACTCATCGACTATGTATACAATCACGATGAGAGAGATAATGCTACTTTGGTGCTCCCCAGAGAGCGTATCGTAAGAAACTGTGATTACATCAAGTGGCATGATCCCATCCATGAGTATCTGAACATGGATGTCCCTCCGAACAAGATCCTCAAGACAAAAATTAAAATCGATCATTACCGGGTAAAAAATTATGATCCTAGTAGAAACCTGGACGCTCTGAGACTGGCGTATGGAGAGGGAAAATGCTCCCCTCGCCTGAAATTCTATTTCGGAAAAGAGCTCTCGGACTGTGGGTACTGGGAAGAGGCTATCAAAGTCCTCGAACCCTACATAGAGGAGGGTGTGGATTTCCGGGATAACATGACTGTAGCGTGTATCCGATTGAGCAAGTACTACTACGAAAACAAGAACTACGCAGCGGCAAAAACATATGCTATGAAGGGCATCCGGTTCAATAGCATATACGCTGAAAACTACGTGACTGTAGCTACCATATTCGAGATAGAGAATGACCTCGACTCTGCTGCGAGCTATTACAAGGAAGCTCTCACGAAGAAACTCGACGCGGGTATGTCACAGATCGTGGATTTTTATGGGTTCATACCAGCAGCGAAGTTGGCTATCCTGTATTTCGCTAAGAAGGAGTATGAGGAGTGCCTGAAGTATTGCGACATAGCTCTGCAGCATAAGTCAGATAACGTCCAGATAGCAGAGCTGAAGAAGACTGTGAGTATCGAAACAGAGCGCATGAAGAAGGGTAGTACGATACGTGAGGAAGATGAGGCCAGATTGCGTAAGATGCTCGAGGAGCTCGATTTCAAGATAGACATACAGAAGAATAACCATGAGTATGCTGAGATCAGACTGTCTCGTATCAGAAAGCTCGAGGTAGTGTGGTTGGTGCCTACACTGGACCTCGACAACCCATCTATCCGTATCCGTAGGTATAACGTATCGAAGAAGATGGAGGAGCTCAAGGTACCCAGCAGGATCATCACAAATTACTATGGTAGGAACGTATTTGACCTCAGAAATGAGATAGGTCCTGCTACTGTGGTAGTGTTCACGCAGTACAGCAGTTTTGACCTGGAACTCATGCGTCACCTCAAGCCTCTGGGTATCAAGACGGTGTTTGATCACTGTGAGGCTATATTCGGGTACCCGTTTGAGCATGAGTGTATGATAGAGGCAGACCTGGTGGCGTGTTGCTCTACAAAGCTGGAGGAGCTGACCAATAAAAATGGTGTAGCTCGTACCGCGGTGTTGAAAGATGCGGTGGAAGAGCGTGTACCGTCTACAGAGAGAGTGTATACGGATAGGTATCTTAAACCTAAAGCTGGTTATTTTGGCATGGGAGGCAATAGCTTCCTTATTTCTGAGTGGTTGAAAGATACCATAGAATCTGCTGGGTATGATGTTGTTTTGAGCACTGAATGGAGTAGTGCCACCCATAAATGGTCCATAGATACGTGGCCTGACGTGATGAATGAGTGTGATGTCATACTATGCCCTCAGCGAGTAGACGTGCAGCCTGCTAAGAGTAGCGTGAAAGCGACCACAGCGATGGCGTTAGGGATGCCTGTCCTCGCATCTCCCCTACAGGCCTACAAAGAGGTTATACAGCCTGGTGTGAATGGGTACATCTGTGACACCAAGGATGATTGGTATTCGGCTCTGGTGCAATTGAAAGACTCCAATCTGAGGAAATCGGTAGGTACCGCGGCTAAAAAGGCTGTGGATGGATACTCACTGGAGAATATCACTAAAGGGTGGATAGAGACTCTGGGTCATCTCATCAATGAGAGATTGAAATTCCCGGAGCCAGAGGTAGTGGAAAAGGTGGCTGAGCGTAACATCGTAGATATCATCATCGCCAACTACGGTAATGTAGAGTATCTGAAGATGTGCATGAGCTCTATTTTCATGAATACGCTGTATCCGTATCACGTCATCATATCTGACGCGGGTAGTGATGAGAAGACGTGGGAGTATCTGAAAACACTCAAAGGGGTGACGATACTCGGTGAGCCTGGTAAGAGAGTGTCTTTTTCGGAAGCGTGTAATGCAGGTATACAGGCGTCCAGGACAAAGTTCTTTGTTATCCTGAACTCTGACGTGATAGTATCCAAGTGCTGGCTCACGAGTCTCGTGGACAAGATGGAGCATACGGATAGGCTCGCAGCGTGTGGAGTGCTGAGTAATTGTGATCGCGGCTGGCTTTTTAGTGCACCTGGTAAACCAGAGTACCCTATGCGTTTAGAGAAGTCTGGGGTAGATCTCGTACCTGGTATGAAGATAGGTACTATACAGCCTCATGTGGAAGAGCTGTATGATTTCATGAAGAAATCTAATGAGACCTACAAAGGTAAGTACATCAAGCAGGATTGGGTGGCGGCGTATGCTACTATATTCGCTCGATGCGCGATCGATGAAGTGGGGTTATTCGATACCCAGTACAAAAATGGGTGTGAGGACTGGGATCTCTGCCAGCGTATCTCTCGATATGGGTACGCGATAGGACAGGCTATAGATTCGTTTGTGTATCATTTTGGCGGGGTGACTAGAGGTAGCTATGAGGAAGAGAACAAAGAATCCTATAAAAAAGAGGATATGGAGAATCACATCAAGATGCGCCGTAAGTGGGATAAAGAGCGCGTAGTGATTTATACGGGTCCTGCTTGGGAAAGTTGGAACAAGCAGAAAGTAGACGAGGGCATGGCGGGGTCGGAGACGTGGGCGGCATATCTGGCACGGGAGTTTGTGAAGAAAGGGTATCGTACCACGATCTACAATGATCTACTGGTAGAGGACAAGAGTCAGGCAGTGTTGGACCCGGTACAGGATGACTCAGGTAAATCGGTAGGTGATGTGTTTTATCGTCACTACACGAATTTGAATGAGGATGTGAAATACGATGTGGTGGATTATTTCATATCGTCACGTACACTGGATCCTTTTCAGGGTAATGTACACAGTCTGAAGAATTATGCGATGATCCATGATGTGTTTTTAAATCCTAACCCTGATTTTGATATCATGCCATGGAGGATACACGGGTATGCGTATCTATCGGAGTGGCACAAGGATTTTCTTAAGAGCCACCACAGGATGCCTGAGGATAAAATGTTCCTCACGGCAAATGGCGTAGACCACACTCTGTATGCTGACGTGGATACCTACGAGAAGAAAAACCAGACTGTGTATAGTTCGAGTTTGGATAGAGGGTTGTATCAGCTGCTGTTGATGCTACCAGAGATCAGGAAATCTGTGCCTGATTTCAAGGTGATAGTGTGTTATGGTCTGCTCAACTGGGAAAAAAGTATAAAGGCTCACAATGATGTCCAGTCCATGGAGTTACTCAATAAGATAAAGAGTCTGATGGAACAACCGGGGGTAGAGTATCGTGGTCGTGTAGACAAGAAGACGTTGTCTATTTTACAGAAGGAATCCAAGGTGTTCTTGTTTTCGAGCTGGTTCGCGGAAACTTTTTGCTGTCATCCAGATAATGAAATATTCACTGAAAAAGGACCTAAGAGGATTGTGTCTTTGAACATAGTTGATAGGGTACTTACTCATAACAATAGGTTTAGGAACATAACTAAGATACTATCAAGACCGTATTCCGGGGATCTTGTTAAGTTTAATGTTCAGAACCATAAAGCAGGCACGGGTATGTACACTCCAGAGCATCCAGTGCTAGTCTTGAGAGGCGGCAATGTTTCAAAACTGAGAAGTAATAGGAGCTTTATTAAGTTAGGTAAAAAACCAGACTATTCTCCTAAAAGCATAGCAAAATACGATATAGATCCAGAGTGGGTTGAAGCAGGGGATGTTTTAGCGGGAGATTACGTATGCATGCCGTACTGTGATGACCGCAGCCCAGATGACTGGTTTTATCCGTTGGAGGATATGAAACGCGTTAATAGGAATTACAAAATAGTAGGAGAGCATATAATAAGTAGGGAGTCAAAAATTTTCAAGAGATTGCCAGCTAAAATAAAGATGGACTTCGATTTTGCGAGATTTCTTGGTTTCTATTTCTCTGAGGGATGTTTTAGTGGAGGGTGCGTAAAATTTTCGTTTAACACCAAAGAGACAGAATACATTAATTTTGTTTCTTCCTATGCTGATAGAGTTTTTGGAGTTAAACCTAAAATAAAAAATAGAGGAAATTGGGTTGAGATATGGTGCTACATGAATTCTATGGGTATACTTCTTAAAGAGCTGTGTGGTCATGAGGCTTCTCAAAAGAAGGTTCCCTATTTCATGTATCGGCAGGATAAGAGTTTTGTCAGAGAGTTTGTACGCGCTGTATTTGAGGGGGATGGCCATGAGAACAAGAATGAGTTTACAATGGTGCTAGCAACAAAGAAGGGAATGGTAGGCCTTAAGATACTGGCAGCCAGCATAGGCCTTCACCCTAGCTACAGGAATTCTCCTCGTTTCGGAAGAGATTACTATACTATGGGTATCAGCAAGAAGTTATGGAGTGATCTTTTTGTGGGAAAAAAAGACTACGGCCCGAAAGGTACTTATAGGGTCTATTTTGAGAGGAATTCGAAAATTTTCTACAAGATCAAAAGTATCGATAAAGTTCCTTATGTTGGACCCGTGTATAATTTAGAGGTGGAAGAAGATCAGTCGTATACATCGGACTTTATCGCTGTCCATAATTGCTGTACTGCGGTTGAGAACGGGTTGTCAAAAAACCCTATACTCTCTACAGACTTCGCAGGGCTGAAAACCACTGTAGGATCTGCGGGGATACTGTTGCCGTATGAGGGCCTGTCTCGGGACGCGGACTATCCTGATACGTATAAATTTCGTTTCGTAGAGGAGTCCATACGCCTACTCAAGGATGACACCTATCGTGCTGAGTGGGCGGATAAAGCCTACCAGAAGATGCAGGCCTATAGGTGGGATAAGGTCGCAGACGGGTGGATAGAGAAGTTCAAGAAGTAGTATTCACAATAGCCGGAGTAATAGCAAAAGGCCTGGGAGATCATCATCTCTCAGGCCTTTAATATTCTGTTCATAATATTTATAGGGTGTCTGTGAGTAACCCTATAACCAGGAGAGACATCATGTCCACACAGTTTGATACGGCAGGTATGCAGAGTCTCGCGCAGAATACAGCTGTCAGCGGAGGCCTCCAGGATACCAACAGAGGTAACCCTCTCGGAGATCGAGTAGATAATACCGCTGGTGACAACAACACGACACCGCAGGCGCAGGGTCTGAGTTCGAATCAGGGTGCGTATTTAGATATGCAGTCGAAGCCGAGCTGGCTGTATCCGACGTAATAGTCTACTAATATCTTGTTAGAGGTATAAGCCCTTTACGGGGTATAACTATATAACTCACTTGTTCTTTAGGAGGATGTGTTATGGCAGTAGCGACTTTGACAGTAAAATATTTCGGCACCAACGTCGGCAAGATCTATCTCTCCGATATCGATCGTCGTCGTCAGCTGGGTGGAGCTCCAGAGAGCGGAAACTACAAGTCGGGTCAGGACGAGTACATGACTTGGGGCGAGGTGAAGGTCCTGCAGGTCACCGATGACGTGCTGTACAGCAGGCTCAACGGCGTACTCAAGTATTTCTCGACCGTAGCCAGCTCGGTGATTTTCGGCAGCCACGGTGCTCCTTTGACACTCGTAGACGGTACCGACACTGCTACGAGCGAAGTGCCTCGTGGTGATTTTGCTAATACCGGTCTGTTTGATGATCGCTTCATCAATAATGTGCTGGCTGGAAACTACAGCACAGGCGTACAGGGTACTCTGGGTACCGGCGCTACCGGGTACTACATCAATGGTACGACTGGTTACAACTACGGTAACGTGCTTTAATCAGTACATCGCTGGTCTGTGACTAACGGGGTTGCCGGGGTGGTACGAATCCCGGCAACCTTTTTTATATGTAGATAGTACATCCAACATGGAGCATAATAATGGCAGACAATCTGCATGGTGACCTGATCTGCACCAAAGACGGGTACAAGACCTGTGACCTTTATCTGGCAGCTTTCTTTGCGACTAGCGGATGCCCGATAAAGAGTACCACACGAGACTCAAAAAAAGTGTATTTTTTCTTTGAAAACACAGAGATTATAGAACGCTTGAAAGGCTCGTATTTTCTTAGGCAGGGTAAAGTAGACGCTCTGTCCTACGCGGACAACGTGAAATCCCTGAAAAGCCTGTGTGCCAGTATCCTCAGTAACGAAATAAAGCGCATCTAAGAAGGGGCTAATCGCCATGGATGTTTATCAGGGTAGCATAGGGACAGTGTCCCCAGCTTTTGGTAATTACACGCTACAGACCTATGTCAATATAGACAAGCCTGCATCAGGCGTGACAGGTCCTATGGGCTCCCTGGCAGGTATGGGTGTCACAGGGTCTGGGTCTCTGACGGCTGTGTCCTGGGACATGGGAGTCACAGGTATCGTCGGTACACAGTCCACAAACGCTAAACACGGGTTTTAATATATGAAGACATCAGTCGTAGCAGCAATGAAAGAGAATGCAGCTAAGAATCTCAAGCTGAAAGACGTCTCTTTCGTAGATTTTGACTCTATCGACCTGGAGGAATACGACGCCTCCATATCAGAGGCAGATCTGCAGGAGTTCTCGGCTAGTGCTGAGGTCTCCACCAACCTCAAGATCACCTACGAGGGCGAACTCCCTGATAGCTACCGGGTCCTCAACAGCATGCTCCAGGACTGGGTAGACGATCATGATGAGGACCTCAAGAAGGTCATCAACCCTAAGCTCATACCGTTCCTCAAAGAGCATTACAAGGATGCAGACGTCAGTGACCTCAAAGAGGATTTTGACGACTACATCTGGGAGGACCAGGTAGATTACATGCCCGAGATTGATGAAGACAAAAAAGAGATCAAGTTCGTGGTGGATTTGGTTTTGGAGGTCGAGGAAAAAGAAACAGACGAGGATTGAGGGATAGAGTAGTCTACCGCACAGGCAGAGGCCGGTCATAGCGATCGGCCTCTGCCTTTTTTATTCCCCGAAATTCCATGTCGATTTACCTTTCCCGCCGCGGGACAGCAGGTAGCATGCCGCCCGATATTTCTTGCTCTTTATAGCCGCGTCCACGGTGTTGTCATAGGTTGGATGTGAGAAGGTCAAAACATTCAAAAGGCTGCTCCATCCGCCATTTTGCCACAGGCTCTAAAGCGTCATTAATATGAAGCGGTGCCGTAGATATATCACCGAAAACAAGGTTGTATGCTAGCACGAAGTCTGTGTCTGAGTTAGGGTCTAAAGGTAGACCCAGGGCCTGAGTAGCATCATTCCTCATCTGTATGAAGATGTCTTTCGGTTCGTTATAAATAGCGATAATATCATATACATATGACGCTGTCTTTGAAACGCTACCACCTTGGTAGGGCTGGTTTTTCCGGCTCTCAAAAATATTGTCCCTAAGCTGCCTAAGACTGCTTTTTGTGTGCATGGTGCCCTCCTCTGTTACAATATACTTTTTTATAAGCATAAAATCAATGATACTCTTCTAATAAAAAAACTATGATAGATTCTATACTGGAGGCCTCATGGGCATAAGAAAAGATGCTTTTTTAAGGGACTGTGTCCGAGTTTTGGTAGCGGGTCAGAGAGAAGATCTAATAAATCTGTATCGAGAATTAAATCCTTTGTATGAGCAGTTTCACGGCAACCCTGACCAGGGGGTTGCTGTTATGCTTCGTAGTCCTGATAGGTATCCCACTATCCTGAGTGGGTTGTTGAGTACTACAGGACTTAGCACTAGTGATGTTAAAAGCATGATTACTCGATATATTAGTAACATACAGCCTAGAACTCAGGAAAGATATGAAGACATACTAAACAAAGCTAGAACTAAGCTGTCTATGTTAGACACCCCAAAACAGGTGGCTGTACGTGCACCTCAGCACACCCCTTTTTATAAATGGTTGAATTCGGAGCGGCAAGAAATTTACAAGTTACTAAGCACAAGAGATATCACTGATATTAGTGCGCTTTTTAGTAGATATGACTTAATGACCCTTAATCCTACAGAACTAGATGCTTTATCTAAAAGTATTCGGGAAATTTTTGTGAGAGCCTATCTGCGATCGTACATTACAGGTGCCCAAGAAATGTTGACTAGAATACGGAGTTTGGTGGGTAACATCCCTGAGTTACAGATTGGTCGGGTAGCAGGTGCTTATAAGGTTGTTTTGTCCTATCTTAACTCCATCGAATAACATAGGATTCTAAACATGGCAGTAGTTTTTTATCCTGGACAGACCCTAGGACAGGATGACCTCAAGATATCCATCCGTGATAGCGGCGGGCAGTACGTGGACCCGTTCTACATTCGGTACTCCCTGTTCGATAACACCACAGGCGTCGAGGTGCTCATCGGAGCCCCTGACAGAATCCCCGCTACCACAGGCACTGGGATGTTCTATGTGAACGCCACTCTACCTCTGGACGCAAATATCGGTGACTGGGTGGTCCGGTGGAATTTCAGGGAGACCGCTATCTCCCCCCTGGTACAGGTAGCACAGGAGTTCGGGCTGGTGAAGATAGAGGTGATCAAGAGCATCACGGGCAACGACACGGGTGATTTACTTTTGAGAAGATTGAGGATATTGTTAAGAGATTTTCATCCAGATCGCAATTATAGATTTCGCCCCCCGTCAAGTGAGAAATTTCTGCAGGCTCAGGCACAAGTATTCGGGTACCTGTGGGAGGATGAAGAGCTCTACGAGTTCGTATTGATGGCCATAGATGATTTTAATACAGCGCCTCCTGTCACTGGTATAGACATAAACAACATGCCTGACAGATGGAGAACCACGCTGCTTATGAGGGCTGCGGGCATGGCGTGCGGTGCTATGACCGTTAACCAAATTGCCGATGAATTCAACTACTCAATCTCTGGAGTCTCTCTCAGCATTGAGCGCTCGTCCAAGTATGAGTCTATGAAAAGGAACTTCTACGAAGAAGCAGATAAGTCCCGGGATCTCGCTAAGCGCTCGATAAAGATTATAAAAGGGCTGAAACAAGCTCGTTATGGTGTGGGCATCAGTTCGGCATTAGGACCTTATTCTAAACCTGGCACTCAGTCAAGAAGAAATTTCGCTGGTGGTGGAGGTGGTGGTTGGTCATAAGGACCCAGTTGACTTTAGTCCGGTATTGTGGTATATTCAGTAGTACTGGAGGCCACAATGACCGGACCAAAAAGTGGAATTACTGCGGACAGAAAAGACACCGTCAAGTTGGGTTTCATTGTAGAGCACTACAGCTCTATGTCTCGTGATGAGCTTGCCTCTCACTTGAAAGAGACTCCCCGTTGGATAAAGCGACAAATAAGGCTTCTTAAAGACTCCGGAAGAATCCAGCCTAAGCGATTAGTCCCCGAGCGTATACTTTCGGAATCAGATTGGACAGATGAAATAAAGCATAAGGCGATCTCTCTCAGGAGAGATCGCCTTATGTCGACTGGTGCTATTTGTGAGGTGCTTGAAAAAGAGTTTTCTTTTGCCGTACCAGACTATACGTTAGAGTTCTGGTTCAGGAAATTTGGGTGTGAGTCCAGAAGTAAGCTGGATTGGCTGGAAGAGTTTTTTCCTCCTAATAAAATGATAGAGTTCATAGACAGCGACTACAGAGTAAAGGATATCAGTGATATCATTCTAAAGACTCATGGAGTATATATATCTGATGATATCGTACAAGAATATCTGCAATCGAAAGGAATAGAGAGTCAGCGAAACAGGCAGGTCAGGTTAGTGCGTGACAAAGCTAGTGAATTTTCTAAAGAGTGGTTGAGTGATCAGGTACAGGGTCATGCAGGGTTGTCCGGGTTGACCGAAAAAATGGGTGTGTCTAAAACAGTGGTGATGAATAGACTGAGAGAAGAGGGACTCAGTCTGATTAAGCATAGAAAAATATGGTCTGATAATTTGGAGACTCTCAGCGATCTTATGGCGGCACGACCCCCTATTACAAAAAAGATATCTGAAGAAGATAGACACCAGATGCTTTTGGGATGGTTGCTTGGAGACGGCCATTTAGATTTTAACGGTAGATTAGTTGTTAATCACTCGCTTGCACAGATAAGCTATTTGTTTGTCAAACATCAGGTGCTGAGGGGCAGCGTGTCTAATATAGTTACTGTACCGTCATCACATTTTTCGGGAGAGGGAACTCATTTTGGAGGTAAAGAGCAGATAGGGATATCGTGCCCTGGGTTTGAGTCGTATGTTCAATACCTGAACGAGGACGGGTCAAAAAATTTTGATAAAATAGTGCGTGAACTTAACGACCTTGGGTGGGCATGCTATTTTATGGATGATGGAAGCTATTTTTTTGATAAGCAAATAATGGCTATAAATGGTAGATTAGCTGCTGAGTTTGAAAATAGATACCAATTTGGCAGCATAGTGCATGAGCATAATTTGGAGGTGTTCGGTATAAAGCCAGAGTATCTAATACCTTGTATGTTGTATAAAACACCCGTGGAAAGCAGAAATCTCGGCAATTATTGGGAAACAATATTTCCCGAACTGTTCAACGTGTCTATAAAAGATGATCTGGATCTTAGCTTCGTGAACAGGCATGTAGCAGAAAATGTGCCTGGCATAATGACCCAGGTTGTGGAGTACTATCACGGTAGAGGGTTTCCTGTGTACCACATCGCGGATGTGTATCTTACAAAGGAGTGGGAAAAGCTACAAAAGTTCAAAGCTGATCTGTTGTGGAAAAACGACAATACAATGCGCTATCTGGCTGTGGGTAATGCTCTATACAAGCATTTCATGCCGCACATGTCTGAGGCGAAGTACAGAAACGTATCCCCAAAGCAAACATTCGATAGCTTTTCTACATTCTTGACCGTTCTGGAGTATACCCTTAAAACCAAGAAATCCATACTGCCTGATTTTGTGCACGACAACCTCGTGCATTTTAATGGGGGTGTGGTCGGTTTCCCTTGTTCGGTAGCCAAGGCTGTTACAGATCGGTATTGTCCTGTAGGAGGGTCTGTTGTAGACCCTTGCGCTGGGTGGGGTGGTCGTCTGCTGGGTGTGTCGTCTGCAGGTAGGTTTTACTACGGATTCGAGCCGTGGGACAAGACCTACGATGGTTTGACTCGTATCATAGCACACTTTGGTCTGAACTCTTCTGTGCAGAAGTCTGAGTTTGATAGTACCAAAGCACCCCTTCTGTGTGATTTTATCCTCACGTCCCCGCCTTATGTGGATCTGGAGATATACGGTAGACCCTTTAGCAAAAGTGACTGGCTGTCACTAATTAAACGCATATTCAGTTATGCAGAGAAGAGCCTTACTCCTGGCGGGTACTTAATACTTAACCTGCCCGGGTATCTTAAAACATTGTTGCCTCAAACTCTCCTCAAGGAAGCAGCGCCTGTATATTGGAATACATCCTCCAAAGTAAGAACCCTCGATAAAGCGGAATGCCTGTACATCTGGCACAGGTAACTCTCCCGCTAATTTTCTATTAATAAAGTCTCACAAACAGATTGTGAGGCTATATGTCCATAGAAATCCAGTATTTCGGTATCACCGGCATGATAGGTCCTGGTAGTAATGATTTTCTACCTCTCCTCACCGGCCCTTCCACTGGCGTGGCTGGCGGGTATGACGTGGCTGTGGACCCCATAGACGGCCCTGCTCAGCGCTACGGTATAGATTTTGGTGTGACCTCATACGGGGGCGCTGCTGCGGTGGCACTAAATATAACGGGGTCCGACCTCAAGGACGTCCAGAATAACTACGGTCACGGGGTCACAGGGGTTTTGAATCTGCGTGTAGTCTACAACTACTGATCGTGAGACAATAATGGACGTCAATGTCTCTACAACTAAACTCGCGTACATAGATGTGTACCAGTATAGCGTAAAGAAATCCAGTCAGTGTACGTGTCTGGGGTGGGTCAACAGCCCAATAATACCTGATACGAGCCCTCTGGTGCTCCTGGCGGTAGCTGACCTGTCTGAAGATGTACAAGGTACGGACGCTGCAATCAGGTACGAGATTGTGAAGGACGGCACAGATTACAGGCTCCAATTCTCGAACTCACTGTCTAAGAAGATCACCAAGACTATAGGCATCAATCTGACTGACGGTAAGTGGCATTTTCTGGGGTACGTGTGTACGGGTAATGGAGTGATGATGTACTACGTGGACGGGGTATCACTACCGGTGGAGGATGGGGTCAGTGACGGCGGGGTACTCTACGCGACGGCCTGGTCGCGTAGTGGTCGACAGGGCGGTGGAGCTGTGTGGTGTCCTTATTTGTATAAAGCTGGTCAGTCTGTGGCTGTATACAACTGGAGATTTGCGTCGAATCTGCAGATACATCAGGGGTGGATACAGGAGCTCATGGCGAAAGAAAAGCCTGCATTGGAAACGGTTTAAATGAAACAGATAGTATATGTCGATTCGAGATATGGAAACGACTCTTTCGCGGGTGACCTCGACTCTCCGGTCCAGACACTCGCACAGGGTATCGCGCTCGCGTATGAGGGTGGTACTGTCGTTTTGCAGACTGGTACAGGTACCCACCTCCCTGCTACACTCACCAAGAATCTCACGATAAAAGCAGCCTACGGTGCTACTCCTCTCGTAGACACTATCACGTACACCAACGCTCAGGGTTTATTGGAAGGGCTCTTTTTTAATTCTAATACGCTCTCCAAAGGCATAGTAGTAAACAACCAGAGTATCGGATCGGTGATAGTACGTGAGTGTCAGTTTAGGGATGTAGATACTGCCATAGAGATCAATAACGCACAGTACATTAGCATCCATAGAAACTATTTCAAGAATCATAAAAGTGGCGTGAAGATAAACTCAGCACAAGAGGTGTGTCTAAGCTCGAATGTTTTTGACGGATACCCTATACAGAACAGGTCTGTCGAGGTAGTGTCTTCGGTACGGGTGGATATGTGGGGGAACACTATTTACGGGGCCTCTGGGGTAGCGTCCGGGGCATCTCCGGATCAGAATCTGCGTATAGTGTACGTGACCCTGACCTCCTTTGATATCCAGTATAAGAGAGTCGCGCTGCCTGGGTTCGCGTGTGCAGCTCTTAATGGGCAGTATGATGTAGCTGTGAACTCTATAAACGGGTCCTCGTTTTTATATGGCACAGATTATACAGTGAATGCTTTAGGGTCAATCGTGAGCTGGGATGGAATGGCGCTACAGCAGACTCTGGCAGCTGGGGACGTGCTCAGGGTCATGTATTCTGAGAATCAGGACCCGGGTAGTGGTGACGCGGTACGGCTATCGAACATAGGAGACCCCAACAGTCGTGTAGATTCTAATAGCATCACCGGCAACACGTATGCGGACACAGCGATCGGCGTATTTTTTACTACCCCTGTGAAGATCAGGCACAATAATTTTTATCGGGCTACAAAAGGGTGGGACGGTGGAGTACCCTCAGGGGATACGGGTCTGCAGTGTATCACCTCGGATCCTTTGTATAGGGACCCGGCAGCGAGTGACTTCCGTTTATCCTACCAGGGTGTATCAGGTACGTCTCCGAACATAGATGCGGCGGACCCTGGTCGGTGGGGTAATGTGTACGCTGAGATGGGCGTAGTGAATGTGGGTGGGAAATATACAGGGTCTGTGACAGGTATCCGTAGTAATGTAGCCCCGTTTGACAGGAGTCTCGACTATGATTCCTATAACCGTAGCGTGACAGGTATGGTGGGTACTACGGGGGACATCGGGGCGTATGAGTTTAATCAGCATGAGACTGCGATGGGTAATTACGTAGCAGAGCGTGGGTATGACATAGCTCATGCTGGTACCGCTACCGGTCCGTATGCTACACTCGATAGAGGGTATGCACGAGCGGGGTCTTTAGATCTCTATGTGGATACTCATTTGGTAGACTGTCAGGTAGGGGTCACGGGTGGGTATACGGGTATCTCTCACGGGACGGGGTATGGTAGGTATCACAGTAAAAACATCGTACTGAGTGATAGTGAAATCAAGGTGGGTAGATCTACTGGGGATGATATAGCCTACGTGTACTCATCTTATCCGGCGTATGAGACTGGTGCTGTGTATGTGGGTCCGGATAGCGGTACAGGAGTCACTGGGACGTCTGATAATCCATATCGTACGATCGGGGATGCTCTGGGGGCTGGTGGGTCCGCGGTGCTGGTACGACCGGGTTTCTATCCATCTTTCAGGGGTGTGTCTGGGGTGAGTCTGGCTGGGCTGGCTGAGACTCGGAGTGATAGCATAGGACATGAGTTCTACAGCACTATGAGTGCGGGGTGGACTGGTACTGGGGCGTATACGACCACACAGCGGGCTATCACATTTACTGGTGAGACGGGTGCTGTGTTGAGTCTGTTCACGCTGGGGGAGACGGGTCCGGTAGTGGATATCGATCTGCGGTATACTGTGGCTACTCAGGGCTTCGTGTGTGGTGGTATCTCGAATCGGATTGGTATCACCGATTCGTATGACTCTGTATATGCTACCGTGGATAGGTTAGGTCAGCGTACGATACTGGGGTACTCGTTAGATGGTGTCGTGTACGAGTCGGCTGCGTCCTATACGGGTGCTTTTTACAATATCAAAACTCGTGTGCGGGTGGTGGGTGGTCAGTACAGGGTCTCGGTGGTCGGGGATGATTTGGATAGGTCCTACGGCGGTGATTTTGGGGTGACGGGACTGTGGAGGGCGTCGTTTAGGTCGCAGGGTACGGGGATGGTATCCGACCTGTATTTGTACACTGATGTTTTTAGGGGTGCTACGGGGTCTGTGAGTAGTTTCGGTACGCGTAGGAAAGTGTTTGGGATACTCGGGTCTACGGGCATGCAGCCATAGGATGTGACACATGGCACGACCACATAATTTCATGGACAACTATGGGCGTCCAGATTTCAAGCTCCCCTATCGGTGGAACGATGATACGCCCATGTCTCTACCGCTGGCTCCGAAGAGCGTGCATGCTACCTCGCCCTACATGATAGGTGTGATAGATATCCGGTGGGACAATCCTACTATCTACGCAGAGAATAACGGTCTGCAGGTCCTCGGTGTGAACATCTATCGTGCGTATGATAGTCCGGAGGCTGCGTATACTCTCTTGAATCCTTCCCCAGTGGGGGCTTTGTACTATAGGGATCAGACTAAAGAGGTGTTGGTACCGGCAGAGGATCCTATAGCGGGTGGGAGATTCATAGCGGGCACGAATGCTACTGGGGATTGGATCATACACACATACAACAAGCCTATTATCATCCCAGGTACCAACGGTGAGATAGCGCAGCACTCAAAGCATGTGGTGGTACAGATAAAGCCTACGGCTATTGATTCTTTCCAGACGGTGCCCGCGTGGCGGGTGGTCGGGGAGACGGGTGAGGTGTTTCTGATAAACAAGAAAGTCTACAACCACACTACGAATCGGATAGATGATCCGGTGCTCCCGATACTGTCCCAGGGTGGAGAGGTACGGATAGCGTATACATATATCAGCGGGTGGATACAGACAGACATCAACCGAAAGATTTACTATAAGGTCACCACGGTGGCTTTAGATCCGGAGACCTCGCAGATTATAGAGACTCCGATGAATCAGGTAGAGGCGGTGAGTCTGTATGATATGGAGCGTATAGATTATATCTGGGCTGAAGCGATACGTAGGAATCGGTGGATACTGGAGCAGGGTGGGGAGCGCGTGAAAGTGTTTATTCGTAAATGGGCTGGGGAGAGGTGTACGTGTTGGGATGAGCAGTACAGGCAGGGGAAGAATGACCATCATTTGTGCTTTGCTCCGGGTACTCTAATCAATACTGAGACAGGGTGGCGTGCTATTGAGAGCATAGATGCCGGAGATAAGGTATTAAGTTCAGACGGATATTATCATAGAGTTAAAGGCACTATATGTAGACCTTATAAAGGAGATATGCTATCTATATTGTCCTCTATCAATACGAATCCTATAATAGTTACACCAGAGCATCCTTTTCTTGTACTTAGGAGTACTCATACGCTTTATAGCGGTCATAATAGAAAAGCTCTGTGTGGGCCTAAATGTAACTCGTTTATCGAGCGTGGTGATGGTAATGCACGGCCCCCGTGTGTTCGAAAACTACCTAGTGGAAGATGGTTGGCTAGGGCACAAATAGGTGGATCTCGTAATGAGGGTAGAGTATCTTTGGGGACATATAGTACACGTGAAGAAGCTGTCGAAGCGGTTAATAGATATAAACAAGAGCATTGGAAGCCTGCCCATCGTTTAGAGTGGGATCAAGCTAAAAATATAGTCAAACGTGATTGGTTAACCCCTCAATGGAATTCTGAGACTAGGGATGTGGATACTATTAAGGTTCCAGAAGAATTTTTGAAGAAAGGCGGGTCTGGTCCTGATAGGAAGGGTGCTACTGAATTTGTTGTTGATTCTGAGTTTTTGTGGGTTGTTGGGATGTATATAGCCGAAGGTAGCAGTAGTAAAAGTCGTAGGGGCAAAAAATATAAAGGTGGGGGAGGATCCATACATTTTTCTCTTCATAAAAATGAAAAAGATTATCAAGAAAGATTAATTTCCTTTTTTAGACGTTATGGCTATAATCCATCACTAACTATTAGTAAAAAAGTGCAGTCAGCTATTGTCAGTGTTCATAGTGTGACATTACAGGAATGGTTTCCAAAATGGCTCGGTTATCTCTGTTACAATAAGCATATACCACAAGAACTGATGTATCTGCCAAAGGACAAGACATGGGAATTAATTAGGGGAGTATATGATGGAGACGGATTAAAGAGTGATCATGAGATAACTCAAACATCTGAAATTTTGGCTTTACAGTTAGTTGAGCTATTACATAGGGTGGGTGAGCAGCCCCTAGTAAGAAGACAGATAAGCAATGTATTGACTCCTATAGGTAATAGGAGAAGACCCGCTTATTGTGTTAGCTGGGCTGAAGATAACTTTACTCATGGTAGTAGGAAAAGACGTTGGGTTTTTCATGATCGTATTTTAGCGCGTGTTACGGACGTTAAAAAAATTGACTATAAGGGTCCTGTATATAATCTTGAAGTAGAAGGAGACCCCACTTATATTGTTAATGGGATCACTTCGCACAACTGCTATGGTACGGGCATAATATCTGGGTTCGAGGGCCCTTACGATATTATCATCGCTCCTCCCGAGACAGAGAAAACAGTACAGCTAATGGACATGGGTTTACATGTGAATTTCGACTGGAACTCGTGGACTGGTCCGTACCCTCTTCTCAACGACCGCGATTTTGTTGTACGTCAGAATAACGATAGATATAGTGTAGCGCACGTGAATCCTCAGGGGGCCCGAGGGGCCATTTTCCAGCAGCATTTCATGTTGGCTCCGCTGGACCAGCATGACATACGGTACCAGGTGCCCATCAACGGCGGACTCACAGTGCCTGCGTCCTGGAATGCGTACAGAGAGGGTAAGCCATCTGATGCGAGTCCGACGATACCTAACAAGCCTGGGGTCCCGGATCAGTATGAATTACGTGGCAGGACAGTTACATTTGAAAACATAGTGAGCGTTTTATTATTTTCTACAGGAGCTGGAATTTTAACTGAGTTTTTTATGTCTGTTTATCAAGGAATAGGTAGATTCGCATGATTGAAACAATGGGAGATAGATTAAAGCAATACAATCATTTGAAAATAACGAAAAGCTGTGACGTCGTTTGTCCTGTGTGTAACAAGCTTTTTGTTAATAGGTACAGTCTTTCAAATCATTTTCTTGTCCGGGGGTATGCTGAAGGGGCTCAATATATAGACGATGCCCACAAGGACTATTATTTAAAGCAAAAAAATGAAAAGTATACTAAGCATAAAGAAGAGGTACAGAATCGTTTGTATGTTAAAAAGTGTATAAGATGTGGAAAAGAGCACGAAGTAGAATATGGTCATAGGTTTCAGAAAAGGTGCCCAGAGTGTGAAATAAAATATCCTGTTAGGAAAAAAACACCTACTAACTTGACAAAAACAGGCTATTGCACTAGATGCCAGTTAGAGATGCTGGTTAAAGTAGGCTCAAATAACCAAGTCTGCGAAGTTTGTCGCACTAAAGAGCAGGAAGTAGAAGCACAGAGAATATTGGCCACTCCTATGCAGGTTTCTTGCTTACACTGTGGTGAGAGTTTTTATTACTATCGTAAGCATCTGATGGATAGGACCGCCAGATGCCTGTGTAACAAATGCAGGTCAGACCCTCACCCTTTTAAAAAAGACCCAAAATACGAGAAAGTTATCTATTTGTTGGAGAGTACTGATTTAACTCGTAGAGAGATAAAAGAGCTGTTAGGACTTGAAGATGATTTCGTTCGGGAAGCTGCTGTGGAAAAGTTTGGTTGTGAGTGGTATGCTAAAAGAGTTAGCTCTTTTCGTAATAGGGCAGGTCTATCTACTAGCGATAGAATGAGAAAATTTTTTGCTGAGTTAAAAAAAGATAGTGACAAGTTAGAAGCATTTTTCAAAAACAGGTTTCCTTCTCCTTCTAAACTTGAGATAGGTTTTCGAGATAGTTTGTCTAAGTTAAATATGCCTTTTGACTCAAATAGCTGGATGACGATAAAGGTTGCTGGGTCTTATGAGAGGCGTGAGGTTGATGTAAAAGTACCTCTTAATAACACGAGCAGGAAATTTGCGGTGTTTATTGACGGGGAAGCTTTTCACGGTCCAAATGCCTATTTTAAATCAAACTCTGTAGATAAAGAACGAGCGATAACTATAGCTTTCTCTTCTTTGGGGTATTTCGCTGTTCGTTATTCGGAATCTGAGGTTAAGAGTGGGGCTGCCATAAACCATTTTTTGCTGAAATATAGAGAGTTTGAAAAAAACTTGCCAGAGTACTATTATCGTAATTGGATGACAGAAGAAGAGGTGGTCAAGTTTTAGGGTTTAGCTGTAGGAAGTCAACCCTATAAAAGGAGAATTGTATGCTGGAATTCAATATGGATGACGGATCAGTGTGGCTCGTAGGTAATCTAATTAGTCTGGCAATAACCGCAGCAGCTTTGTACTGTTTATACTACCTGATAAACAAGCAGAAAGACAAGGCACTGCATATGGCTGTGTCTGCTGTGGGTACTTTTCTGTTCCTGAATGTAGTGTGTCTGGCAGGTTATGGACAGCGATGGTGGTGGGTAGCTCCTGCTCTGGCTATGATCTTGGGTTTCGGTAAAGAGATATGGGACAAGCTGAATCTTAAAAAGAAGAAGTTCGATTGGATGGATATCCTGGCTGATGCGGTAGGTGTCGTGTGGGTGTCGGCTGTGTACTTCATATCTGTCCGGTGATATGCACTAATAATCTTTCAATATTTATCCAGTAAGTACTAGGCCTACTATATCTGAAAAAGGAGTTCGATCATGCCCTTCAGCCCTAAAGAAGCTGCTGAGAGTCTCATGAAACTGGCAGATACACTTGAGAATGAGGCAATGAATGCCAGCTACATGGTATGTGGTAAATGCCGCCATACGGCTAATCTTTCTACCATTAACGGTAGACGGCTGAAGGCAGCTAGTGAGATGAGCGTGAAAAACGTGAACACGGTCACTGTGAACGATAAAGTAGCGTGCCCTGCGTGTAGCGGTACGATGAGCTACGTCGCCACGGAGAAGAGCTCGCGTTATTATGTTGAGGCTGCTGAGGGTGGACCATTGGATATGGTCACGCCTCCAGATAGTATGGCACCGGCTGAGCCGCCTCCTCCAGAAGAGGACGAGAAAGACAAGAAGATAGTACCACCTGAGGGTGAGTCTGAGCCTCAGTCAGAGACTGAGCCTGCTTCTATGGATCATGGTGACATTTTTGATCCGGTGGATGAGCGTGATAAGAATAAGGGTGAGGGGTTGGATCTTGGGTTCGGAGATGAGGATGTAGACAGTAAAAAGCCTGAGGACGCTCCGCCTACAGAGGATATGCCTCCTACGGACGGTGCTCCTGAGGACATGCCGCCTGCTGAGACCGATAACCCCGATATGCCTCCGGTGGATGGAAAGCCTGCAGACATGCCTCCTACGGATGAGGGTCAGTCTGAGGATATGCCGCCTGCTGAGGACAAGTCAGAGGATATGCCTCCTACGGATGGTGAGCTACCTCCCGCGGGTGAGATGGGTCCTGATGGTGAGCAGCCTCCTGTGGTAGAGGAGACGGTACCTGGTGATCTTGGGTCTGGTTCTCCTGAGTCAGATCTCCCGGAGCTTGAAGCTCCCAAGAAGCCCAAGAAGAAAAAGGATGATGTAGACTTCCCTAAGAAGGCTGTACCGAAATTTGAGAAAATGCCAAAAGAGGCTAGTGATAGACTTTACGAAGCATCGTTGAAAAAGTACATGTTCTAAGCTGTGCAGTCGTCATGAGAAACCAAATAATATCTACATATGTTCCATGTAATCGGCAATACTCCTCAGCGAGTAGAACTTAAGGATCTTGGCGACTACGTATACTACAAGCAGCAAAAAGTTTTTACGGATGCTCAGTATAACCGGTCGCAGGATCTGCAGAGAGAGATCCAAAAAGGGTCTCTGACGATACTCAAAAGGACCGAAGAGAAAAACGGTTCTTTTGAGCTACCCTCTGTGATACCTACCGCGGTACCTGCCGCTCCTGCTCCGAGTAAACCTGGCGGTATAGACTCCTCTTCTAAGCTGGATGTGCTCCTGGAGCGCATCCAGGGTTTGGAGTCTGCTATACATTCTAAATCCACTGCTCAGTTACCTGCAGACCTACAATCGGACATCATTAGAGAGCTCACAGAAAAGATAACTCGGTTGGAGTCCGGTGATCGTGGTTTTTCAGATCTGTTGGACTCTGTACGCAGACTAGAAGAGCGTATAGATAAAGGATCTGCCGGGGATGAGATCCTACAAAAGCTCGAGGGTATCCTCAGTAGGGCACCTACGGTAGTGTCTTCTCAGGAGAGGCCTCGGGAGGAGACGCGCCCTGAGGATGTGTATGTGCCTTCGATCACGGTAGAGGATGGGAATACACATATCAAGTTGAATGTGAGGTCTATAGAGTCTGGGGATAGTGTGTCGGACTCTCTCAGGAAGCTGAAGGAATTGAAGTCGAAATCCAAATAGGGGAGGTTTATGACTAAAAAGCGATGGACTGAGTCAGAAGAGTCTGAAGCTATTGCTTTACTGAAAATAGGGAAAACGTATAAAGAGATTAGTGATAGTACAGGCCGTTCTATGAGTAGCCTACAAAAGAAAAATATGAGAGAATGGAAAATAGATATAAGTCAGTTTAATAGTAGTAAGCTATCTGTGAGCGTTAGAAAATCTGCATACAAAATAAGTGAGTGGCAGAAAGCTCATGGCAGGTGGGCAGGAGAAAAGAATCCCAACTATGGAGCAAAAATAGTAAAAACAGGAGTAGATAATCCAATATATGTTTGGAGGAAAGAGAACCCAGGGTATCAAGATGGAGAAAAGAACCCGTCTTTTGGTAGGGTGCCCTCTCCGGAAGAGATCGAGCTAAAAACAAGAAAAATAAAAGAGTTTTCAGCTAGTAGGATTGGAAAGACGCTGGAAGAGTCTTATGGGAAAGAAATAGCGATAAAGATTAAACGAGCAGTAAGCCTGAGTTGCATTAAAAGAATATCTGAACAAAAATCTAGTGGTACGTGGCCAGAGCTGGAAATGATAAAATTTTTAGATTCTATGGGAATAACATATGTGTTTCAGCACCCTATGGAGTACTATTGCGTAGATTTTTATGTCCCAGATAAAAATCTAGTTATACAGGTAGATGGGTGCTATTGGCACGGGTGCCCTAAACATTCTACTGAGTTAGACGATAGACAGAAAAACAGGATAAGGCTAGACCATTCTTGTGACTCCTATTTGAAAAATAGAGGCTATAGAGTCGCTCGTATATGGGAGTGTGATATTAAAAAAACAACTATGAATCTGTTGTGAAGTTATTAACAGAGGAGAAAATTTATGCCGATCGGACTTGATCTAGGCACCGCGTTTTTGGTCTCAGCCACTCAAGACGAGAGTGGTCAGACACAAATAAAATCTATACGGGACGCGTTTATAGACATTGAAGGAGCAGACGCGTCTGTACTCAATATGCTTAAGATGTCTAACGTATCGTATGTACAGGATGGTAACAGTGTAATAGTAGTCGGAGAACAAAGTCTGTCCATTGCGAACCTTTTAAAGCGCGATATTCGTAGACCAATGCGCCAAGGCGTGATATCTCCTGGTGAACATGATGCAGAGCGTATGCTGGTTATCCTACTCAAGAATATTTTGTCGGGCCCCAAGGTAGAGAACGAGAATGTGTTTTATTCGGTACCTGCTAAATCTGTAGATAGAGAGATGGACGTAATTTATCATCAAGAGATGCTCAGAAAGATAATAGAATCAATGGGTTACAAAGCAACACCTATGAATGAAGCGGCGGCGATTGTGTATTCTAATAATAGCTCAGACGGGTTCACGGCACTAGCTACGAGCCTAGGTGCTGGAAGTGTAAACACCGCTTTAGTTTATCAGACTATGGTAGGTATGGCATTCAGCCTGGCACGCTCGGGTGATTTCATCGATGAGTCTGCGGCACGCGCTGTAGGGTCTACGGCTACTCGTTTGATGGCTATCAAAGAGAAAGGCGTGAACCTACTTGATCCTACAGAGGGGGATCCTAAACAAGTTCGGGAGCGCGAAGCTATCATAATGTACTATCGTAACCTGATACGGTACGTAATTGAAAACATTTCCAAAGAGTTTAAAAAGAATACTAGTAAAATAGAGCTGCCGGAATCTTTGCCATGGATATTGTCTGGTGGCACCACAAAACCAAAGAATTTCCTGGAGTTCTTCTCAAAAGTTTTTAAAGAGGAGTATGAGTCTACTTTTCCCATTTCTGTAAAAAGTATACGGCTAGCGTCCGATGTTTTGAATTCGGTTGCACAGGGACTCCTGATAGCGGCTATGAACTCGTAGACAGCACACAGAGACTGAGGTCGTCGTATGGTAGGGCCTGTAGAGATACAGGCCCTTTTTGTTGCCCACCTCCCATAATCTATTAATCTATCCGCTATATCAGGTACCATACCACAAAGAGTGAACTAATGTCTCAGAACTCGTTGCTCACCGTAGTGAAGCGCAGACTACTTGAAGAACTCAGGTATGTCGTACAAAATAACCAGGTGTACCGTGATAAGGTGCAAGTCCTACACAAGATGGCTTATACGGAACGCCCCTCCATGGCGGTCATACTCCGCAATGCCTCTGCCTCAAGGATAAAGCTCTCCGCAGACGACTCCGCGGGAACTCTCAAGAGCCACCTGGCTCTCGCCAAGGCTGGGGATAAGCCGACTGGGTGCCTGGAGTGGGTGTGGGAAGATACTGCCCATATGACTGAGTACATGGTAGGAGAGGATTTATCCAGCCAAATCCAAGGTACGAGCACGTATGGTCAGAACAGGGTTTTTTATACTGCTATCAAGCCGGTGATCTCGGGACACAACAACACGGTGCCTGCGGATAATTTCAGGCAGGTGTCGGTGAAGAAGAATGGGCTCCCGGTATTCCCGGAGTATGTCAATGGCAACAAAGGGATGATCATACTCCCTACAGCCCCTGTAGTAGGTGACACGCTTACTATAGACTATTACTACAACAATCTCACGCCGCCGGGTAGGTACTACATAGAGGTCATATCAGGTCGCAGGTTCGTGATAGACCCACTGTACCAGGTGAGGGATGAAGAAGTCATCACGAGTACCACGGGTCTGGAGACTACAGTATCTCTGGCTCATGGAGGACTCTACGGTGATTTTGATGTACTCTACACCATGAAGTACAAGACCAGTAACAAGATTTATCTTCAGAAATCTACTACAGTCACTCCTACTATAGACGACGACTACACGATTACCGCGGCTGGGGTGATTACATTCCTCAGACCACTCCCTGTTGATACTACATTGTTCGCGAATTACAGGTGGACTCCTGGTACTACTATGGGGCCGTATGATATCCCAGAGGATTTTCACTACAACAACACAGTTCTGCCTGGGGTGATCCTGGCTTTTAGTAATCAGTTGGATGAGGGTACAAAGATGATACTGATAGTGTACCCTCAGAGAGAGCCTGCAGCGATGGTGTACAGTGGGCATTACCGGATGAGTTTTGATATAGAGGTATTTGCGAAGGATCCTATACAGTTGCCGGATTTGACTGACCACATCATCAATGAGATATGGTCGAATCGTAGGTTGAAGTTGATGGAAGAGGGGCTGACTATAGAGGAGATGGATCCTACGGGGGAATCTGAGGAGGCTTTTGACAACAATACTGGGGATTTGTACTACAAGAACAGCATCAGTCTACAGATGATGACTGAGTGGAAGAAGTTTGTACCGTTCAATACTGAAATCATGGATTTTGACACGAAGCTTTATCAGTACATGAATTTGAAGGATTACATAGTGACGAACCAGGATAAGGTGCTCGAGCTCCGGTTACAGCCGGGGGCGGTGCCTTTTGAGGTGGTGTACCCGAAGACTGGGTATGCCAGGTACATGTGAGTGTATAGGTCAAATAATCTTCTAATATATTCTGCACGTTAGATCTACATACTAAATAAAAAGGAGTCTTTCTATGCCGATGTACACGTACCAGTGTGATCAGTGTGGTTTTGTTTTTGAGGATCTCGTATCGTTCGATGAGAAGGATACGGATATAACCTGCAGCCTGTGTGCTGGTAAAGCTGTGCGGAATGCGGTAGAGACTTTTGGGATACACACGACTCTGAACTCTCGCACAGACACTATCTACAGTCCGAAAGAGATTGATAAGGTAGTGGGGGCGGAGTCGGAGCGTAAGTGGGCGGGATATGACGAGAGATGGAGGAAGAAGTATGAAGCTCAGCAGCAAGCTCGTTGGAAAGGCCAGCAGCCTACTCCAGTTAATATACCGAAGGATGCGGATGGTAAGTATTCTCCCCTCATGCATTTGGGGGACCCTAAAGAGCGTGATGTCAGGAAAGGTTTTTCGAAAGTCCTGCAAGAGCACAGAGCCGATCGAAAAAGCAAAGGACTAGATCAATTTGATGGTCCAGGGGCCATCACAGAGTAATAGTAGGCCTATAACCTATTAATATCTAAATATAAATAACACGCCTATAGCACATACGTAACAAACTATAAAATAATATAAATCTAAAAAATAGAGTAACTACGATAAAAGGAGCGAAAAAATGGCTATAGGACCTCTGGAAAGTTTTGTTTTCCCTGGTGTACTGGTTAAGACTATCAATGAGGCTGCCGGTGCTTCTACTGCGGGTGATATACGTTTCCCAGCTTTTGTGGGCGTATCTGCTGAAGAGGTCCGCGTGGGTGACTTTGAGATGGTTCGTGGCTCTTCTGCGATCGCTGACAACATCATTCTCGACGAGCAGGTTACTGGGACATCTGTTGCTACTCCTTCCGGATATACTCCTTCCGGATATACTCCGGGATGGATAGGTGGCGCACAGGGTGCTGTAAAAGATTTCCGCGTAGAAAATTTCCCCATCGTCCTTGGCGACGGCACAGGTAGAGTGGCGACCCTGCCCTCGAGCGTCATCGTCACGGTCAATGGAGAGAACGTGGCGGTCAATGCGGTGAACGGGCTCACGGGTCAGGTCACTCTGGTCGTGGTTCCTAAGGACACTGATGATGTCCGTTGCAACTACTATTTCAAGCGTCGTGACACGTACATCGAGAACGAGATTGACTCCAACCAGGCTGACAGTTCAAACCGCATATTCAAGGTCCATAGCGCACGTATCGTGAAGGGTGACAACAGTGGTAGCTCTGCTACTGATGCAGACATCAACGCTACCGTGACGATCCTTTACAACCCGACTCCTCTTTCGAATCCGGGAGATGAGTTTGAGCGTACGGTGAAAGTCATTGAGGCGAAGGTTAATGGTGCTATTGTTACGATATCTGCTCTGGATGGTGCGAATGGTCGTGTGACTTTGGCTGTCGCTCCTACGAGTGGTGATGTTGTTACGTTCACCTACTTCGCGAACCTGTGGCAGGACACGTATGACATTCTTCCTGCACCGACGGTGAATCGTGTGGTCAAGGTCGGTCTCAGCCAGGACACTTCTGATTTCTCGGTCGGTAACGACTGCGTACTCTCTGGTGATAACAGACTGCACTGGGGCAACTCTTACCAGGTCACCAACGGTGTGTATACACTGGCGACCACGCCGATCGTGGACAACATTGTGGCATCGGTGACGGATACCAGGGTCTACGGTAGAGTAGCTGCACCGGCGGTGGTTGGTTCTTTGGACCCTGTCGAGGGTAACTTGCCGTTCAATGACGGTACTAACAAAGTGTTTACGTTACCGACCATGCCGGTGGATGGTAGCGGTAATGGAGATGCGACAGAAGATACATCTCTTATTACTGCCTATTTTGGAGCTACGTGGGCCGCTGCTTATGCTGCTAGTGCTAAGCAGGTCCTTTCGATAGACGGTAATCAGATCACGCTGGCATTGGCCCCGGCTAATACAGAGCATGTGTATATCACGTACTACGAGTGTGATATCGTAGATGATAGTTGGCTTTTGACTGTGCGTGTGCCTGGTATCTCTGGTGTAGGAAAGTACACACTGGCATCTCTGCTCCATGGTAACGCCCTTGGAGTGGTGCAATCTGGAGGCACTGCTACTTTTGCTTACGCTGGTTCCGGTACTCCCAACGCAGAGGTTAATCCTCTGATTGCTTCTACAGAGCGTGTACGTTGCACATTTGGTGCTCTTGGTGGGTTCACGGTTAGCTCTATGGTGGGTACGACACTTACTCCTTGGGTACATAATGGTCGTACGGGTTCGGTGATGACCTACAACCAGAACAAGGGTACGATCGGTCAGACCTACGTTGATCCTACCACTGGTTTCAGAGTGGCTTTTGCTTCTAGCCCTGTACCTAGCAACGGCACTTATGTTGAGTTCGATATCGGTGATCCTACTGTGTCTGGTATCACAAATAGAGCTTACATCACTGCAGACACAAACATCGTTCGAGTCATCCCGGGTATTAACCTGACGATCTCTACGACAGTGGGTAGTGATCCAGGTAACACGGCGACTATCGCTACGTACAACAAGAGTGGTAATGAGCCCAATATAGGTGACATGTACTATGTCACGTTCGATAAGGCTAAGACAGACTACACGACTCGGTTCCTCACGAGCATGCGTGATGTGGTCAAGTACTTTGGTCCGATCGATATCAACAACAAGCTCACTATCGCCGCCAACCTGGCGTTCATCAACGGAGCCAGGGCAGTGGCCATGAAGCAGATCCAGAGAGTGTCTGGTGGTACGGATGCGAGTGTACAGGATTACATTGATGGTATCGATGCGTTCAACGAGCCTATGCCGAACGGTCTTCGTCCTTCAATGATACAGCCGCTCTCGACAGACCCTCAGGTACTGAGTTACCTGAAGACTTCGAATGCGATTCAGTCGAGTATCCGTTACAGGAACGAGCGTACCAGTGCAGTAGGCTTCCCAGTGGGTACCACGTCTGATGCGGTTATCCAGCAGTGCAAAAATCTGTCTTCTGAGAAGATTACTGCTGTGTATCCTGACGGTGCTGTTATAGGCATCGTGGATGCGTACGGTAATGAGGTTGAGTATATCGTAGATGGTTCTTTGATTGCAGCTGCGGTAGCTGGTCGTGATATATCGCCGGTGAATGACATTGCTACACCTCTTACGAACGCTACGGTTTCTGGTTTCAAGCGTTTGTACCGGAGATTGGACAATGTTACGGCTTCGTTGGTGGCGAATTCTGGTTGTACGGTTCTTGAGGAGCAGACTCCAGTCATCAGGATTCTTATGTATCTGACCACAGATATGTCCACGTCTCTCACTCGTGACCCTCGTATTGTTGAGGTGAAGCATTCGATCCAGCAGGGGATCCGGACTGCTCTCCAGCAGTATATCGGTGTAAAGAATCTGCCGAAGATGCAGACACAGATCAGGGATACCGTAGGTTCGTACTTCAAGCAGTTGAAGCAGAATGAGATCATTGTGGACTTTACGGGTATCCGTGTGTCTCAGAATACGAGTGATCCGAGCACGGTGGATGTGGAAGCATACTATAGCCCAGTGTTCCCTTTGAACTGGATTATGGTTACCCTTAACCTGAGACAGAGTCTGTAACAAACCGGAACTAAACCACTACTTTTTAAGGAGATCGCATTATGGATCGCATAGCATTAGCAAAGAGGTTGGAGGGTCTGTCGAAGGTGTTTGCGAGTACTACGCCGTACCACAGAGACCTGAAGGCGATGGCAGAGGTATTGACCAAGGTCGAGGATGAGAAGTTCGCGACTATCCTGAGTCCGGATTTCACAGCCGAGGCTGCTGCGGAGATAGATGCTGCATATCAGCGTGGTCAGAATCTACCTGGTATGAGTCAAAGTATGAGGACTACACCTAGCACAGGTACGACACCTTTGGCTGATCCTCAGATAGCTTTGAAAACGATCAAGAGTAATCCAAATGCTACTATTGAGGATGCTCTTGCTCTTGTTCGTAAATATCCTGAGTTCAAGCTAACTCCTATTAGTGAGCTTATGGGTGTAACGAGTCCTGCGCATATCCCAGCCCCTGCTCCTGCGGTAGCTCCTGTCAAAATGGCATCAGAAGAGAACACTGGTATGTTTTGGAGCAAGGAAGCATCTGAGGCTGTACAGAACAATCTGGTCCGTGACGTGGTAGGTATGGACAAGTCGATCTGCTGTGACACTAAGCGTCACCTGGACAAGGGTCAGGTTCCTGATGGCTCACATGACGGTGAAAAAGCTCCTACGCTGAAGAAAGAACAGACACCGGATCAGAGCAAGTCACTTGATTCTGGTATCGTCGAGAAGTCTCATGGTAAGGTGAACAAGGAAGCTTCGGAAGAGCCCGTGGCTTGTGATGATAAGGCTAAGAAAGAAGAAGAGAGCAAAGAAGCAGCCGCGGCAGCAGAGTCTGCAGCAGCTAAGGCTAAGAAGGAAAAGGAAGAGGCTGCTGCTAAGAAGAAAGCAGAAGAGACCGCAGAAGCTGTTAAAGATATGAAGAAGGCTAAGGACGCAACAGTAGCTCCTGTTACAGAAGAGAAAGACGCTACTCTCGAAGACAGTTTTGAGCTCGGTGATGCTATGGATGAGATCACATTGGACGCTGCTGAGCAGGATAAATTGAGCCAGCTTTTTGCATAAGAATTCTGTAATCAGAAGGAGTTGATTTATGGCAGGAAGAGATAGAGATACATACGTACATCGTATGGGTATCACTCCAGAGACGGCGTCTGTAATAAGTTCTAAGAACAGAATTTATGCTACGCCTGCTGATGGTGGTAGCCAACTTTTTCAGATTGGTGTTGTCGCTACTTTTGACCCCAGTGAGACACGGACTATCGAGCCTGTGCGTGGCATTGGTTTTGGTGACCATGTCGCTGAGCTGGTACCTGGCGTTACTGAGCCTATGACGCTGGCAGTTACGCGTACGGCACAGTATCTGTCCATGATTTACCAGGTGTTTGGGTACAAGGGTGGCGTTGATGGGTTGGTGAGATCTCTTCGTCATCACAAGTGGCCTTTTGATATTGTGCAGGAGCTTATTCTGAGCAATCTGGATGATGTTACTGCACAGGCGAATGAAGTCAGTGGTAATCTCAGTACTCTGGCAGGAGCTCAGGCTATCCTGACCTATTTCCAGGGATGCTGGATATCTGACTATAGCGTGTCATACGCTGCTGATGCTGCTCTGGTACAGGAGTCGGTGACAGTGAATGTTACAGATATCATTGGTGACACTCAGACATCTTACTCAGACACCCTTGGGTTCAGTAATGATAAGCTGTTCAATGTTGGCGCTCGGTCTAAGATGGTGAACTCTGGTTTCAATCCTAACGTACAAGGACGTCAGGGAGAGACACCGGCGGGCGCTGGTCTTACGTTACAGTAGTAGGTAGAGTTTGACGGGGGATATCCCCGGGATTTTCAGATATAAATAACATATTATATTCTATATTTCTATACATGACATAAAATAAGATGGTTATACTATATAGCCTCTTCAAATCCCCTTTGTATCTCCCCGCGATAGTATTGTTTTCTCGGTATTTTTTTTATATCTCAAACCATATTCGTTAGGAGTCCCTCATGGGTCTGACTGATGTTTTTCAGGCTATCCAGAAAAAGTTCAGTTTCAGCAAGGTCGTGGAAATTTCGGGTATCAAGTTCGAGTTAAGCATACTCTCTTTTGACCAGGAGTTAAAGTCAGAGTCTTTCCCACAAGGAGATGCAGATCCTCTGGCGTACTACAACGAGACCCGTAGGTATACGCTATCTCATGCTATCCGGAGTATAGATGGAGAGGTAGTTCCTGAGGTGGTTGAGATTAAAAACGGTAGTAAGATAGAAAAAATTCAGGGATCTCTCTACGTTAAAGGGGTCCTATCCAAGCTACCTGTTAAGATAGTTGAGCAGCTGTTTGATGCTTATATAGATATCAAAGAAGAGTATGAAGGTATGCTAGACAAAGAGTTGAAGTATGACTGGTTTAAGACACCGGAGCAGAGAGACGCAGAGAGAAAAAGCAAGACAGAGGAGAAGAGCGATTCAGAAGAGCCTAAGTCTGAGGATAGTGCGCAAGCTACAGAAGAAGCACCTATTAATTTTGTAGAAATTCCTAAACCAGTAGATGACGCAGAGAAAGTTTAATGGGCCTCAATGTTCAACAGGCATATGACAGCATAGAGAAGATATTGCTGTACGGGTTCGTAACAGTGGGGGTTTCCTATGGAGACAACCACTTTTTGTTTAAAAACATAACAGATAAAGAGTATTTAAATTTAGGTTTATATCGTAGTACAGATAATCTTAGCTCTGAGGTTTTGTATCACCTGGCTTTTTGCACGGTTTTTATTAATAGTAGAAATTTTCTTGAGGATAGGTTCCGGAGCATACATGATTTGGTCTGTATCTTTAGGAGCATGCCAGTACCGTTCATAGTTAGAGTGCGGGATGCTATAAAAAAGCTAAATGAAGAATATTTGGCAGCAATAAAGTTTCTGGAGGGATTTTGCTACACAGATCGATCTCGATATCTTTGGAGAGTATTTGATGTGAATAATCGCAGCGGTTTTCTTGGTATACCTGGGTTGGATAGTGTGGGTATGAATTCGGCTCAGGAGAACTGGACGATAATAAACAAGAGATTAGATGATGAGGAGGCGTATGGTAGGGATTTTAATTTTGCGTTGTTAGTAGCCTCCTCAATGAATCCTAAAGGCACTAAGGTCCTATCAAGGAACTACGATTTTCACAAAAAAGAGTTAGAGGAACTTAGGGAGGATATCGCTAAATACGGGTATGATAGAAAGAGAGTGGAAGAGCAGAAGAAGGAAGCGGTGTGGACGGCACCTATAAAGAGTCGTGAGGATTTGGTACGAGAGTTATACCGTCAGATGTCAGGCAAGAAGGACAAGCATGATCTATTCATAGAAGCATGGATAAAGCAGCAGAGAGATTTGGCTGAGAGGGCTAAAAATCAGGCAGAGGCTCGACAGCAAGAGTTCAGGGCCAAGGTCCAGGATATGGATCTCAGTAAGGTAGAAGGTTCAAGACCTATATCCACATCAGAACTCAATAAGATAATGGCTCAGAGGAAGTCTTCGGTGTCTGTGAGCACACCTATGGTGGTTCCGGATGAGCAAGGAGAAAAAGAACGGTATATCAGGAAGATAAGCTCTACGATTATACGCTCTGAGGAGTAAGTTTATGGCTGCTGTGCAAGATCCTAACAAAGAATTAGAAGCCAAGAAGGCCCTGTTAACTTTACAGGGTATGATTCTTAAGGCTACTGATAACACTACTGATGCTATTCTGCGTGGTAATAGAGCACACGCCAAGAGTGCTGCTATTTTGAAAACTATTGACAGTATAAATCGTAAGACAGAAAAGACGAGAGATAAAATAAGGAAATCTGTAGAGGATGAGCAACATAGAACCAGTAAGGTACTTACTGATTTAGAGAGTAAAATAAAAGTTCAAAAAGATGATCTCATATTACAGAAGACCACATTAAGGGTAATGCAGAGGGTTGGAGCTACAGATAAAAAGATAGCTGTAGCCAAGAGTAATATAAGGTCTTCTGAGCAAAAGATAGTTAAGTTAGAGGAAGCGCATAATAGAAGAAATGCAGCATTTAAGAAGTTCATTATTTTCCAAAAAGATCAGCTCAAGAAGGAAATTAAGGGTAACAGGATATTATCAGATGTTCAGCAAAAGTATGAGGCTACTGACGTTTATTTTATAAAGAATGCCGAGGAGTATAACGATGCTTTGGAGCATAGGCTTAAGCTACAGGAGGAGTGCGTAGATGCCCTTCAGAAAGCTGGTAAGATAACAGAAGCTCAAGCTAAGAACAGAAAGAAGGAGATAAGAGGAGAGTCGAATGTAGCAGAGACAAGAGCCGGTCTACGTGGTAAAGCTACTCCTCGAGAGGATGCCCAAGAGAGGTATCGAGAGTATGTCAAAGAAAACGCTCCTAGATTCAAGGTAGATAGCAGAGGTAAGCCAAGAATCAGTGGGAAGTTTATTTCTAAAGAAGAGGCTACGAGACAAAAAGGTGAGGCTCTTGAATTTGGTAAGAAAGAGAAGTTTGCTGTAGGTAAAGACCTAGCTGGTAGTGTTCAGTCTTTTGCCTCAGCTAAAGGTTTCAAAGGTAGGTTGGAGGCTGCCAAGGGTATTCAGGACTCTCTCGGTAAGCTCAAGACATTAAACTCTACCCTGGGTGAGACGGCTGGCTTGGCTAAAGGTGCCGCAGGCATGTTTCAGGGGTTGGGCTCTGCAATGGGTATGTTAGGTAAGATAGGGTGGATAGGGTTGATCTTGTCCGCAGTACAGATGATAGCCAGCGCGGTAAATGACCTGAACAAGTTTGTTAAACAGTACAACAAATCTTTTGTTAAGATGTACGGTCCTACGGTAGCGTTAAAAGACGTATCGGGCAGCATGAAGAATTTTTCAGATGCCGTGTTTGACATGAATAGGAATCTCAAGTACGGTTTAAAGAGTGAAGACATCATGGGGTTGTTTGAGGCTATGTCAGCAGGTGGTCTATCTTTGCAGGGTGTGGGTAAAAGAATAGGCGGGGGCTATAATGAGGTCATTCTTGAGGCCACTAAACTTAGTAAGGATTTTGGTGTAGATTTGAGTGAGATGGGTGGCATGATCTCTGACCAGATGATAGATCTCAGAGCCTCTTTGAATGATGTTAGTGACTCTATGGAAGCTATGGCTTATGACGCTTCTATCGCTGGTATAAAGTCTCAGAAATTCTATGAGGCAGTTTCTGCTGCTACGAGTGCTCTGGGGTATTACGGCAACTATCTCAACAGTACGTCAGCCATGCTGCGTACATTCGCTGACAAAGGTGCCATGCCGTTTAAGGACGCTGCTAAAGAGGCACAGGATTTGATGAGTGTATTTAGCGGTATGGATACACAGAAGAAGATGGGCTTTATACAGATGGTAGGTGATAAAAAAGTACGATCTGATATGAATGATAGAGCTGAGCAGATAGCAAAAGAAGAGGATGTACTCACAGAGCGTATAGCAGCGGCAAAAGAGTCTGCCAGGATAGCAGTAGATGCAGACACTAAGGAAAAGAAGCTTAAAGAGGCGAGCGCTTTGGAGGAGGAGAAAGCTGCTAAAAGGAGAGTTCGTATAAACCTGAAGGCGTATGCTAAAGGAGACACACAGGCTTTGGCTACAGGTTTGAATTATATGACGGATAAGACCGTAGACTATTTGATATCCAACCTAAAGAGTGCAGGAGTGTCAGATATTTTTGACACCGAGAATTTGTTAGCTAAAGCAAATATTCTTGCTACGACTGCTCAGATGCCAGCGGAAGCTCTTACGAAGCTTTTGGAGACGGGTAGGGTCGTATTAGCAGATGCAAAAAAGTCAGCAGAGTTTATTGGCGATAAGTTTGAGAAGATTCCGGAGGATAGCAGGGAAGCGTTGAAGGGTATTATGAGCGGAGTCATGGATAGTGTGGCTAAAGGAGAGGTCATAGACGAGGATGCGTTAAGGTCAAATCTCACTGATTTTGTTAAGTCTGGCAATAAATTAGGTATGAGCGTTGAGGACTTCATAGGCCAGTTTAAGAGCAATGCATATCTTCTGGACAAAGCTATTTCTGGTCTTGATCTGAATAATGAGCAAAACAGAAAAGATGTCTCTGAATTGTTTATGAAGACCGGTGTTAGTATGAAAAGTGGAGCCCAAGACCAGGCAAACCGTCTCGATGAGATTGTTAAGAACACCACATCTTTTGAGGACTTTCTTGGTATAGGCAAAGAGAACATGAAATACATGGCTGCCATGGCCGGTGGCGGTAAGCTTCAGGATATGGCAAATTCGGCAGCTATGGTTACGGCTCAAAAAGTGGGCGGAATTTTAGGGCTTCTTCAGAAGTGGATGACAGGTAAAAAAGATTCGTATGTGCAGGATGATGATTTTAAAGCGAAGGGCGGATCTTTTGATCAGATTGCTGATGCTACTATCAAGACTGTTCTGTTGCAGAAAAAGCTCTTTGATTTAGAAACCAAGTATGAGAAAAATCCAAGTCCTGTAATGAAGAGTCAAATGGAGCAAATAAAAGGTCAAATAAGCTCGTTGAATAGCATAAAGGATGGTTTATCTAAAGAGAGAACCGACTTAGCTATTGAAGCTGTTCTCGCAGGTGGAGAGGCAGCACAGGGCATGTTTTCCGAGCAGACTAAGTTGAGTAATAGAAAAAGTGAGCTGGAAACTAGCATATCCGAGGGATCTTTATCAGGGTCCGACCTTTTGAGTGCCAAGGAGGAGTTGTCGGAAACGGAGGACGCGCTTAAGCGTATAGCATACGCAATCAACAACCCTACGGGGTCGTCTCAGCCTACGTACACCCCGAGTAGTAACATTCCTACAGCAAAAGATGCTCAAATTACTAAAAGTGGATTGTTGTATGGTACAGAGGGTGACATACTAGCTAATAAGAGTGATGGCGCTAAGATGATAACTGCCGGTATGGGTCAGTTCGCTAATAGATTGCTGTCTGGAGGTGGTGGTCAGGCGGGTACTGTAGTGTCTTTGAGTCTCAGTATAGGTAACATAAACGGTGTGGTAAATACGGAGAGCTTCTTGAAAGAGGCAGGACCGGCACTACAGCAGTTGGTTGCTCGTGAGTATAATGATCGACAGAAGAGGTCGTGATGGCTACGATAGGTAACGTAAGTGCTGAAGAGACGGCTACAGCTCAAGCTGCTAGTTACTTTCAGCCGACACCACTCAGTGATGCTCAACTAACAGGCCGAGTTGAGCCTGCTCCTGCTAGTACTACTTTTGTAGCTTTGTCTGTTATCCCAGCGTCCCCTGTCTACATACCTTATCAGGCATCCACGTCTACAGTGTCCGCTGTAGCGGCTACGCCTGCTCCTGTGCCGACTCCTGTAGCTCCCATAGCTTCGACCCCTGCGGCTCCTGCCTCTCAAATGACTGTGGTCGATATGCAGGATCGTCCTTCCTCTATATCCCCTGGGGTAAAAGTACCAAGAGGTGATCAGGATGTGATTGATAAAGTGTTGGATAATGCGGCGGACATGGGTAGGTTTTTGGAACTGAGACCACCAATACGTAGGCTGCCGGAAGAGAATCCTTTTTACATAGAGATGCTGGATGCTAATATGCAGCCATGTGGTATACAGCTACCGGATGGTACTGTCATACAGGCCCTGAAGATGGCACCGAATCCAGATAATCTAACAGTAAGCTCTGCTAAGATAATAAACAAATACAATACTATGACCCGGTGGGTAGAAGAGCACTGGGGAGATGAAATGGATTCTGTGAGCTTCTCTGGTAGCACTTTTTCTTTTATGTCCTATGGGCCCGATTACAGCGGGCTGACCGTGGCTGGTAGAAGAGATACGGCGTCCTATCAGATGCTAAAGAATCTGGTAAAGTTTTATAGAATGAATGGGTGTATCTATCAGGATAGTAATACCTACCTACCCCAGAACGATGTGGCTTTCTCAAGTGATATTCAGGGCACTGAAGTGGAATCGAGTAGTGTAGCTCCTGGAGTACCTGTACCCCTGAGTGACTATGATGCTCGTGATAAAAACTTGGCGTTTTTGACGAAGTACCCTGATTTTAAAGGGGACCACCCTAGAGCTGGGCTGGTTCGAGAGAGATTGTACATACGTTTAACTTTTGACTACGTGTCGTTCGTAGGATATTTCGAAACTTTTGATATTATAGAAGACTCAGCAAATCCTTTTAGAATGACGTATAACGCTTTGTTTAAGTCAGAGCGTACCAAATACATCCTGGGTGATAAGACATGGCCAAGATAGACAGCGGTAGCACTGTTGACACTCTGTCTGTTTTGATGGGCAGAGAGGGTGGAGATCTTCACTTTAGAAATAAAGCGGGATTGACTGCCTTCTCTAATTGGGTGTCCGCGGCCAATGTGCCTAAGGACTACAAGCCCTTTAGTATATCTATATACGATACAGTGCTGCATGAAGATGTGGTATCCCTGGTGATGATGATAAACCCCAGGGATCTTAACATAAGTCAGAATCAAGTGGTCAACAGCGCCAACACTCGTTTTGGATGGATAAACACTTTATGGGGTAATCAGCAGGCCACTATTTCTGCTTCTGGGCTGTCTGCTGGTTTCTATTTTGTATTCGGGGATCAGAGCGGAGGGATATCTAACTTCTACAGGAGAAACAGCGTAGCTTTTTTGAATTTGCTGTCTGTGGTGGCCTTGTTCAAGAACAACGCTAACTACTACATGGATGGTAAGCAAAACCCTACGTATTTCAATGACGGTACCAGTAGAGTCATTAATGTCATGGATATCATACGTATATCCTATGACGGGTCTGAGTACCTGGGTAATTTCTTGTCGTTTACGCTGACTGATGCTGCTGCGAATCCGTATAGAATGGAGTACAATTTCGAGTTCTCTGTGTCTATGTTTGGTAGTGACCCTAACACTATTGATGGTCACATAAAACGTGGTGGTAACGAGAAGAGCGATAAGATAATCATAGGTAGGCAGGGTAAAAATACCGATTTTAGTAAATCGGTATTGATGGATGTGGACGAGTTGAATACGTACTTTATATTAGAGCCTATACCTGACGTGGTAGCGCACTCGTATAGTGAAAAAGAAGAACAGAACGAGCAATCTTTCTACGGAAAAAGAACTGCGCCCGGTTACTGGGATACTTTAGAAGGTAGAGAGAGCCTGGCTAAGGTGCCTGATAACTCTATAAGAGTTACACGAGGGTGGAAAGATGGAGAGTCTCACGATGGTAAAGTGGATTATCGAACAGCTAGTGGGATGGTGCGATCTTTTACTGAGGGTACGATAGTGAGTGTCGGAGGGCCGTCTCCAGGAGGTCCTAATTTTGTGGTGGTAGAGAGTAAGGATCAAAGTGGTCAGACTATCTATACCCGTTACTATCATTTGGATCCAGATAGTATGGGTGATTTGAGTAGGGGTAAAACAGTACCTGTAGGTGCTGTGCTGGGGAAAGAGGGTACAGACGGTGGAAAGTATCCGCCACATGTAGACCTGGCAGTTAGTACGTCATTAAACGGTAAAAACATTGATTTTAACAACATGATAGATGCTTCGCCAATGATGAACGAGGGTTTTAGAAAATTAAATGAGCTTGCGAAAGCTGAGCTTGTTACCACGGAGTATTCCGACTATCTGAATGTCGATTACAAACATGGTAAAAAGACTAACGCGTCTGAATAAAAAGGCAGTCTATAAATGGCAGAGACACTTTCAGGAATATTCTCTGTAAGAGAATTTAACTATAGGCGTAATGTGCTGAAACTGGCACCTGACGCTTTTATTACTATCAATGATGCCATAAGCACCAAAGTGGTGTCTCCTATGGAGACCTCCGGGTCTAAGATCACTGATGTACGTGGAGGTATAACAAGTATAAATGTGTCCTGTGCTATTATCCCTGCCGGAGCGTCTCGTGCTACCATAGAGGTCGTGGCTCCACAATATAAAGGTTTGCACACCGACTACTACATAACACACCCTAATGGTACGCGTACTCCGATCTTTACTCCTATGATGGAGATAAAGATATACATGAAAGGACGGTACGTAGAGGATGGAAACCAGTGGGCCCCTATGTACTACCCTGTGTTTTGGGGCATGATAATAGGGGTACAGGAGAACTACTCGTCAGGAGCTAGCACATTCTCAATCACCTGTGAGGATCTTTTGTGCTGGTGGAGGCACCAAAAGATTACTATGCAGTCCAGTGTGATTACGACTTTCTTTGGTGGCGCTACCATGAACAGGTTCCCTAGCGCATTTCAGAATATGTCGCCATGGGAGATAGTGCTGTCGATGTTCACGGACACCTTTTTTATGCAGGATGATAAGTATGAAGGTGGTATAAAAAGGCGTTTGGATATGGTATACCCTCAGTTTTCTAATATCTACCAACCGCCCAAGGACGTAGAGCTATTGAAAGAGACCTGGGGACCGTTTTCGCAGAAAGTTATAGACTATTGGAACACTCGCTTTGGTTTTAATACCAGGACACAAGGTACTCCAGAAGAGATCGCCGCGAGCATGAGAAACATACCTTTAGAGTTGTATGGTATGAGAGGTCCTATATCCTGGGATGTAGCAACAGATTTGGTAAGGGCTTTTCTTAGCAAGACCGGTATTGATATCAGCTCTCAGACGAGTAGACAGGCAAAATTAGATCTTGATTTTGGTATGCTGGCTAGGGTACAGCCATACGGTCTGTTCGACAACTATGGAGACGGCGCACAGCCTACTATTCTGTCCAAGCTGGAGATCGTTAATGCTATATGCGAAAAAACCAACATGGAGTTCTTTGTAGATACTAACGGCTCTTTTGTATTCAAACCACCCCTGTATAATTTAGACGTAGCCACAGGCGGCGTAGCCTATTACACAGTAGGCCCAGAGGACATCATAAATTTAAACGCAAATTTTGACTCTAACTCTATTGTGAACTACCTGGTGGTAACGGGTCCTTTGTGGCAGTCGTTGGGTATGGAAGCAGTAGGATTGCATGCAGATTTTGAATCCATAAAGAAATACGGTATCAGATCTGAGCAGATAAACGTATCCTTCGGGATGAATGCTAGCCAGCTTAAAATGATAGCAGTAGCTGAGATGACCCGTAGAAATGGACAGGCGTATACAGGCAGTGTGAGTATCCCTTTGAGGCCTGAGATTAGAATGGGGTACCCTGTTTATATGCCGCACATAGACACTTTCTACTATGTGACAGGGATATCACATTCGTATGCGTACGGTTCATCCGCTACCACTGATCTATCTCTCCAGTATAAAAGAGAGAGGATTTTTGAAGACGGGACGTCAGGGCTGTATGGATTTGGTACTGAAAAAGGAGACGTGCTGGATGCATGCGTGATGAGAGAGCGGAAAGATGATATAGCTCTATTCGTGGCGGACAACAAAGCCCTGACTGAGGAAAACATAAAGTCTACAGATGCTGCCAAGACTAATCCTAAATTAGACAAAAGCAGCCCGGATTATCAGAAGAATTTAGAAGCGTATATCAAAGAGCAGAAAGAGCAAAATTTAAAGAGGAAGAATCGTCAGTATGCTGGTCCTGATATCTCTGGGTATTGGTCTATATCAAAGGCAGTTATTAAGCCGTACGATGAGTCAGTAAAAAATCCTGATAGTGCTGATGCGATAGTTTCCAATGAGCTGTTGATGATAACAGATAGTACAGTGCCGTACACGGACAAGAATGGGTATAGGCATATAGGTGCTTTTCCTTTTGGGGCTAATTTAGTGCTGATGAAAAATGGCGGTACATCGTACGATTCTACGAATAAAACACAGGTAGACTCGGCTACTACCAAGACTGTCCTGAACATAAAAGGTACCACAGAGGTGGTACAAACAGGTCAGAGCAACGAGGAGAGTAATAGTGTGCCAGGGAGTACCAGCACAGAAGGGGTCAATACCGACGGATCTCGTGCACCTCAAGACAGTGATAGAGAAATAGTACCAGTACCAGATAACAGTGCGACAGTTGACCTAAATCTTGCTCTAAATCCTATTATGCCATCTGTTACCATGGCCCGCGGTAATGTGAACGGTACTACTATACAGCGGATAACGCAGTAGGAGCTATACAATGGCGTGGGATAAAGGTGGAAAACGTGTGCTGCTGCCAGGTAGACAGATAGCTGCCGGGGAGCGTCCTACACAGAGTCAGCGGCCTCTCAGTACTACGTTTGTCGTGGGTGAGGTGAAGAACGTAGACGTTGAAAAATTGTGCATGACCGTGGATTTTAGAGGAGCTTTTGGATCCAGGCAGAACATCACTATAGCGCAGCCGTTTGCAGGCACTTCGAGTTTTATACTCGGTATGCCTGAGATAGGGTCTTTGATACTGTTTGGTCAGCAGGATGGTGAGTTTTACCCTCTCACGTATCTCCCGAACTATACGCATGGCCTGGAGAATAGAAACGTAAAACTACTCCCGGACAACATAAAATCTATAGAGCAAAATGAGTTTATGTTTAGGGTGAGAAAGTTGCTCAAAGGTGAGCTGGCTTTAGGGTCCGCTGGTGGCGTGGAGTTCTTCCTGGGAGAGAAAGCTCGCCTGGATGATAGTCATGGTAACATTTTTCAACTGCGCAGTGACAACAACTCTATCATCTCTACAGCGTGTAACAACAGCATATTCGGTAGCGGTATATGGCTTAATTCCGGTATCATAAAGAGGAACTCCATAAACACGGCTTTCCTCGAAGACAACCCGAACATTTTTAAGGAGTCCCTACCCCGCGGGATGTTTGAGTATGTGCTGCGCCCAGGAGGTCCTAACCCGAACATAGACCCGTACTACACGGAGTACCTACTGGAAGTAGACGATAAAGGCTACTCTCAGCCTCCTGAGAATGACATGAATGGAGACGCGAACAGGACTGGCAGATCTCCTATAGGCATTTTCTCTATGGGTAACATGGTAGGCAACAACCCAAACCTACTGTCCTATGGAAAGATACTCCGTCCTATCCTGTTCAATGATCTGGACGATAAGATAGGTGAGTTCTTGCTCGAGTCTGTAGCAGAGAAAGACATAGATACTCTGGGTGTGGCTATATCCTGGTTCAAGCCAGACAGGGCTAACCCGGAGTCCGGTGCGTTTTTTGGGTTCGATAAAGAGGGTCACTGCTATCAATACATGCCCTCTGCTACAGGAGGCCTGGGTGGTGGGCGATCGATGTCTATCCTCGCCAGGGGCAGCAAGAAGGAAGTGTGGGGTCGTGAGTCCCGGTATGATACATCGTGGGATATGAAAGCTACGGGCGGAGTGGTATGGGAGATAGGGGCTCACAATGACAGAGAAGGTAATCCATACGCCAGTCGTAGCATGGACGTCCGTACGAGTAGTACTGTGTTCTACATGTATGGGAACAGCGGTACTACCCCAGCTATCATGGACTACAAAGATCCTACGAAGGTGGTGGAGGATCCTAATAGCTATTTGAAGGTGGAGAAAGTAGGCGGTAAGGAACGACATGAGGTTTATGGTACCAGGGAGACTATAATCAGCGGCAATGACTACTTTACTATAAACGGGTCGCGCAAAGAGGTTGTAAAGCAGGATAGCACCACACACTTCATGTCTACCAGGAATGTGTCTGTAGGGGATGCGTTCACGGAAAAAGTGACTAAAGAAAAGCAGGAGACGTTTGGTAACCGTAAAACCACGGTAACTCAGGGTAGCTCTGAGCTGACAGTGACTGCTCTACAGGGGGATATAAAGGAAGAGGTCAAGAAGCTCGGTGGAAAATCACTCAAGATTAACATGGGTAGTGTACAAGAAACCGTAAAGCTCGGTAGCAGGATTATAAAGATAAAGACAGGTAGCGTAGAGTCTAAGATATCTGGGGTAGGTAATTTCAAGTCGAGTACTAAATCGGGTCAGATAGCGCTACAGACCAAAACGGGAGCCATGGGGTTCAAGGCCTCTTTGAATATAGACATGAAAACAAAAAAAGCGGCTAATGTAGTGGTCGCTGGGGGCGTGCTGAAGCTACAGGGCAAAAAAGGATCGCCCGGGAAAGTGATAACATCTAAAACGCATAAAGACTATACTACCGGGGCGTACCACGCGGGTACCTCGACAGCATTAGCGTGAGAGTGTAAGTATGCCACTATCCTCTGGTATGATCTCGAACAATATACTGGCTCAGTTCAACGCCAAGCGTTTGACTGGTAAAAACAATAGAGATATAGCCAACGGTCTTGGTATGGCTGTGTATATGTTTTTGACTACTCCTAATCTGGTATCTTGCTCTATGTCTGGTACGGTAGGTCCTGTGGGTAATCTGATGAGTATAGTGACCCTGGGAGTGGTGCCTAATGTTATGAGCTCTCTGATGAATGCTCAGGCTAAGAAGAATAAACTGACTGGTAGAAACATGCCGGACATATGTAGTGCTGCCGCTACGGGTATCGCAATATCTATGGCTAGCCTTATGTTATCAGGTACTACAGCAGGCCTGGCTGTAGGAGTTGGTACGGGTTCTTTCTCTAAAGCGTCAGATAAGATCATGGCCAACATACTGTATGGACAAGAGATGTCAAAGTTCATGAGAGGTAGAAACATTAGAGATATAGTGAATAGTTTAGCGAGCGGATTCGTGAGTCATATAAAGAACTCAGCGAAGATAACATTGACAGCTACTGGGGCCATCGCTCCGGTAGCTCCTGCGGGACCTGTGGCTACATCCAGCATACCGGCAGTTTTCTCGAAAATTAGCTAAGGAAGTGTGTAAATGGGTTCTGAAGTTTTTAAGCTAAAATCGTTGCCCATGGACGACACTGTCGTGCGTGGATCCCGTATCAACGCGAAGAATGCTAAAGAGACCCGTACGGTGCTGGTCAACCCCCCTTATGATGACCCGGTGTTGAAGACTGGCGAGATCGGCATCAATGCCGAGTACATCGTACAGGCCTCTCTCATAGGGAATGACCTCAAAGGGTACGGGACTTTCGTAAACAATAGTGATGTAGTCCAGGGATACATAGGACCGCAGGACATAAAGTACGGTGATATAGTACGCCTCGACACGGACATCACGTTCTATACCGTGACTGGTATGCAGGGTACTGATCTGTACCTACAGGAGAAGTTCGTAAAGAAAGCTCCTACAGACCCGGATCAGCAGACTGGTGTCACTACCGTAAGAAAAGTGAAACTGGACAGTGCTACCTATGAGACTGTAAAAAGCCTAGAACCTGCTGGTATTATTTTCTACGACAATACCAATACCGTATGGGGTGCGACTGGGATGCAGTTACCAGCACCCACGGTAGCTACTAGATCTCTCATACCTTTTGATACCGGGATGAGCATCCAGTTTCAAACTGGAGTGAAGCGTTCTAAACCTGACATACTCACTGTAGGCAGTGTCTACAAAACGGTCGTAGATAATAACACTACACCGGTCAGTGATGTGAGCCTGAGTCCTCTACCCTACCCTCACGAGAGTTTGAAGGTCTACATAGCAAAGCCTGGGGAAGTGCTGGAGCAAAAGGTAGAGCTCGAAGACTACGCCGTAAACTACACTCAGAGTCCTGAGTACAGAACGCCCCGCCCTCCTTATGAGGAACGTGAAGGTGCTTATATAAAGTTCCTGGATAAACTGACAGACGAAGTCCAGGTACCTGCGATAGACGCTACTTTTGAGGGTAACGTATCCCTGGTCAAAAAGTCCGTACAAAACAATGCCAACCTACTGCGGCCCATAGGTAATATCATACCATCAGACTCTTTTGAGATGAAAGCAGGCGGTGAAAAGCGTAAGGTAAATGTAGAGTATGTACCGGATTATGACGCTGGTATCGTACGGTTCGTGAAGCATGAAAACTCAGAGCCTCTGATCGATTCTATCACATACGTGAAAAAACTCATATGGGATGGTATGAGTGTGATAAAGGGTGTAGGGTATACAGGTGTCCAGAACATGGACAGCCTGGTCATACCTCCTATATCAGGTATCGCAGGTACTATTGGCATGGTGTACTATGAGGATACTGATCAGAACAACCTGATCAGGGATATCGACTACGTCATAGACCCGGAATCTGGAGCTTTCAGACTCGAGTCCCCGCTAAAAGAAACAGAGTCAGTACTGGTGTCCTACTACGTGGAGGGTGAGGACGTAGAGGCTGAGCCTGTGGCTCTCAATGATATGAGAGTCAACAAGTATCCTGTAATCACAGGGTCTGTGACCATAACTGAAAAGTACAGGGTCACTGAGGATAGCAAAGAAGTTACCAAGACTAAAGTCCTGATAGAGAATCAGGATTTTTCGTTCTCTTATATCACAGGCCGTATCAGCTCTATAGATCTAATAGAAGGTCAGGAGATACTGTCGCTGGAAGCCAGCTATACTCCAATGGCTCAGGTGAACGTCGTTCTCCAGACTGTCCCCGGTGACAGCCTGAAATACAGGATGACAATAATCAATGATGTCATAAAGGTAGTGACTCCAGGTGCTTTGACATTCCAGCTGAATAACCCTATGGTGTCTGTGCCTGCTAAAGTCACATTCAAAGAGGATGTCACAGACTCCAACTATACGTTTTCAGGGACTGTGCTCCCAGACAGCCTGTTGTGGGTCAAGAACGAGTCTGGTACGGTATCCTATGACGTAAGAGGATATGCCTACTATGACGTGAAAGAAGTACCCCGCCAGTTGGTGCTCGACCAGAGCTTGAGTGATAGTCGTCCCGATTTGGATGAGCTAATCGTAGCTACCTATAGTTTTGAGTCAGAGCGCCTACCGTACACACCGGCTATCATAATCAACTCGATATTCAACACGGGCGATGATTATTTCCTGATAGAGGGATTCGACAGGACAGATGTACTCAAATCTGGTATGATACTCCGTATCGATAACTTTGATCCGGAGCATACGCTCTACTATAAGATACAGTCAGTCACCTACGAGCATGGTACTACTACTGTGAAACTCTGGGGTATTTTCCCGGAGACTATCATCAATCCTACGTTCTATCTGTTCGATGACGGTATCGATTGGCTGGGGCTACCGTCTGGTACGGAGATAGATACAGCTACGCCCGTGATGTCAGAGACTATCGTACTGACAGGGAACCCCCTCCATATCAAGAATGACATAAAGAAAAACAGTCTACTGCTCATAAACGACGAGCAGGTGTACACGGTGATGGCAGTGGATAGGGTGGGTCTGCAGTCTACTCTGACTATCTTCCCTGCTCTACAGGAGATGATCTCAGGTAGTATACAGTACTCGAGTCTGCCTGTGCACAATACCGGAGACGAGAATCTATCTGCCAAATACTTTATCATGACGGACCCTACGCAGCCTGCGTTCACTCTAAGTTATCAGGCTCCGGCAGGGTTTGAGGGTAGTGCGAGTATCCTGGTAGATACTGAAAAAGTGCTCATCATAGAGGCTATCCGCGGTATAAAGAACCCGGAATCGTACATCTATCCTATCGCTGACTATGCTACTCTGTATGATCTCGCAAAAGCTATCCAGGGGACTGCATCTACATTCAACAAGAATTTACCCTGGGTGAAAGTACCCGACTACAATCCATTTACGATATTCCCGGCAGGGTCCATAGAAGAAGAGTACTATCTGTCTCCAGGTCCGTGGAGTACAGACTTGATCATACCGTTTGAGGATGACACGCCACTCACGCTCCCGTACACGTTTAAAATTATACCGGAGCTATTCAAGTGGTCTCTCCTGCAGGCCTACGTGACAGAGAACTCGTTTCTGATTAAGAATACCGATCGTAGGCCATTTTTTGTGAGAGGTAATCTGCTGGCGTTTCGGAATACGTTAGATGGCAAACTCTATTTCTTTGAAGTGTCTGGTGCGGAGCTGGTGGCAGATAAAGTCACTCCAGGTACACAGAACACTAAAGTGAATCTGACGGATACATTCAGGCAGAATCTGCTCAACCCTACTGCCTACAAGTACGACTCAGTGTCCTGGGAGATCATAGACGATACTCTAACGAGCGTGGACCTCACTCGATCTGAGCTGACGTTTAGAGGGCTACCTCAGGGTAATCTGAGGAAGAGTACTATGCTCAAGATCGCTGATGCCTATATCTACCAGGTATCAGAGTTGACTGTAGGATCCAATAGCTACACAGTGAAGGTCATACCTGACCTGAATAATAGCGTGAAACTGGAGACCTACAACAGATATGTGAGACAGAGCTCGATACCCATTTACCTGGATGACATAGGTCCTCAGCCGTACATGTCGATACAGTATACATCTCCTGTGGGCCATGTGGGTACGGCAGAAATTCGAGTGCAGTCTGACAGGATACTCATACGGGAGACTATCGATAATTTCGACATAAAGTCCTTTAGGTATGAGTACAAAAACTACAATAGCATCCCAGAGCTCGCGGCGGCTATACAGGACGCACCGTCTTATGTGGCTGATTTCAAGCCATTCACGGTCACGATCCCTGACAGGTATCTACCAGAGCTCCAGGTAGACAATTTCGATAACTACAAGATAAAGACTACAGACGGTGAGTTCGTGTCCCTATCACGTGACCTACAGATAGCTGTGTCCTCATTCTCGGTACAGTACACCACCCCCACAGGACACGTAGGTAGAGCCGAGGTATCGGTACTTCCTACCGAGATCATCCTGAAAGAGACCATAGAGGCCTATCAGGCAGGTAGAGATGTCTCTAAAGAGACTCGAATAGCCTACTTGAGTACTCAGAGTCTGTCCGATCTCGCTACTCGAGCTATACCCGCGGTATCGTCTTTGGTGTCGGCTACCCTACACCCGTTCTCCTGTACCCTTCTAAACACTGAACTATTCGACGCGGGGCTGTGGAGCAGTACTCATGTGGTATCTATGTCAGAGGACGCTGTAGAGACTCCTACAAAGGTCATGGGTACAGTAGATGGACACCATTGGTATGCTCTGGGTCCTTTGAATGAGCGTCGCCTGGTACCAGAGACAGATTATGAGATAGAGACGGGGTCGATTGTACTCACGGAGCCTATAGTGCCTCTGGACCGTTTCCGGATGAGTTATATGGGTCTGTGGAGTCTGGAGGAGTACGAGGGGTCTGCTATCACGTGTTCGTGCCGGTATTTCACCGATTTGCCTATGGGGTCCAGGGTAGATGTCTACATGGATTACCTGAACATAGACCAGTTCT
>Ga0315288_10000176_pt1 | contig 74756 bp, 56 predicted proteins | sample YL17G11_20_MG_FD_203454 | JGI IMG/M metagenome (GOLD analysis project Ga0315288, IMG submission 203454) | Sediment microbial communities from Yellowstone Lake, YNP, Wyoming, USA - YL17G11_20 | ecosystem: Environmental > Aquatic > Freshwater > Lake > Sediment | place: USA: Wyoming | collected...
GAGTTCCGCAGACGCCGAGAAAGAACGATGAGGGAACGGCGTTAAAAACCCTGGCAGGGAGCAAGGTTCTTCCTGCCGTGCTCTGATTGCTACCCATACCAAATGGAAGAGAACCACCTGCATTATTCCTAAACCGGGTTCCATATGGTGAAGGCCGGGATGGACTCGATCCCGAAGTCCCGACATGGTCGCTTCGTCCATCCCGGCCTTCACCCTGAAGCATTCATTGATTCCGTCTCTCCAACTTAATATTTGAATAATGCCGGTAAGCTGAGTGCCTAAGAAAATGAAAGGCTGGCGGGAGGTCTTTAATCTTAAGCGTTTCAAATCGTTGAGAGCATGATAGTAAATCAGCCAAAAGCATATAAATTGCAATAATTTTCCACAACAGCACAAGAAATGGGCAAGAGGGATATTCACAGGTTGTGGAAATTTTTATAGGATTGAAATGAAAAGAGATAAAATATGCCCGACAATTGTGTCGCATAAGGATTATTATGTCAACTAATTACTAAAATCCAAAATTCGGCTTCCCATCGGGCGAACTTTTGAAAGAAATCTCTCTATAAATAAAGGATATTCTTGCCGGTCCTCAGCTGTTTATTATCAGATATTGAATGATGGAAAATGAAAAACCTTTGAATAATTACTACTCAGACTTGAGCTTGGCAATCAGCACTTCAAGAATATGGATGATCTCAGCCCTGGAAACGGTTTGTTTTTTGAATTCGATTTTGAGATGGAATGAGCGATCTTCCTTGGAAACATAGTTATAAATAAACGGCCTTAATTCGGTTTTTTTCAATTTTCCCTTAATCAGCTTGGAAAGGTCGCGGGTATCCTCACGGCGTAGGCCCCTCTCCTTGATTTCATCGATGAGGGATTCCATGTCCGAGATTTTATTCAGCTTAGCGATTTCTATGAGCGTGCTGCGGCTGGTGATATTATGTTCCTTACAAATTTGGCGAAGCCTGTGTGGAATCCTGGCTATATTGATAATCTCCGTGATGGTCGAGCGCGCTTTGCCGATTTTATCAGCCAGATCGTTGTGGCTGTAAGCATAGATATCCACAAGGGCTTTTAGACCATCGGCCTCTTCAAAGCAATCGAGGTCTTTGCGTTGGACGTTTTCTATTAAAGCCAGCTCCAGAGCCTCGTTATCCTTGACATGCATTTCGATACAGGGCAGTTCTTTCAATCCGATGCTTTTTGAGGCTACAAAACGACGCTCGCCGGCAATGATTTCATAACGGTCGTTCTTTGGACGGACCAAAATAGGCGCAAGAATTCCTTTGGACTTGATCGAGGCCATCAACTCTTGAATATTTCCCAGTTCGCTGCGGGCCTGCTGGGGATTGGGGTCGATTTTATCGATGGGAATCATCCTGATCCGGGGTCCGACGGTCCGGGCGGAGATCAGGTCGACAAAATGATCGTCATGACGCATGACGATGTTTTCAGGAAGGCCGCTTTTTCTCATTTTTGACACGCTCGATAATCTCCTCGGCAATTTTTCTGTATTGGAGAGCTCCGACAGAGTTGGGGGCATAAGTGAAAATGGATTCTTTATAGGCGGGGCTCTCCTCCAGCTTGACGCTTTTTGAGATATAGGTTTTGAAGAGTTTCTCACCGAAAACGCCCTTGATTCGCTTGTAGACATCCTTGGCGATATTGGTCCGGCTGTCATGAAGAGTGATCAAGATGCCGATGATTTCGAGTTCAGGGTTGGCAACTTTTTTCACTTTGTCGATGGTCTCTAAAAGGTCGTCGGTGCCCTCCATGCAAAGATAAGATGATTGGATGGGGATTAAGATAAAATCCGCGGCAACGAGAGAGTTGAGAGTAATCAGGCCGAGCGTGGGCGGCGTATCGATGAAAATAAAATCATAAGCGCGACGGATCGGCTGAAGAATATCACGAAGCCTGTAATGCCCGTCAATCTCCCCGATGAGCGATGGCTCGAGCTTCGCCATGGAAATTTTGGAGATGGCCACATCCAATCCCGGTATGTTAGAGGCTGCAATGATGTTTTCAATCCTTAAGGATGGTTGCATCATGACATCGTAGAGAGATTTCGGAAATTTCGAGGGATCGTTGACGACGGAAATCGTGCTGTGGGCTTGGGGATCGGTATCGACAAGTAGGACGCGATGGCCCATAAAAGCCAAGGCCGAGGACACATTCAACGTCGTGGTTGTCTTGCCGACGCCGCCTTTCTGATTAGTGATGGCAATGATCAAGAGGGCCTCCACCCCGCTCGTTTCATTATCTCAGAGAAGAAGCATACTGGAAGGAAAAAAAAAATTCAAGAAATTATTTTCAGGGTGAATGGCAAGAGAATGTCGGCATGCCGACATATATTTAAATAGCTGATAATAAATAAGATATAAAAATTAAAGGGGCATATAGGAATAAATTGTGAAATAATCATAAAAAGAGAAAAAAAGATTTATAGAAAAAATTGGACGGGACAAAAAGTCGATAAACTCGCTTTGCGAAGCTGGCTTCAGTGCAAAATAAAAGAATAAATATAAAAATAATCGGATAAATAGGAATTAATGCGGATAGGAGCGAAAGCGCGAATCAGCGAATAGTGAAGATCTTCAAAAGACGACCCGGCCGTCAATCCCGACGATGACGGTTTTGACATCAAGGGGAACTCCCGAGAGCTCAACGGCTTCCTCTACGATCCTGAGCAAGCCGGAACAACAGGGAACGGTCATGACGGCAACGGTCAGAGAATGAAGAGAATTGATTTTAATGATGTCGGCCAGCTTTTCAACATAGGTTTTGGTCTCATCGAGCTTGGGGCAGGCGATGATGAGCTTTTTGTCCTTTAAAAGGTCGCGGTGAAAACCTCCATGGGCGAATGAGGTGCAGTCGGCGGCAACCAGAAGATCGCAGTTTTGGAAATATGGAGTAAAAGGCGAAACAAGGCGGAGCTGGATAGGCCACTGGCGAAGCTCAGAGGTGGCCGAGACAATCCCCTCCCCCGCTCCGCCGGAAATGTTCGTCTCCTCCGGGATCACCCTGGCAAGGCTTCCGGGACAACTCGAGAATGCGGAGTCATGATCTGTTTTGACGACATCCTGGGTGTTCGCCCGGCCATGTAGGCGTGCAGACATAGCTGCTCCGTGCCCGCTCCCTCGGGAAAATCCGTGAACCTGAGCAGCCGCTTCCTTCCCCTTTGTTTTTAAAACATGCTGATAGGCCGCTTGGATATCATAATCCTGGCTGTCGCGCTCTACGACCTTGAGGGCTCCGGACGGGCAGACATCCAGGCAGGCTCCTAAGCCGTCGCAATAAATCTCTCTAACCAGGACGGCCTTATTCTCTTTGTCCATCTCCAAGGCCCCTTCGGCACAGGCTGTCGTGCACAGGCCGCATCCATTGCAAAGATCTCTATTGATTTCAATGATTTTCCTTTTGGCCATTTCTCTGGCTCCTTTCTCCGGGGTTTCTCGGGTGAACCCGGATCCAGAATCACTATAAGCGGCCGGGCGGGAAAGTTCCTTGACTTCGGTCAAATGTCTGGAGGAAGCTCTTGTTTCAGTCTGGGGCAATCCTTAACGAGGATGGTCCGGCCAAGAACCTCGATCAAACCTTCTTCCTGCATAGCCCGCAGGTTCCTGGACAGGGTTTCGCCGACCGTCCCCAGCTGCCGGGCCAGTTCGGCCTTTCTGACGCTCAGTTCAACCCGGCAGCTGCCGCCCCCGGAGCACCTGGTGAGAAGGAACCGGGCAAGCCTCTGGCGCACGGTCTGCAGCCCCAGCGCCTCGATCCTCTCGTTCAGGATCAGGCATTTCCCGGCCAAAAGGGCCAGGAAGAGCCCGGCTGTCGCCGGGTCTTTCCCGATCTTTTCGAAGATGGCGTTTTTGTCGAAAAACAGGACATCGCTGTCCTTGACGGCTTGAGCATAAGACGGGAATCTCTGACCGGCAAAGACGATGGCTTCGCCGAAGAAATCGCCGGGCTTCAGGCGCACGACCTCCACTTCTCTCCCCTCTTCATCCATTTTGAAAATACGGATCGCGCCGGAATGGACGTAAAAAAAACCTCTGGCCTCGTCCCGGGCATGGAAGAGAAACTCATCCTTCCGATAAGTCTTTTTCCGCCCCCATGCCCGCAGTCTGTTTTCCAGGCTGTCCATGGCTTCCTCCTCGCGGCTTTATCCGCCGGCCGATATCCGTTTCAATTCATTTTCTAGCCGGCATTATTCATAAACCGGGTTCCGTATGGGGGGAAGGCTGGAATGGACTCGCTCCCGAAGTCCCGACATGGTCGCTTCGTCCATCCCGGCCTTTCCCCTTGGAGCATTCATTGATTCCGTCTCGCCGACTTAAAATTTTACGAATAATGCAGGCAAACGATGGATCCGTCAAGTTTAAGCGCATTCAAAACATATAACTAATTGATAATAAATGAATTATATAGTTTTTAGGTTCTCTCCATAATTTTCGGCCATGATCAGCCATAAAGTAATAAAACTTATGGGACGTGTCAAACGGGTATAAAATGGCCTGGGATGGAAAGGAGATCATATATGGTAACAGTTATGGTGAGATCCATGATAGTATTCATAAGCCGGAAAGCACATGCCTTCTGTAGGCTATTGATCTTGATCATGTTCTCGACGATACCACTCATCCCGGCAAGCCAGGAGATCCTTCCTTACGGCACAGGCCTTTGGGATTCCGAGGTGTTCGGGAACCATCGCGCCGTGATCCGGGTTGCGGAAAAGGCCGACGCCGTCCTGGTGCGGATTCCCTGGCGCCGGCGCGACCTTAGCCCTGAGAAAAAGGCCGTCATCGTCGTTGACGCCCTAACTCAGGAGCGACTGAACAATATCTGCCCCGTTGAGGTCAGCCGGGAGTTCGGCGACTTGGCGTTCCAGCCGAAGACCGTGCCCGGCGATTATTATGTTTATTATATGTCCTTCACCCCGACGGGCCGCAGGAATTATCCCACGGTGAACTATATCGAGCCCAAGAATACGGCCGACCCGGCCTGGCTTGATAGGCACGGCTTAAAACCTTATACCCGTCCGCCTCAATCTGCCCCCGGAATGGCACAGGCCCGGGCCGTGGAAATCCAGTCCGTGGATGAGTTCAACAGCTTCTTTCCCATGGAAGTCATCGCCACGGCCCAGGAAACCGCAGCCCTGCTTACTCGCTATCCACAGGCCTCCTTCCTCCTCTTCCCGGAGGACCGCACCCGCTCCATCCGCATGGCCGACGACCTTCCCGCCGTCTGGATTAAATCCGGTCCGCGGTCCGAGTTCCAGGGCGAAGCGCTCCGCGGCGAATATTACGTCTTCCAGATCGGATTCTATGCTTGCCGGGCGGCGGCGGAGGATCTGGATGTCGCTTTCAGCGGCATGAAGAGTCCGAGCGGCCTCGGCGCAATCCCAGCTTCCGCCATGACCTGCATCAATGTTCGGGGCGTCGACTGGGACGGGAAAGATTTCCGGAAAACGCTCGCCGTTCCCAAGGGCAAAGTCCAAGCCCTTTGGTGCGGCGTCCAGGTCCCGGAAAACCTGGCCCCGGGGACATACGAGGGCGAAGTCTCTGTCCTTCCCAAGGACGTGGAGCCGCAAAAGGTCAAGCTCGTTCTGGACGTGAAAAATGAGGTCCTCAAGGACGCGGGCGACAGCGAACTCTGGCGCATGTCGCGGCTCCGCTGGCTGAACTCGCGGATCGCCTTCGACGACGACACTCTGGTCCCGCCGTTCACCCCCCTTTCAGTCAAGGGAAACACAATCACCTGTCTGGGCCGGAGCCTCGCCCTTGACGCCGCCGGCTTTCCGGCGCGTATCACCAGCTATTTCAATCCCGAAGTGACCGGCATCGAAGCCGGCGGACGCGATGTTCTGGTTTCTCCAGTCACACTCTTCGCGGCCGGAAAAGACGGCGCCCGGATTCCTCTCCGGGGAAAAGGCGTTCGGATCATGGGCCAAAAGCCAGGGGCGGTAACCTGGGAAGCGGAAAGCGTCGGAGGTTTGTTTACGCTCCGCGTCAGAGGACGCATGGAGTTCGATGGGTATGTCGAGTTCAGGACCGATCTGACGGCCGCTTCCGGGGCTGAGGTCTCGGATATCCGCCTCCAGATACCCGTCCGGGGAGACGCGGCCCGCTACATGATGGGCCTGGGTATCAAGGGCGGCTTCCGGCCGGCCTCGTTCGAGTGGGCCTGGGACCAAAAAAAGAACCAGGATGCGCTCTGGGTCGGCGATGTCAACGCCGGTTTCCAGGTCTCGCTCCGCGACGAGAATTATTCGCGGCCGCTGAACACCAATTTCTACCTTTCGAAGCCGCTTAACCTTCCGCCGTCCTGGTGGAACGAAGGCAAAGGCGGCATCTCTTTGGCCGAGGCCGGGAAGGACGTAGTCCTGGTTAAAGCTTTCAGCGGTCCCCGTGCCGTCAAGGCCGGGGACGTTCTCCACTTCCATTTCAACCTGCTCCTGACCCCGTTCAAGCCCATTGACCCTCCCAGCCACTTCAAGACCCGCTTTTTCCACGCCTTCAAGCCCCTGGATGAGGTGGCCGGGACCGGCGCCAACACGATCAACATCCACCACGCCAACGCCATCAATCCCTTTATCAATTACCCGTTCCTCCGTCCCCGGGAGATGAAGGCTTATATCGACGAGGCCCATGCGCGCGGCTTTAGGGTCAAGATCTACGACACCATCCGCGAACTCTCCAACCGTGCCGTGGAGCTGTTTGCCCTGCGCAGCCTGGGAAACGAAATCTTTTCGCGCGGCCCGGCCCCGGCCGGCGGGTTCTCCTGGCTCCAGGAGCACCTGGGCTCTGGCTATATCGCGGCCTGGTTCGTCCCCGAACTCAAGGATGCGGCCGTCATCAACAGCGGTATGTCGCGCTGGCACAACTATTACCTGGAAGGGCTGAACTGGCTGGCCCAAAACGTCGGCATCGACGGCTTGTACATCGATGACGTGGCCTTCGACCGGACGACCATGAAGCGGGCGCGGAAGATCCTGGACCGCAACCGGCCGGGCGCCCTGATCGACCTTCACTCTGCCAACCAATACAACGTGAGGGATGGGTTCGTCTCGAGCGCCGGACTCTATATGGAGCACTTTCCCTTCCTGAACCGGCTCTGGTTCGGGGAGTACTTCGACTACAACGGCTCGCCGGCCGACTACTGGCTGGTCGAGGTCTCGGGCATTCCCTTCGGGCTCATGGGCGAGATGCTCCAGGACGGCGGCAATCCCTGGCGCGGTATGGTCTTCGGTATGACCAACCGGCTTCCCTGGTCGGGCAGCGATCCCAGCCGCCTCTGGAAGGTTTGGGACGAGTTCGGCATTTCCGCGTCGAGGATGTTCGGCTTCTGGTCGGCGCGCTGCCCCGTTCGGACCGACAACGAAGCCGTCCCCGCGACGGTTTATGCGGGGGAAGGCCGCGCGCTGGTGGCCTTGGCCAGTTGGGCTAAGGAGCCGGCGCGGATCAAGCTCGAGGTCGACTGGAAAACCCTCGGTCTGGACCCAAAAAAGGCTCGGATCCACGCGCCGGCCGTGCCCGATTTCCAGGAAGAAAAAACATTCAGCCCGACTGATGAAATCCCCGTCGAGCCGGGAAAAGGCTGGATGCTCGTTATCAGGGAGGATTGAGGGGCGAGGACAAAGCCTGCGGCTTCCCCGCGTCGGGCGGGCTCTCCCTCAGGCTGGCTGATCTCCGCGTGATTGACGCTGCAGAGCTTTTCCTTGCTCCTCAGTCATTGTAGAGCGAGTCGATCAGGGCTTTGTGTTTTTCCTCGACGAAGCTCCGCTTGACCTTGAGAGTAGGCGTCATTTCGTTCTGATCGATCTCGAAGTCCCGCTCCAGGAGCGCGATCCTCTTGATCTTCTCAAAGGAGGCCAGCTGGGGAGTGGCGCGATCCACCTCGCTCATCAAGAATTCGACGATCTTCGGGTTGCGGACCAGGTCTCCGGTCCCATGGAACGGAATGCCGTTGTCGCGCGCGTGGCTTGTGAGCTTGTCAAAATTGGGCACGATGAGGGCTGAGATGAACTTGCGGCGGCTGCCCACGACTACGGCATTGGAGATGAAGGGATTCTGCTTGAGCTTGTTCTCGATGGGCTGGGGCGCGACGTTCTTCCCGCCGGCGGTGATGATGATGTCTTTCTTCCTGTCGGTGATGACCAGGAACCCCTCGTCATCCAGGCGGCCGATGTCTCCGGTGTGGAACCAGCCCTCCCCGTCGAACACTTCCCGGGTCTCGGCTTCTTTCTTGTAATAGCCTTTCATCACGTTCGGCCCCTTGACCAGGATCTCTCCGTCGGCTGCGATCTTGATCTCGACGCCCGGCACGGGCGGGCCCACAGTCCCGAATTTCAGGCGGTCGAAAGTATTGCAGGCGACGACCGGCGCGGTCTCGGTCAGTCCGTATCCCTCCAGGATGACGATGCCCAGGGCGTGGAAGAACTCGGCGATGTCCTTGGAAAGCGGCGCCCCGCCCGAGACGAAGAACTTGACGTGTCCCCCCGTCTTCTCCAGGATCTTGGAGAAGACCAGCTTGTGGGCCAGTTTCTGTTTGAAGCGCAGACCCCCGGCGACCGGCTGGTGGAGGAGCTTTTTCCGGCTGCAGGCCTTGCCCGTGTTGAGCGCCCAGGAAAAGATTTTCCTTTTCAGCGGGGAGCCGGCCAGGACGGCATCCGTGACCTTGGTGTAGATCTTTTCGAAGAGCCGCGGCACGCTGACCATGATGGTCGGCCGGACTTCGACCAGGTTCTCGGCCACCGTCTCGATCGTCTCGGCATAGGCGATCGAGCACCCCTTGAAGAGAAAGGCGAAAGTCGTCATGTGCTCCAGCACGTGCGAAAGCGGCAGGAAAGTCAGGACCTGGTCGGTGACGTTGAAGTCGACCACGGCGTCCATGGACTTGACGTTGGAGGTGAAATTGAGGTGGCTGAGCATGACGCCCTTGGGGATGCCGGTCGTCCCCGAGGTGTAGATGATGGAGGCCAGGTCGTCGGGCCGGACGGCCAGCGCCGCCCGCTCAAACAGGCCGGGATTCTTCATGTGGAGCTCTTTCCCCCGCTCCGATATCCGGGCGGCGTTCAGGGCCCAATCAGGCCCCTGTTCTTCGAGCGAGATGAAGTGCTTGACTTGGGGAAGTTCGTTCTTGATGATCTCCAGCTTCTGCCAGAGCGGCACTCCCGCGCAGACGACGACACGGGCGTCGGAGTCGTTGATGATGTACTTGATGGGCTCGGGCATGAGCGAGGTGTAGATGGGCACCGTGACCCCGCCCAGGCAGAGGTTGGCGTAGTCGGTGATGATCCAGTCCGGGCCGTTCTCGGCCAGGATGACGAGCTTGTCGCCGGTCGAGACGCCCAGGTCTTTCAAACCCAGCGAGAGATATTTGACCCGGTTCCCGAATTCCTCTGTCGAGATGGGCGCATAACGGCCGTCTTTCTTCGACTGCAGGGTATTGTTCTTGGGGTAAGTCTTGAGGATATGAAGAAACATCCGGCTGAGGGTTTCACTCATGCGGCTCCTCCTTTTTTCGATACGGTTCGGGACGGGGCGGCCGGAAAAATTAAACGAAACGGACGCCCGTCCTTTCCTCCCTCCGGGTATTTGATTATGCCACGATTCCGGCCCGGCCCTCAATAAAAAATTTTAATGAAAATTTTCTTTGCAAACGGCTTTTATCCTGCATGATTCATAAATTTTAAGTTGGAGAGACGGAATCAATGAATGCTTCAAGGGGGACGGCCGGGATGGACTCGCTCCCGAAGTCCCGACATGGTCGCTTCGTCCATCCCGGCCGTCCCCCCATATGGAACCCGGTTTATGAATAATGCAGGTTATCTCAATAAACAATATTTGTTGACCATAAGGTTCATCACACAAATGAGTGCCTAGACCCTGAAATAAAAATGCTGGCTTAAGGCCGAAAAACGCCATCAGAATGGCTTTATCCTATTGATTTATATGTAGATAACTTGGTCCGACCTTCTGGTCCCCTAACTATCGGTCCCCTATTCGTACCTAAGGGTCTCTACCGGGTTCGACAGGGAAATCCGGACTGATAGGAGGCTAACGGTCAACACGGCGATCGCAGCCGCCAGAACGCCCGCCAGCACAAAGAAAATTGGGCCGACCGGGATGCGATAGGCATAATTGCGTAGCAGAGTTTTCATGCCCCAATAGGCGGCGGGCCAGCCGATGACATTGGCGATCAGGACAAGCGCGATGAATTCCCGGTTGATCAGGCGCGTAATGTGAAAAACCGAGGCGCCCATCACCCTCCGGATCCCGATCTCCTTGGTCCGGCGGGCGACGGTGATCAAGGTCAAGCCGAACAGTCCCGCGCTTGCGATCAGAATGGCGAGAATCGAGGCATAGGTTACCATTATCCCCCATCGCTCCTCCGTTTCATACTGCCGGGCGACCTTGTCATCAAGGAAAATATAAACGAAGGGGATCTCCGGGGCCAGGCTAAGGAATTCCTTCTCGATCGCCTTCAGGGTCTCCCGCATCCCTTCACCGTCGATCTTGACGGAGGCGTATTCGATGTCGTCTGCGGGGGCCAGTGTCAGGACTGTGGGAAGAATTTTTTCGTGAAGCGACTGGAAATGGAAATCCGCGACCACGCCGATGATCTTGCCCTTCAGGCCTTGGCTGTCCGAGAAAGGCGTCGAGACCTCCAGGCCCAGCGGAGACGCCAGGCCGAATTGCTCGAGGAAGGAATGGTTGACCACGACGGAATCCGTAGTGTCGGAAGGAAAATCGGGAGAAAAGTTCCTGCCCTCGAGGAGCGTCATCCCCATGGCCGGGATGAAATCGCAGTCGACACCGTTTTGGATCACGGCCTTCCGGGCTCCCTCCTTCAGCTGCGGCCCGCACGCGCTCCAGCGATCCGCCAAGGGCCACTCGGAGCCCGCCACGGTATGGATTGAGCCGTGTTGCAGCAGCTTTTGCTTGAGCACCGGGAAGAAAGCGCCGTGTTTCTTTGTTTGGAATTTCACATCGGCCAAGGGAACGATGACAACCTGGGTGCCGTCGTAGCCGAGGTTTTTGGTCAGCATATACTTATTTTGCCGGTCCAGGACCAGCGTGGAGACGATCATAAAAATGGAGATACCGAACTGCAGAATAATCATGACCCGGCTGAACGCGTTTTTGCCGGTGAACCTGATCCGCCGCCTGAACAAGGACACGGAATCGAAGCTGGATAGAACCAGGGCCGGGGCCGGGTAAATTCCGGAAACAATGCCGAACGCGGCCGCCAGGACAAAGAGGACGAGCAGGGGGGCTCCGGGGCCGAAGAAATCGAGCTTGAAATTTTTCTGGGCGAATGAGTTGAAGGCGGGGAGAAAAAGCCGGGCCAGGATGACGCTCAGGACAAGGGCCGTCATGCTTAGAGTCACCGCTTCGAGGCAGAATTGTCTAATCAGGTTCGGTCGACCCGCTCCCAAGACCTTGCGCATGCCGATTTCCTTGAACCGCGTGGAAGCGTTTCCCAGGGACAGGTTCATGAAGTTGAAGCAGGCGATCAGAAGGATGAGAAGGGCGATTCCGGACAGGATTCGCGAATAGACGGCCTTGCTCTGACCCTCCATCCAGCACCCGGAGGGCGTGTTCTCCCCTCAGGTGATAGTCGGCGAACGCCTCAAGATGGTAGCCGCTCTTTCGGTCGAACGTTTTGGGCCAGCGCGTGTCGATAGTATCGGGGAACTTTTTGGTGAGGTCCCGGGGACTAGACCGTTCTTTAAGCTGGACGAATGTTGTCGTGTTGAGACCCGGGCCCCAGTTGTCCAACCGCTCGCCGTAGATAGCGGCGATGTTGACGACGAAATCGAACCGGAGGCTTGAATTGTCGGGGATCGGCTCCGCGACGGCGGCGACTCGGAAATCCTGAGGACGCCCGTTGACCTGGATGGAAATCGACTTCCCCACCGGGTCCGCCCCCCGGCCGAAATATTTCAGGGCGGCGCCCTCGCTCAGGACAACGGTTTGGGGGTCCTTCAGGACGTCCCGGGGGGCGTTTTGTTTCAGCGGAAAGGTGAACATCTCGAAAAAGCCGGGGTCGGCAGCCAGGCCCTTTTCCTTAAAAATCCTGTCTTCTAACTTGAAAATGAGATCTTCCCGGGTCATCCGCACCGCCAGCGCGATTTCGGGAAACTGCCCGGGAAGGACGGACGCCAGAGGAGTATGGGCTTCAGCCGTCATCCTCATATTGCCCATGTATAAATTCGCCTCGAGATGGTAGATGCGGTCGATATTTTTGTGAAACCGGTCGTAGGCGCGCTCGTCCCGGACAAAGAAGAAAATGAGGATACAACAAGCCATCCCCAGGGCCAGTCCGAGGATGTTGATCAGGGAATTCGCCTTGTTTTTGAGGATGTTTCTGTAGGAAACGGTTAGGTAGTTTCGAATCATGACGATACTCCAATAGCAGGTGTTGAAAATGAGGCTGAGGAATGATTTCCGGAATTGGTTCCAATACCAGATGCGGGCCTGCACGAAGCCGCGCTCGTCTGCGATCTCGTTATAGAATTCCTCGAAATCGCCGAGCAGAGTATCGCGGTCTGCGGCCTCGATCGTCCGGGTCAAAAGCTAGGCCGCGAGGCGCGGCGGCATCTTCCGGCCGGGAGTTTCGGGGCTCATTTCGTTTCGAATTCCGGATTGGGCAAGCCGGCCCACATGGAGTCCTGGACTTTGCGCGTGTTTCTCAAGGCCTTGATCCCCGCCTCGGTCAATTTGTAATACCGCTTGCTCCGGCCTCCCCGCTCCGGGGTCGGAGCCCCATGGACGGCCTTCAGGTACCCCAATTCGGCCAGGCGGTCCAGGGGCACGTAAATCGCTCCGATGGACCATTCCTCACCGGTAGACTGGATGATATATTTCCTGACGGCTACGCCGTAGGCGCCTTCCTGGAGATGCCAGACGGCGAGCAAAACCAACTCTTCAGCTCGCGATAATATTCTCATGCCCGATCTCGCTTTTCTCCATTTATCCTGCATTATTCATAAACCTGGTTCCGTATGGGGGGAAAGCCAGGATGGACTCGCTCCCGAAGTCCCGACATGGTCGCTTCGTCCATCCTGGCCTTCCCCCTTAAAGCATTCATTAATTCCGTCTCTCCAACTTAAAATTCATGAATAATGCAGGTTATCTAATATATTCTTAAAATAGAATAAATAACGGCCGATGTCAAGCGATTTCTTTTATTTTAAGAATATATTGACGAGCGGGAATATGCCCCGCGGCTTGCCGCGGGGAACCGCTCGTCGGGGGATCCAAGGGGGCTGCTCCCTTGGTTGCAGGGCGCGGGTCCATGCCCCGCCCGAGAAAGGGAGGAAGGGAGCGAAGCGACCGTCCGCCTTATTTTATCGAGAAACCGGAGATGTTCCTTTTTCAAACGCACGTTTTTATTGTAAAATGACCTTTCCTGTAGGATTCCCGAGAAAAAGATGGAAAGAGTTCCAAAAGCCGTGGTTACGGTCCTCCCGTATGGAATCAAGGTTGATGCTCGGAAAAACGAACCCTTGGCTGCCGTCCTGGAACGAGCCGGAATACTCCTGAACACCGCTTGCGGCCGCAAAGGCGTTTGCGGGAAGTGCCTGGTCGAAGTCCGTGCCGGACGCCTCTCCCCTCTCCATGAGCAAGAATTTAGGCTCTTCGAAAAGAAAAAGCTCGAAAGAAACCAGAGGCTTGCTTGCCTGGTCCGGGTCGGGGGAAACCTGACGGTCGGCATTCCCGCAACCTCCCTGGTCCGCGAAACGAAGATCCTGGATTCGGGGCCGGCGCTTAAAACGGCCCTGGACCCGGCCGTCAAAAAATTTTTTATCGACTCTGTTCCCGCCGACCTGGCCTCGCCCGTTTCATTTATCGACTCGCTTCGCGCAGCTTTGAAAAACAGCCGCCTCGGTGTTCCCCTGGGTTTGCTGGCCGGTTTGGGAGATTTCCTGGCCGGCTCCGGCCATGGAATAACGGCCGTCGTTCACCGGGACCGGGAAATCATCGGCCTCGAGCCGGGCGATACGCGCGACGCCCTCCGCGGGATCGCAGTAGACCTCGGCACGACGACCCTGGTCGTAGAGCTGGTCGACCTCAACACCGGGAAGACGGTCGGCGTCCGGACCGCCCTCAATAGCCAGCTCAAACACGGCGCGGACGTCATCTCGCGGCTGGCCTCGGCTTATAGCAGCCGGGAGAACGGCGAGGACCTGAGGCGCCTTGTTGTGGATACGCTGAACGACTTGATCGGCGGGCTTTTGGAAAAATCCGGAACGGCGCCGGAATCGGTCTATGAGATCGCCCTGGCCGGGAACACGGCTATGAATCACTTACTCCTCGGCATCCCCGTCTCCTCGCTCGCCGTATCTCCTTTCCAGGCGGTTTTTTCCTGTCTGGAAGAGCTTCGGGCCGCCGAACTCGGATTCATGATCCATCCTCAGGGAAAAGTCTATCTCGCGCCCAACATCCGCAGCTTCGTCGGCGGCGACATTTCGGCCGGCCTGATTGCGTCCGGCCTGGAGGACAAAAAAGGGAACTATCTCTTCGTGGACCTGGGGACGAACGGCGAGATCGTCCTCAAGACAGGCGGCCTTTGGATGGCGACCTCGACGGCCGCCGGACCCGCTTTCGAAGGGATGAACATTTCCTGCGGCCTGCCAGCGATCGCCGGTGCCGTCGCCTCCGCCGGGGGCCGGGATGAGCTGAAGCTCCGGACCATCGGCGGCCTGCCGCCGGCCGGAGTCTGCGGGACCGGCCTGATCGACCTGGTCGCTTTCTTTTTGAAAAGAAGGGAGCTAACGGTCCAGGGCAAAATCTTGAGCCCGGAAGGCCGGCTCCGCATCACGCCCGGGCTGGCCCTGACCCAGGATGATATCCGGCAGATTCAGCTGGCCTGCGCCGCCGTCAAGTCGGGGATGCGCTTGATGTTGAAAGAAGCCGGGCTCGCGGCCTCCGACCTTGACGGGCTCTATATCGCCGGAGCTTTCGGCCGTGAGCTCAATATCCGGAATACCCAGGCCATCGGTCTTCTTCCCCGAATGGACTGCGATAAAGTTGTGTTCATCGGCAATTCCTCGCTGGCCGGGGCGAGGCTCGTTCTGCTCAACCGTGGGGCGCGAAACCGGGTCGAAGCCCTGGCCTCGCGGATCCGATATCTCTCGCTGGCCAAAGACCCGCTATTTCAGGAACAATTTATCGAAGCCCTGGAGTTTGGAATCTGGCCGTGATGATTGATAATGCGTTCCACCGGGAACGCCGGAATTCTGAGAAAGGAGAATCGCGTTGGACAAAGCCCTTGTTTTTGAGCGCATGAAACAGGCCATCGTTGAAGGGAACAGGGTCGAGGCCGAGTCCCTGGCCCGGGAAGCGGTCCGGTTGGGCCTCGACCTCCAGGAAACCATCGAGAAAGGCTACGTTCCGGGGATCAAGAGGGTGGGCGAGCTTTGGGAGAACGGCGAATATTTCCTGCCCGAGCTCATCACCTCGGCGGAGTGTATGAAGACGGCTATGGCCGTGCTGCAGCCCGAGCTCGGGAAGATCGGCCGAACGTCGGCCGCCAGGGGACGCATCGTCATCGGAACGATCGAGGGCGATATCCACGACATCGGCAAAAACCTGGTGGCTGCCATGCTCCAGGCCAACGGTTTTGAGGTCCACGACCTGGGCGCCGATGTCAAACTGGAGAGGTTCCTGAACAAAGCGGAAGAAGTCGGCGCGGACGCCGTTTGTCTCTCCGCCCTGCTCACGACCACCATGCTCGGCCAGCGCCGGTTCATCGAGATGCTCAAGGCGCGGAACCTCGCCGGCCGCTTCAAGGTCCTGGTCGGAGGAGCGCCCGTCACCCGCAAGTGGGCGAATGAGATCGGCGCCGACGGATATGCCGAGAACGCGGTGGCCGCGGTCAAACTGGCCTCAGACATCCTGAAGAAGTAAAAGGAGCAAAACATGATTCCGGCGAGAAGACCCAGGTGCGAGTTTTTAAGTCAGGTCTTCATCCATAAAATCGTGGACGAAGCCTTGGCGCTCCTCGAGAAACACGGCGTTTTCGTGGAAAATCCGGAGGCGCTGCGACTTTTCGAAGACGCCGGGATGGCCGTGGATAAGTCGAGCCGACGCGTCCGGATCACTCCCCGTCTGGTCGAGGATTGCCTCGCGGCGACGCCTCCGCACTTCACCCTCTTCGACCGGAGCGGAGAGAAGGCCTGCCATGTGGGCGGGGACGTGATCCACTTCAATCCGGGTTCCGCGGCCGTGACCATTCTCGACCCGAAGATGCAGGCCAAGCGCAAGCCCATAACCCGTGACCTGATTAATTTCGCCCGGTTGACCGACAGCCTGCCGCACATCCATTTCCAAAGCACGGCGCTCATCAGCGCCGACGTCCCCGAAGACGTGGCGGATGCCTACCGTCTCCTTGTCGGCCTTCAATACTGTTCCAAGCCCGTCGTGACCGGCACCTTCCGCGTAGAAGGATTCGGGTTCATGCGGGACATGCTTGCGGCCGTGAGGGGGAGCTCGAACGCCTTGGCCGAGAAGCCCCTGGCCGTCTTCGACGCCTGCCCCTCCCCTCCTCTCAAATGGAGCCACCTGACCAGCCAGAGCGTCATGGACTGCGCCCGGGCCGGCATCCCGTCGACATTCATCTCCATGGGCATGACGGGGGCGACTTCGCCCGTAACGATCGCCGGCACCTTGGTCCAGCATGTGGCTGAAAACCTGGCCGGTCTGGCCATTGCCCAACTGGCCAGTAAAGGCGCGCCCGTCGTTTTCGGCGGGTCGCCGTCGAGCTTTGACATGCGCAAGGGAACGACGCCCATGGGCGCCATCGAGACGATGATGATCGACTCAGCTTACGCCCAGATCGGCAAACATCTCGGTTTACCGACGCATGCCTACATGGCCCTCTCGGACGCCAAAGTCGTCGACGCCCAGTCCGGCCTCGAAACGGGCATGGGAGCAATGCTGGCCGCCCTCTCGGGCATCAACATCATCTCAGGACCGGGCATGCTGGATTTCGAGAGCTGCCAGAGCTTGGAAAAGCTGGTCATCGATCACGAGATCTGCGAAATGGTTGACCGCCTCGTCGAGGGGATCGCCGGCCGCGAGGAGCCCTTAGCCTTAGGCCTCTTCGAGAGCCTGAATGAATCCTCTCAGTTCCTATCCCATCCCCATACGCGGATGTGGTACAGGAAGGAGCACATCCTGCCGACGCTTGTCGAGCGAGACACCTACGACTCCTGGGTGGCCCAGGGAAAAAAGACGATGGCTGATCGAGCCGCTGATGATGTGGGAAAAAGGCTCAACGAAACCCCGGAAAACAGGCTGCCCGACGAACTCGTGCGTGAGCTCAAAAGCATCATGCTGGCCTACGGCCGGAAATACGGGTTGGATTCGCTCCCGAATCCTTAATTTCCCCGGGTGCCTGGATCGGCTTGATTTTGTTGTCCTGGAGGATCTTGTTCAGCGCCGGGAGTTCCTCCCTGATGTACGCGTTCAGGCTTTCGACCATAGCGTCCACGGTTTCCATGATCTCCCGTATCTGGTTAATCTCCTGCTCAGTGGGCGCCGATGGATAGCCGGAAATGGACACGCCCAGCATCAGCATGAGCTGGGCGAGCGGGCCGCCGCGCAGAGTATCGGCCCAGGTGTTCCGAGTGGATCCGATCTCCCGGGGGATGATCTGTTTTTCCAGCTTGGCCAGGTTCTCGCTGGATGCCTTGATAGACCCGCTCACTGTCTCGGCCGTCGGAGCTGATTTTTTCAAATCGGCCTCCAGCGCGTCGATTTGGCGCCGGATATTCAAGGCCGCCGTTACAGCCAGGCCGAGCTTCTTCGATACGGCCAGTATATCCGCCAGGGCTTCGTGCTGCTTTGCCCTTTCCTCATCCGGGAATGCAACCCTCGGGTCATCATCGATGTGCAGCTTTTTCTGGATTTTCTGTCCGCTGACGGCCAGTTCCACGGTATAGTCTCCTCCGGCGGCCATAGGCAGCGAGGAGGCCCCGGTGGCCGATGGTGGGACTCTTTTCCCGTCCCTGGTTTTGGGGACGAATCCCAGGTTCCAGACTGTTCTTTGGACCCCTTCGATCGTGGGAAGGTTGGTCTCGAAATACACCTCCCCCGTTGGGTTCAGGACGGAGAGCTTAGGCCGTTCTTTAGGCTTAACTTTGAAATAGGTTGTCATGGTCGCTCCGAACTGCGGGTTAGCGCCGGAAAAGACGGCCTTGGTGAAAGATTCTCTCTTAGCGGACTGGTTGAAGGCGGTCACCGGCCGCACCGTGAAGAGAAAAGATTCCGCAGCCAGGACATCGGGGGACATCTCCTGCAGGCAGGAGATATCGTCCAGGATCCAGATTCCCCGGCCGTGCGTGCCGATGATCAGGTCGTTCTCCCGCGGATGGACGGCGATGTCATGGACAGCTACCGTGGGGAGGTTCGAACCCCTGAGGGGGAACCAGCTCTCCCCCCTGTCGAGTGAAGCGAAAATGCCGAACTCGGTGCCGGCGAAAAGCAGATTCATGTTCCTGACATCCTCGCGGATGACATGAATCCAGCCGAAAGGAAGATTGCCCTTGATCGATTTCCATGTCTTGCCGTAGTCCGCGGTCCGATAAAGGTGGGTCGCATAGTCATCCTGGCGATGGCCGTCGAAAGCGGCATAGGCGGTCCCCGCTTCAAAGCGCGACGCCTCGATGCGCGAGCACCAGGTGTTAGCCGGCAAGCCCGGGATGTCGGCGGTGACGTTCTTCCAGGTTTTCCCGCCGTCCCGGGTCACCTGGACCAACCCGTCGTCCGTGCCGCACCAGAGGATGTCCTTCTCCGCCGGAGATTCGGCGATGGTGGTGATGGTGCAATGAATCTCGGCGCCGGAGTTGTCCGTGTTGATCGGGCCGCCCGAATCCACCTGCTTTTTGGGATCGTTGCTGGTGAGGTCCGGGCTGATAATCGTCCAGTGGTTGCCGCGGTCGGACGACCTGAAAAGGAAATTTCCGCCCGCGTAGACCGTTTTCGAATCGTGCGGCGAGATGAGGATCGGCGCATTCCAGTTGAATCGGAATGGGAGTTCCTTGAGGGACGCGGCCGGCCGAATGGACTTGCCCTTCAGGATGCGGAGGTCGTACCGGGAGAGGTTGTTCATCTGGTAGTTGCTGTAGACGGTGTTGGGGTCCTCGGGATCGGCTTTGGCGAAGAAGCCGTCCCCGCCGCCCACCGTATACCACTCGTCATTGGTGATGCCCGAGACGTCCGTTGTCGCGCTCGGTCCGCCCCAGCTTCCGTTGTCCTGGAGACCGCAGTAGACATAGTAGGGATTCCGCATGTCGAAGCCCACTTGATACACCTCGGCCGCGTCGATACTCTGGACGGACAGCCAGGTCCGGCCTCCCTCCCAGGAGATGTCGACCCCACCATCGTTGCCATCGACGAGATGGAGCGGATTCGAGGGATCGATCCAGAGCGCGTGGTGGTCGGGGTGGATCCCGCCGCCGATGGCGCGGAACTTTTGCCCCATATCCGTGGAGACGTTCAGGCCCGTAGAGAGGACATAGACGACCTTGTCGTTGGTGGGGTCGACCCGAATCTGGCTGTAGTAGAAAGGACGCGTGTTGACCCGCCGGTAGGTCTCCGGGTCGGACATCCGCTTCCAGGATTCTCCCCGGTCCTCGGACCGCCATAGGCCGCTCTCCTTGTGCTCGATGAGAGCATAGACGACACCGGCTGCGCTCCTGGCGACGTCGAGGCCGATCCTTCCCATGAGGCCCTCGGGCAGGTCCTTGGCCAATCGACGCCAGGTCTTGCCGCCGTCCGTTGTCTTGTAGAGCCCGCTCCCGGGGCCGCCGCTCGTGAAGAGATAGGGCAGGCGGCGGTGCTCATAGGCGGCGGCGTAAAGAATGAGGCTGTCCGAGGGGTCCATGGCCAGGTCGGAGAAACCCGTGTTCTCGTTGATATAAAGGACCTTGGCCCAGGTTATTCCGCCGTCCGTGGTCTTGAAAATGCCGCGCTCCGCATTGGGGCCCCAGAGGTGTCCCATGGCCGCTACGTAGACGATGTTTGGGTCGCCGCGGTTGATGACGATGCGGCTGATGTGGCGGGTGTCTTTGAGGCCCATATTCCCCCAGGTTTTTCCGCCGTCAATGGATTTGTAGACACCGTCGCCGATGGTGACGCTGTTCCGGCAAGTGGCCTCGCCCGTGCCGACCCAGATGATGTCCGGATGGGACTGGCTTACTGCGATGTCGCCGACCGAGACCGTGGTTTCTTTATAAAAGACCGGCGACCAGGTCACGCCGTTGTTCTCCGACTTCCAAACGCCGCTCGGTCCGACGGCCGCGTAAACGACCCAGGGGGTTCTCTCCACGGCTTCGATGTCCACGGTCCGGCCGCCCATAACCGCGGGTCCGATGGCCCGCCAGGACAATTTTTCAAAAAGGGCTCCGGTTTTATCGGAGCTCTGGCCGGCCGGTGTCGCTCGGATGATCGGAGGAAACATGAAAAGGCAGAGCAAAAAAAGCGGGGAAGACCTGAAAAGCCTGAGTCTCATGACGCCTCCTTTTTCTTTATAGCTTGTTGGCAACTTTTTATTATAAAATACGTACTATTAAAATGACAGGTTTCATGTTTCGCGATGGATGGCAAAATCTTCACGCAACACATTTACCAGGATTCCCAGTTTCTCTTTCTCCGGAACGCCCTTTGATATTCATCCGGGACGCAAACCATGTTAGTCGAAAGAAACTGAAAAAGGAGGCGGAATGAATCGCCGCAAATTGATGGCCCTGCTATTTCTGGTATCTTTCAGTCTCTCCTTCCTGGTCGCCCAGCCGGCCAAGGCGATCCTCAATCAATATCACAAGCCCGATGAGGTTGCCGTACTTCTCCAGTCTTACGCTGCGCGCTTCCCTCAACTGGCTAAGCTCCTGTCAATCGGCAAGAGCTACGGAAAAGCCGACATCCTCGTGATGCGCATCGCGGGCCAGCCCAAGGGGAGCGCCGACCCGGACGCTCGTCCGGCCGTGTTCGTATCGGCCAACGCAGAGGGCCTGTATCTCATCGGCACCGAGGCGGCTCTGATGCTGGCGGATAAGCTCTTGACGAAATACGGCCAGGACAAAGCCGTCACTTCGTTCCTCGACACGCGTACGGTTTACGTGGCCCCCCTTCTCAACCCGGACGCAGCCCGCGCTTATTTCGCGCCTCTCAAGTTCGAGCGATCCACGAACAACCGTTCTGTGGACAACGACAACGACGGCCAGGTGGACGAGGACGGTCCCGACGACCTGAACAAAGACGGGGTCATCACCCAGATGAGGGTCAAGGACCCCGAAGGCCGTTGGATCCCGGACCCCAAGGAACCACGGCTGATGCGCCTGGCCGACCCGAAAAAGGGCGAAAAAGGGATCTTTAAAATTTATACCGAGGGCCTGGATAACGACGGCGACGGCGAGTACAACGAAGACCCGGAAGGCGGCGTGGACATCAACCGCAATTTCCCCCATGATTTTGAGTACGGCGTCAAAGCGACCGGCCTTTATCCCGTCTCGGAAAGCGAGACCGAGGCTGTGGTCAAGTTCCTGGTCTCCCATCCCTCGGTCGCCCTGGTCCTGAATTTCTCCAGCGAGAACACCATCCTCAACATGCAGCAGACGGGCCAGGCCAAGCCCGGCGGCGATAAGGTCAAGGTCCCGGCCTATATCGCGCCCCAACTCGGGCTGGATCCCAATACGGAATATACTCCCAAGGAAATCGTTGATCTCTTGAAGGGATCCGCAATGGTCGGCGGCATGGACATAACCGAAGAGATGGTCCTCCGGTTTTTCGGCGGCGGCCCGGCTATGGCCCTGGACCAGAACGACATGCAGATCTTTGAGGCCGTCCAGAAGGATTACAAGGATGCCCTGAAGGCGGCTAAGTTCGAGGATCTGGAAAAAAGGGCCAAAGGCGTCGGTAAAGGTTCCTTGGTCGCCTACTGCTATTACCAGTATGGTGTGCCGGTCTTCTCGGCGAACCTCTGGGCTGTGCCCGAGCCCAAGGCCGAGGAAAAGAAGCCCGCCGAGGAAACTCTGACCGCGGACAAGCTCAAAACCATGACCAACGACCAATTCCTGGCCCTGGGCGAGGACAAGATCAACGCCTTCCTCAAGGAGATGGGCGCTCCAGCGAATTTCAGCGCCGCGATGCTCATGGGAATGGTCAAGTCCGGCCAGCTCACTCCGGCCAAAATGGCGGAGATGATGTCCCAAATGCCCAAGAAGCCGGCTGGCGACGGCGAAGAGCACCCGGACACATATCTCCTCAAGTATTCGGATACGGTCCTCAAGGGCAAGGGCTTCGTCAACTGGACGCCTTTCAAGCACCCCATGCTGGGCGATGTCGAGATCGGCGGCTTTGTCCCTTACCTCAAGACGACCCCGCCTCCCGAGGATATCGAGAAGACCATCTCCTTCCATGGCGATTTCTATATCAAGCTCATGGCCAAAATGGCTGATCTCACCATCCCGCAGGCCAAGGTCAAAGAGCTCGGCGAGGGCCTTTATCAAGTCTCGGTTTATTTCGCTAACCAGGGATGGCTGCCGACATCGACGGCCCAGGGCCGGCGGGCTATCACCGCCTGGCCCATCAGGGTCAATCTCAGCCTCTCTGCCGAGCAATCGTTGTTTTCGGGCCGGCCGATCGAAACTATTCCCTTCCTCGCGGGTAGCGGTGATACGAAAACTCTGGAATGGATAGTTCGCGCCAAGAAGGGCTCCAAGCTCACGGTGAAAGCCTGGGCGCCCAAGCTCGGGACGGTGGAAAAAACCGTGGTCCTGGAATAAAAGGAGGACACCATGCGCAAGAACAAACTGACCTATATTCTCTTCAGCATCACCATCATTCTGGGCTTGGTCCAGATCGCCGGTCTGGCCGCCGAGGTGAACCTTTCCTTCGACCACTTTTACGATCACGCCGAGATGACCCGGGCCCTTCAGGCGTTGGAAAAAGCCTACCCCGAGTTGGCCAAAGTCGAATCCATAGGAAAATCGTTCCAGGGACGGGACCTCTGGGCCATCATCATCACCAATCCGAAGACCGGGCCGGCCGAACGCAAGCCCGGCTATTACATCGACGGGAACATCCATGGGAATGAAATCCAGGGAGGCGAGGTGGCGCTCTATGCCGCCTGGTACCTCCTGAAGAACTACGGAAAGACACAACTGGCTACGAGGCTCGTCGATGAACATGTCTTCTACATCGTACCCACCATGAACCCGGACAGCCGCGACTACTACATCCACAAACCGGCCGACCCCAACTCGCCGCGCTCCGGACTTGTTCCTTACGACGAGGACCAGGATGGTGTCGCCGACGAGGACGGCCCCGAGGACCTGGACGGAGACGGCTCCATTACCCAGATGCGCAAGAAAGATCCGAACGGAATGTGGAAAGCCCACCCTAAGGACTCGCGCCTCACGGTCCGGGTGTCGCCGGGAGAAAAAGGTGAATATACCCTTCTCGGAGAGGAAGGAATCGATAACGACGGCGACGGCCTGATCAACGAGGACGGACCGGGCGGCTACGACATGAACCGGAATTTCGGCTATAACTGGCAGCCCAACTACGTGCAGATGGGAGCGGGCGATTACCCTTTCTGCTGGCCCGAGACCAAGGCCGTCCGGGACTTCTTCATAGCCCACCCGAACATCGCCGGCGCCCAGACCTTCCATAACTTCGGCGGCATGATTCTCAGCGGACCGGGCGCCACGAATCTTGGCCAATTTCCGCCGGGCGACAAGCAGGTGTACGAATTCATCGGTAAGAAGGGAGAGAAAATTCTCCCGGGCTATAAGTACACTATCATTTACAAAGACATGTATACCGTCTACGGCGGGAGCCTGGACTTTTTCTATGGCGCGCAGGGCGCCTTCACATTCTCGAATGAGCTGGACATCGACCCTACCGGGCCGCCGCTGGCTTCCATGGAGCAGCAGCCCTCGGGAAGGGAAGCCCAGGATGAGACTTATCGCGAACTCGTCGCCGAGGCGCGGATGCTCGACGAGATGTTCTACTATGATAACGTCCTGATGGGAGAGCAGTATACAGACTGGAAGCCCTACAAGCATCCGCTTTACGGCGACATCGAGATCGGCGGCCTGAAAAAATTCAGCAGCCGGGTGCCGCCGACCTTCAAACTCGCCGAGACCTGCCACCGCAACGCCGCTTTCGTCCTCTACCACGCCGACCAGCTGTCCAGGGTGGATTTTGACCAGGTCAAGATTACCAAGCTCAAAGGAGGGCTTTATCAAGTTGACTTGACTCTGGCCAACAGCCGGGTGAGCCCGACTATGACTTCCATGGCACTGCAGAAGCAACTTCACAGGGCTGACCGCGTGCAGGTTGAAGGTCCGGGCGCCAAAATCCTGGCCGCCGGCTATCTCCAGGACAGGTTCCGAAATTTGACGCGGAAGATCAAGACCCAGGACAATTTCGTCTGGCTGGAAAACGGCGTCCCGGGCTACGGAAAGGTGGAGCTGCGGCTGGTTGTCAAGGGCGAGAATAAAGTCAACCTGGTTTTCGACTCGCTCAAGGGCGGATATAAAGTAAAACCCGTGACCTTAGAATAATCAGCTTAATTTTGATCGATAACGGTTCTCGGCAAGCGGCCAACCTGCATTCTACATTTGATTTTAGGTTGGAGAGACAGAATCAATGAACGTTTCAAGGGGGAAAGCCGGGATGGACGGAGCGACCATAGCGGGACTTCGGAAGCGAGTCCATTCCGACCTTTCCCCCATATGGAACCCGGCATATGAATTGTGCAGGCTAACTGGCAAAGCGATGGTTCTCCTTTGGGGCGGCCGGGATCGATGGAAGATAAAGGGGACGGTCTGCGGCAAGTGTTGAGGGCATGAAATGCCATACATAGTGGTTTGCCCGGGGAACCCGGGGAACTGCCCTTTAGAGCTGTGCGAGTTCCTCAGCCGCTAACATGAGCGACTAACGAACAGCGTTAGAATCCGAATTTGAAGCGAACACATCCCGACCTTGCGTTCCTTGAATCAAGAGGGAGCAAACTGTATATTAATATTTGAAGCCCCTAAATAGATCTAGAACGTTCGAAAAAACAGGTGAAGAGGCGGAATTTCCTCAAAGCGGTCGGTGCCGCTGGAATGGCGGGCGTTACGGCTCCATCATTTGGCTCTCCCTTCCTGCAATTCGGGCCCATTAAAGCCCTGAGCCTTGAAGCGGGGTCGGATGACCTTTTTCCCTACGACACCGAGTTCTTTGAATCGGCCGAGCGGATCGTCTTTTTGAGTCCGGACAAGGCTTCGCTCAACATCCTTCCCAAAGCCGGGAAAAGCCTGGACATCAGGCTGTTCCGGTCGCCGGGCTCCTTTTATTTATCGAACGCCAGAATCTTGAGGTTCACAGGCGTCGATGACAGCCTGGATATCCCGATAAAGAATGACTTCTGGGGACCTGAGCTCTACTATAGGATTGAATACCGGGAAGCTTCTTCGCGCGGAAGCTGGCGTTCAACTCCTCTCCGCATGGTCAAAACCCCCAACGCTAACTTCAGGGACGGCCGGGTCGAGGCCCTTTTCATCGGGGACGACCACACCTTTGACGATGCCGATATGGGGACAAAGGTCGTCACCGACGCGGCCTGGCGGCAGCTCCGGCTCAGCGGCGACTACATTAACGAGATGCTGAGGAGGTTGAGGGCGAAACCTTCCTATGTTCCCGATCCCGCGCTCGATCCCGCCGCGAATACCCTGAATGGTTTCTGCTTGGCCTCGACTCTCCAGCAGATACAGGCCGCCGAAAAACCCGATTTCGTCGTCATCCTGGGCGACACGAACGGCATCGGCGCCGGCTATAAATGGAAGGGCTTGGGATTGCAGGATCCCCAATACGGGCTGCCCGCCGGGCTTTACGACGACTATTCGAGGCTGTTCTGGATCAGGATGAGAAAGATGTACTCTGCTCTGACACCCCATATCCCCGTATACATTGCGCTGGGCAACCATGACGGCGAGGCGGGATGGGATGTGTGCCGGATCCCGGCCTCGAAGTACCGGAGGAAATACTGGCGGATGCCTGGTGCCGAGGGCGGTAACTCTGCTGATGAAAACTACTTTTCCCTGGTCTGGAACCAGAACGGATTCGGCGCCGGCGGAATACAGTTCATCATCCTGGACAGCGAAAGCTACAACAACCCCTATCGTCTGCCCCAGACACCCGGGGAATGGACGCTCGGTGCCGCTCAGAGGGCCTGGTTCAAGACAGCCTTAGCCTATGAATCGGAATGGAAGTCGGTATTTTATCACCACGTCCTGGGCGGGTGGCCTTTCGGTACCGATGAGCAGACAAGCGATTATGCTTACGGACGGGGTCCCTTGTTTACAGCTGAGGATTACCGGCCTTACGTGAAGAGCCCCGAAGCCGTGGAGCAGGTCGAGCTGACGAAGCTCATGCAGGCGGCCGGAGTCCGAGTCAACTTCTATGCTCATGATCACATCTTCCATGCCAAGAGGATCGGGACAAACGCCGCGGGCCAGGCGTTATACGGCATTTGCGTCGGCTCGCCCAAGCACATGGGCGAGATCCGCTGGTACGAAGGGCCGATCTGGCAATCAGCTGGCGGGTACGGCAATTTTGGCAGCTACTATGATCCTGTGTCCTATCGAGAAACAGGCAAGCCCGCCGATTTCTGGGGTCCGTCCGGATATACCAAGCTGACCATCACGCGGGATGGCGCCAGGGTGGATTACATCCGGTCGGCCAACAACCATCCTTACACCAACATCCCGCCCACGGCCAGAGTCGGCGGCATCGTTTCTTCTCTCATCCTCTAAGTATAAAGGGGGAACGACATCGCTCTCGGGTTTGACCGGAGTCATTTTCTGTGTTATTCAATTCAGGAACACGGTCGCCTGAAGAAAAACCATGGATTCAAAGAAAAAGACCCCGGCCGCTCTCGCCCTGTTCATGGTGCTGACGCTCCTCATGACCTATCCCCTGGTCTTTCACCCGGGAACCGGGTTGCGGGGGCTGGGCGATCCGCTCCTCAACACCTGGATCATGAATCGGAATATCGATAAAATCGCCGGGGCGGACTTTCGGGATTATTTCAACGCCAATATCTATTATCCCCACAAGAGAACGCTCGCTTATTCCGAGCATCTCCTCCCCCAGTCGCTCGCGGCCCTGCCGGTGAAGCTGCTAAGCGGCAATCCCATCTTGGCCTACAACCTCGTCTTCCTGCTGGCCATTCTCACTTCCGGCCTGGGGATGTACTGGCTGGCCTTTGAGTTGACGCGGAACGCTGCCTCTGCGATCGCAGCCGGGATCATCTTCGCTTTCTGCCCGTTCATGATGGCCCACCTCTTCCAGGTCCAGATGCTGACTGCGGCCGGCATTCCGTTGAGCTTTCTATTCCTCCATAAATATTTCGAGAAAAAGCGGACGAAGGATTTTGTCCTCTTCGGCATTTTCTACATTCTCCAGGTCCTGGCCAATGTATATTACGCCTTCTTCCTCACTTTGTTTGCCGGACTGTTCATCCTTATCAAAGCCGTATCGAAAAAAATGATCCTTCGCGCTTCGTTCTGGACCAGGCTGGCCGTGTTCGCCGCTTGCGTCCTGGTCGTTTCCGGGCCGTTCTTTTATCAATACGCCCTGGTCCAGAAAGAGATGGGGTTCGAGCGGGAGATCGGAGCCTATGCCGAGCCAAAAAATTTCCTGGCCACGCCGCCCATCAACAGACTCTACGGCTCCATGACCAAGCCTTTCCGCAAACAGGAGGGCGAGCTTTTCCCGGGAATGGCCGCGTTCCTTCTGGCCGTCGCCGGAGCGGCCTGGGGGATGATGAAAGATAAGAAGACGAAGTCTCAAAACGGGGAGCTTTCAAGCCGAAGCGAAAGAAATTGGATCCGCATTTACATCATTATTCTTATCCTGGCTTTCCTTTTTGCCCTGGGTCCCGCCGGTCCTTATGTGTTGCTCCACAAATATGTCCCGGGGTTCAACGGCCTGAGGGCTGCGTCCCGGTTCCACGTCTTCGTCATGTTCTCCCTGGCCGTGCTTGCGGCCTTTGGGCTACGCAATCTTCTGGCGCGCATTCGCAGGCCGTTGCAAAAGTCTGCGGCGGCGTTTGTCGTTTGTTTTGTCCTGCTCGTCGAATATGCCTCTTTTCCCATCCCGATCGTGAATTTTCCCTCTTCCCCAAAAGACATCCCGGAGGTCTACCGCTGGTTGTCTTCTCTCCCGGACACGAAATCGGCCGTGCTCGAGCTGCCCATTCCCCAGCTCGGGACGGGGATCGGCCGCCTCGAGTCCCCGCGCGTCTATTACTCCATATTTCACGGCCATCCTCTGGTCAACGGCTACAGCGGCTTTTTCCCGCCGCTCTATGTGGAAATCGGACGGCGATGGCGGGAGATCCCGATCGGCCAGAATATCGCCGACCTGAAAGAATTGGGCGTCCGTTATCTCATTCTCCACGAAGAACTCTTCCCGGCCGAGGAATCCACCCGTCTGCGGGAGGAGCTGGCCCGGCTCGAGAAAGACGTCAGACTTGTGGGCCGGTTCGGGGAGGCGCGAGTCTATGAGGTTGAGGCCGGGAGCATAACCGCGCCGGGCTCCACAGGTCGAGTCGCGGCCTCCTCACTCAAGGAACTGCCGAGGCTGAACTGGACCGTCAAAGCCAGCGTTAATCCCGAACGGGCCCGGCTGGCTGTTGACGGAAACGTCGAAACGCGCTGGGATTCGGGTTTCCAGCAAGGCGGTGAAACCTTCGAGATCGACCTGGGAGAATCGCGTCCGGTCAGGCTTCTTTCCCTGGGGCTGGGAGGAAAAGCTTGGGATTATCCGAAAAACTGCCGCGTCGATGTCTCGGAAGATGGAGTTCGCTGGGCGGAAGCCTCTCGGTTGGATGACCTCCTGATCCCCATCCGGGATTTTTTAATGCCCAGGGAGATGACATTTGATATCGTTCTCCCTGCAGCGCCGACGCGTCACATCCGGATCACAAACGGCGGGACAAACCCGTCCGCTTACTGGTCAATTTACGAGATCAATGCTTTCGAAAGGCCTTGACTTTCCGCCCGGCCGCGTCCCGAGATGTCATGGCGAGCGAAGCGAAACAATCTCCTCAAGGTCTTGAGATGATTGTTACGTCGCGGTCGTTCCCGCCATCACAAAAGTCGCATCCTGCGATTTGTCTCCCCGAATGCACAACCCTCATTCCCCGCCGATCTGCATGAGCTTGATGCGGAAGGTCGGCGCGGTCAGTCTGCGAGTCAAGTCCAGATCGTTCCCCACCATGTCGATGGCCTTGAGCATTTCGAAGGCGGTGCCGGCAATGGTCAGCCCCTTGACCGGGAAGGCGATTTTGCCGTTCTCGATCCAGAAGCCGGAGGCGCCGCCGCTGAAATCCCCGTTCACCGGGTTGATGCCGTAACCCGTCACTTCCTTGAGCAACAGCCCGACCGGCGTGGCCTTGATAATGTCTTCGGGCTTGTCTTTTCCCGGAGTCATATAGAAGTTGTGCGCACCGATATCGGGCAGGCTGGTAAAACCGTTCCGCGAGGCGTTTCCCGTGCTGCGGACCTTGGCCCGGCGGGCGACGATGGTGTTGTACATGAACCCTCTGAGCACACCCTTGTCGACGATGACCCGTTTCTGCGTGGGCACACCCTCACCGTCGAAGGGCGCGCTGGCCGGCCCCTTGGCCATGGTCCCGTCGTCGATGAGGGTCACGAGCGCGGCGGCGATCTCCTGGCCCATTTTTTGGCCCAGGAAGCTCGCCCCCTGCAGAACCCTCTCGCCGTTCACGGCGGTTAGAATTCCGCCCAGGATGGCGTCGGCAGCGTCAGTGTCGAAAATGACCGCAGCCTTCTGCGTTTTGACCATTTTGGGGTCGAGCATCTCATAGGCTTTGCGTGCCGCTTTGGCGGCGATCTCTTCCGGGCTCTTGAGGTCGGCAAAGAAATTGCGTCCGCAGTATTCCCCGCCGGAGGATTTCTGATCGCCCTTCTCCGCCACGACCGAGACGCCGAACGAACAGCCGGAAGTCTTGAAGGACTTCAGCAGGCCGAAAGAGTTGGACAGGATGATCTCTCCCTCCCCTTCCCCGTAGCCCGAGCCGGCGCTCTTGGTGATCCGCGGGTCTTTCATGGCCAGCTTTTCCACCGTCTTGGCCAGCTCGATTTTCCGCTCGAGCGGAACCTTGGCGATCTCCGCGTCATAAAGTCCCTCGACCGGTGTCACGCCCTTGTCGTCGGGCAGGACGTTGTTCTCGTCGGCCGTGGTGATCTTGGCGAACTCGATGGCGCTGGAGATGGTCGAATCCAGGGCGGCCTCAGAGAAGTCGTTGCAGCTCGAGAAGGCCATTCTCCCTTTGACGAAGACGCGGAAGCCGACGCCCTTGGCCGCGGACTCCTGGACCGTTTCAATTTCGCCGTTGCGGACTTCAATGCTCAGGTTCCGGCCGGATTCGATGTAAACTTCGGCGGCGTCGGCGCCTTTTTTCAGGCAATTTTTGACAAGCTGTTCGGCTAAAGCTTTGGTTTCCATGTCGTCTCTCCTTTCCTCCGTTTCTCAGCCCCTGGCCCGGGTGCCGCCGACATTGATGCCGCGCAGGCGGACGGTCGGCTGGCCGGCCGTGACCTCGGCCGACTGGCCCTTGCCGCAGATGCCGGGCCCGAAGTCCAGATTGTTGCCCACGGCGTCGATATTCTGAATGATGTCCAGGCAGCTTCCAATCAGGGTGGCACCCTTGATGGGCGTCGTCTTTTTTCCGTTCTCGATGAGATAGGCCTCGCGGCAGGTGAAGTTGAACACGCCGGTGATGGGGTTAACGCTCCCCCCGCTCAGGCTCTGGACGTAGATGCCGCTCTTGGTCGAGGCAAGGATATCCTCGGGCTTGTCCCGGCCGTTGTCGATGAAGGTATTGGTCATGCGCGGAATGGGGAGGTTGCGGAAGCTCTCCCGCCGTCCGTTGCCCGTCCGTTCGGCCTTGATTTGTTTGGCCGAGAGGATGTCGGTTAAGAATTTCTGGAGAACTCCGTCCTTGATGAGGACGTTACGCTTCATCGGCGTCCCCTCGTCGTCGAAGTCCGTCGTGCCGCGGAAGTTGGGCAGTGTGCCGTCGTCCACCATGGTAAAGACGCTGCTGGCGACTTTCTGGCCCAGCTTGCCGGTGAAAGCGCCCACCTTCTTGGCGATGTTGTCGGCCTCCAGGGGGTGGCCCACAGCTTCGTGGACCAGCACTCCGCCCCAGCCGTTCTGCATGATCACGTCCATCTTGCCCGCGGGCGCGTCCTTGGCTTCGAGCATGGCGATGGATTCGCGGGCGCACGTCTTGGCGATTTGCTCGGGCGTGACGTCGTTGAACATCTCGAACCCGGAGTGCCGGCTGAGCCGCTCCCGGCCCATGTGCTGGGTGTTATTGCCGACGCCGAGAGTCTGAACGATGAAGAAGAGAAGTGGAAGCTCATCGCTCACCAGGAGCCCTTCGCTGTTGGCGATGAGCCGGCCACGGACTTCATCGTAGTAGTTGATGGAGGCCATCTTGATCCGGGGGTCGTAGGACTTGGCGGCGTCGTCGGCCCGTTTCATGATCTCGAGCCTCTTGGCGTCGGCCACTTCGGTCAGGGGCATCTTGACCGTGATGAAGGACGGCCGTTTTTCTTCCTTGATTCGTGCCGCCGGCGTCTTCTTGACCTCCTTGGCGATGGCCGAGGCCACTTCGGCGGCTCTGAGAAGGCTCGCCTCGCCGACGTCGTCAGAGTAGGCATAGCCGGTCTTGTCGCCGGAGATCACCCGGACGCCCGCGCCCTGGCTGATGCCGAACTCGGCGTTCTTGAACTTAGACTCTTCCATGAGGATGTTGCGCGAGATCCGTTTTTCGACGTAGACTTCGGCGAACTCCCCTCCCTTCTCCAGGGCCTTCTTGATGACCCGGTCGAGCAGGCCGACATCAAGGGCCGGCTTGATCTCGGGCGGCTTCGGCCCGAGGGAGGCCCAGAGTTGATTGAGAAGCGACGGCGCGGCGGCGATCGCCACTCCTCCCTTCAGGCTCAGTTCAAGAAACCTGCGGCGAGGGATGTCCTCGACGGAGTAAAGCGGGATTATCATGTGCGACCTCTCCTTTCTCTAGAGTCGATCACCTAGCCTGCATAATTCATAAACCGGGTTCCATATGGCGGGAGGGCCGGAATGGACTCGCTTCCGAAGTCCCGTTGGGGTCGTTTCGCCCTTCCCTGCCTTCCCCCTTTAAAGAAACGACGATTTTGTCTCTCCAAATAAAGATTTATGAGTTTTGCAGGTTAGCTACCCATTATATTCAAAGCCCCGGGCAGGGTCAAACGAGCTTTATTTCCCACTCTTCGCCGTAATCGGGGACGTGGACGTTCCAGCCTTCCTTCGCAAGCCGGTCGGCGAGACCATGGCTGACGTCTTTATCACCGTGGGTCAGGAATAGGTATGAGGGGCGAAGGCGAAAATGTCCCAGCCACTCGAGGAGGCCGCTCTGTCCGGCATGAGCGGAAAACCCCTGGATCTCCTCGACGTGCGCCTTCACGGACAAGTTCCGGCCGAAGATCCGGACCTCGGCCGCGTGGTCCAGGATCTGGCGCCCCAGCGTGCCCCTGGCCTGGTAACCGACGAAAAGAATCGTGGACTCCGGCCGGGAGATGTTCTGGACGAGGTGGTGCTTGATCCGGCCGCCGGTGCACATGCCCGACCCGGCCAGGATGATGCAGGATCCCTTGATGCGGTTGATGGCCTTGGACTCCTCGATGGAGTGGATGAGCTTTAGCCCGGGAAACCGGAAAGGGTTCTGTCCGGATTTGAAAAGGGCGAAGGCTTCCTCATCCAGAAACTCGGGATGGTGCTCGAAGACCTCGGTGACTTCCGTGGCCATGGGGCTGTCGAGGAAGGTCATGAGCTGAGGGATGCGCTTGGTGCGGACCAGGCGTCCCAGATGGTAGATGAGCTCCTGGGCGCGCTCCAGGGCGAATGTCGGGATGACGACATTCCCGCCCGCTTCAACCGTTTCGTTGATGATCTTGGCCAGCAGGGCTTGGGGGTCGATAGGATCGCGGTGATCGCGATCGCCGTAAGTGGATTCCATAACCACGACGTCGGCCGCTTCGAATACCGAGGGGTCCCGGACCAGGGGTTTGTTCCACTGTCCCACGTCCCCGGAAAAAATAAGGCGGGCCGTCTTCCCGGCTTCCCCGGCCAGCATCTCGATCATGGCCGAACCCAGGATGTGGCCGGCGTCGTGGAATACCACCGAGAGCGACGGCTCCAGGGACAAGGTTTTCCCATAGGCTATCGTTTCGACCAGAGGAAGCGCTTTCTCGACGTCGGCCTCGGTGTAGAGCGGCACTTCGGGGTGGGCCCCTTTCCGGCCTTCTTTCTGGTGCCTCTTTTTCTTGAAAGCGGCGTCTTCTTCCTGCAAGCGGGCGGCATCCATGAGGACGATGGGCAAGAGCTCGGCCGAGGCGGCGGTGGCAATGATCCGCCCTGAGAATCCCTCCTTCACGAGCTTGGGGATAAGGCCCGAATGGTCCATATGGGCGTGAGTCAGGAGAAGGGCGTCCACCTCACCCGGAGGAAAGGGAAACAAGTCCCAGTTCCGCTCGAGATAAGGTCTTTCCTGGTACATGCCGCAGTCCACGAGGATACGACGGCCGGCGGCTTCCAGCAGATAGCAGGATCCCGTGACTTGGCGGGTGGCTCCGAGAAACCGTATGTTCAATGTCCCCCCCGCTTAAAATTCCATCCCGGCCGGGAGGCTCTCCCTGAACCGTTCCTCCCAGGCGCGTTTCCGGGGGAAATACATGAAGGAAAGGAAAAGCGAAACGATGAGCAGGACGATAAGATCCCTGTGCAGTCCGGTGAGCAGAAACAGGACGAAACCGAGGAGCCCCGGCCCTTCACAAAAGGCGGCCGTGGTGATCGATGCCCGACTCAACCTCCGCAAGACGTCCTGGGCCGGCTTCCCGGCGATTTTTCCGATCAAAGGCTTTTGCAGGATCCGGAGCACGATGATGATGATGACGCCCGCAGCGTAAAAAACGTATCTGAGCACGGCCGGGTTGCGCGTCGGAACGAAGCCGGCAAAAGGCTTGAAACGGGCGCGGATGATTTCGGCGACGATCGCCAGGATGAACAGATTGGCGATGACGGAGGAGAAAATGAAGATCGTCATGCGGAACGCCTTTTTCAAGTCCTGGGCCAGATGGTCATGGTTCATGGAAGTCCTCCTGGAAACATCCTATTTTTTCTTTTTCGGGTCCGACTCGTGCACCCTGCTTCCCATGAAAGCCTCGATGATCTCGGTCTCCGAGCATAGCCTGTCGATACAGCGGTATTTGTATGGCGGCTTGCAGGAGTCAAAGCTCTCGACCCGGCAGAAGGAAAACGTGACGGCTATGGCCCCTCTCCTATTACGAATTTAGTCCACGGATAAAAGAAATCCCTTGAGATAGTGGCTTTCCGGATGGAAGATATTGACGGGGTGGTCGAACGCCTGGCGATGTCTCTGGAGGATACGAACCTTCCGACCGGCTTCTCGCGCCGCCTGGAAAACGACCTGCTGGAAGAGCCCGTCGTCGATGAAATAGGAGCAAGAACAGGTCAGAAGAAGGCTCTGGGGGGGCATCTTTTGCATAGCCAAGCGGTTGATGTCCTTGTAGCCCCGGCAGGCCTGGATGACATCGGCCTTTTTCTTGGCGAAGGCCGGCGGGTCGAGGACGACCAGGTCGCATCCGGGATCCTGGTCCCTCAGAAATTGGAAAACGTCCTCGACGAAGAAGTTCTGGCGTCCGGGATCAAACCCGTTCAGCCGGATGTTTTCCTTCGCTTGGCCGAGCGCCGCCTCCGAGACGTCTACACAAGCGACGCTCCGGGCGCCCCCGTTCAGGGCATAGACGGAGAAACCTCCGCTATAGGAAAAACAGTCCAGGACGTTTCTCCCCCCGGCCAGCCCTCCGACGAGCCGCCGCATCTCTCGCTGGTCGAGGAAGAATCCCGTCTTCTGGGAGTGGACGATATCGATGAGGAAACGCAGGCCGCTTTCCAGAATTTCGACCGGGCCGGGCATTTCGCCGTAGAGCAGGCCTTCCGCGTCGGACAGGCCCTCTTCCCGGCGCGAAGGGAGATTGGATTTTTCGTAGATCGAACGCGGTCGAAATTCCTTCACCAGGAACTCGAGGATATGGGGCTTGAGTTTTTCCATCCCCAGCGTCGTGATCTGGAGGACGAGTTGATCCCCGTAGCGGTCCACGATTAAGCCGGGCAGGCGGTCCCCTTCCCCGTTGGCGAGCCGGTAGGCCGTTGTCGTTTCATCAAAAAACAAGTCGCGCAGCCGGAGGGCGCTCTCGATGGCTTCCTTGATCGCATCCAGCGGCGCCTGCGAGCCGAAACTGACCATTCGGCCGATAAGCGAGCATTCCTTGTTGAAATAGGCGTAGCCTAGGAGTCCGCCGTCCGCGCTGCGGACGGGCAGGATCGTCCCGTCTTCGAACTCGGGGAGGTGTTCCACGGCGCCGGAAAAGATCCAGTGATGGCGGTTGAGCACCGCCTTGTCTTTTCCCTTGCGCAGAACAACAGCCGGAGCATTCATGGCGATTTCGCGGAGAATTCCGTCTTCAATCTCATAACCGCCGGAATATCGGGCAGCGAGAACTCGAAATTTTCCAGTTCGGAAGGAGAAATCCAGCGGATTTCCTCATGTTCGTGAGGCTGGAGTTCACCCTCCACATGAGTGACGTGGTAAGCCAGGAGCTCGACCTCATAGGCCGTGCAGGCATACCGGCTTGTGCTGAAAAGGCCGTCCACGCGGACCTCGGCCCCAAGCTCCTCCAGAATTTCCCGCCGGAGGCAAGCTTCGGGGGTTTCTCCGGGCTCGAGTTTGCCGCCCGGGAATTCCCACAAGCCGGCGAAACGGTCGCCTTGTTTCCGCTTGGCGATCAGAATCCGTCCGTCTTTTTCTAAAATGGCGGCGGTGACTTGGAAGAAAGTTTCCATGGTGTCCCCTATGATAGCTTTTCGCCGCGGGCATGGCAAGATGCGACTTGGGGAGAGCCCGTTTTGGACGGACATATTTTTTGCGAATTCGGGAATTTGGCAGGACGATTTTGTCTCTCCTAATCAAAATTTAACCTGCATTATTCATAAACCTGGTTCTATATGGGGGGGAAGGCCGGGATGGACTTGCTCCCGAAGTCCCGACATGGTCGCTTCGTCCATCCCGGCCTTCCCCCTTGAAGCATTCATTGATTCCGTCTATCCAACTTAAAATTAATGAATAATGCAGGTTAAGAGAAATGCAGGATAACGGCCCTTTGATATGTTTCGCTTGTTATCGAGACAAGGCTTGAAAAGGAGAATTTGTAAAGATAGACTATCCCAAGAGGAAAAGCCGCTGAAAAGAGGTTGAAGCATGAACGTCGCGTTCCTGGCGTCTGAAGTCGTTCCCTTCGTTAAGACCGGCGGGCTGGCCGACGTGGCCGGCGCGCTTCCCAGATTTTTAAAACGGCTGAACGTGGATGTCCGTGTGGTCCTCCCCTTCTACAAGTCCGTCAAAGACAAGGACTATCCCTTGAAGAAAATCATCGATAAATCCGCGATTTCGTGGAAAGGAAAGTCGGGCGCGTTTTCGGCCTGGGAATACGCGGCCGGCGACTTCCCGGTCTATTTCATCCAGGGCGATCACTATTTCGACCGGGATTTTCTCTACGGAACATCTTACGGGGATTATCCGGACAACGGCGAGCGGTTCGCCTTCTTCGCCAGGGCCTCGCTCGAACTCCTGAAGCCGCTTGGCTTCAAGCCCGATATCCTCCACGGCCACGACTGGCAAGCGGCCGCGGCTTTCGCCTATTTGCGGTTTGTCTACGGAGAAGACCCGTTTTTCCGGCAAACCAAGTCGCTCTTCACCATCCATAACCTCGCCTACCAAGGTTTGTTTGAAAAGGAGATTCTGGAGAGAATCGGGCTTCCCGGGAGCCTCTTCCGCATGGAAGACCTCGAGTTCTACGGCAAAATCAATTTCCTCAAGGCCGGTATCCTGTACTCCTCGGCCGTGAGCACGGTCAGCCCCCGCTACAGCCAGGAGATCCAGACCCCCGAGTTCGGCTGCGGCCTGGACGACCTGCTCCGGACGCGGAGCGATAGGCTTTTCGGCATTCTCAACGGCGTTGATTATGGAGCCTGGAACCCAGAAACCGACCCAGCCCTTGTCGAAAATTATTCAGCCCGCTCGGTTGAGGGAAAAGCGGCCTGCAAACTGGATCTCCTGGAAACGTTCGGCCTGGCTCCTGCCAAGCCCGGCGTCCCTCTCATCGGGATCGTGTCCCGTCTGGCCGGGCAGAAGGGCATCGACCTCGTGGTTGAAGCCCTTGGCGGGATCTTCGAGTCGGGCGCCAAGCTCATCGTGCTCGGGACGGGTGAAGACAAGATCGAGAAGCAGCTCCTCGAAGCCAGGAAAAAATATCCTCATTCCCTTGGCCTCAAAATCGGCTTCGACGAATTCATCTCCCATAAGATCATTGGGGGGTGTGACCTTTTTCTCATCCCTTCGCGCTATGAGCCCTGCGGCCTGACCCAGATGTACAGCCTCAAGTACGGCACTATCCCCGTAGTCCGGGCCACCGGCGGCCTGGAAGATTCCGTCCGGGAATTCGACCCCGGCAGCCGGTCGGGGAACGGGTTCAAATTCGGCCCCCCGACATCCGCCGCGCTTCTCGATTCGCTCCGGAAAGCCATCGCCCTCACCAAAAACAAAGACCTCTGGCCGCGCCTTGTCCGAAATGCCATGGCTGCCGATTTTTCCTGGGAACGCGCTGCACGATACTATTTAGAACTCTACCGCGTGATCCTCTCCGCATAGCCCGTCTGGCTTAGGTCCATTCTTCCGCGGATAAAGCGGTAGAGAAAATATTCCGATTTTTCCCCAAGAGATTGTCTTGTCGTACCCTCAGCTCTCTACCGGATCGCTCCGCAGAAAAGACGCAGCCGCCTCGGGCGTCACCGGGTTGATATAAAAACCCGTCCCCAATTCGAAACCGGCCGGCTTGGTCAACACCGGGATGATCTCCATGTGCCAATGGAAAGACTCTGACAGGCCCGGCCAGAAGGGATGATGGAGACCCTTGTTTGGCGCCTGGTAGACGTAGAAATTATAGGGCGGATCGGACAGGACGGCCTTTAACCTCAACAGAATGTTTTTCAGAACCGGGGCAAAGGCATCCAGTTCCTCGTCTTCCAGGCCGGTGAAAAAGGCGGAATGGCGAAAGGGATAGATGCGCGTTTCGAAGGGGAAGCGTGGCGCAAAGGGCACCAGGACGCAGAACTTATCGTTTTTATGGACAATCCTCTCTCCACGCCGGCATTCTTCCCGGATGATCCGGCAGAAAATGCATTCTCCGAACTCCCTGTGGAGGTTTTCCGCCAAGGCCAGCTCCCCGGCGATCTTTTTGGGGACGATCGGAGTGGCGATGATCTGGGAATGGGGATGGCTGAGGGAGGCGCCGGCCTCGTTTCCCTTGTTTTTGAAAAGGTGGATATACTCGTCGGGGGGCTCGCTCTCGATCATCTTCATCCTCTCCCTGTAGGTCAAGAGAACGTCCCGGATCGCGGGAAGGGAAAGGTCGGCCAGCTCCAGTTGATGAACCGGGTTTTCGATCACGACCTCATGGACTCCGATTCCCTCCATATAGGGAAAGAAGGCGTCTCCCTGGATCGATGGCGGGGCGCCGGCAACGAGCGCTGGGAATTTATTGGCGACCACGCGGACCCTCCAATCGGGTTGATCCCCCCCGGTGTCCGGGGCGCGCAGGGCGAACACCTCGGGCGGCGTTTGCGATTCGTTCCCCATGCAGAACGGGCAGTGTTTCCGGGCTTCTTCAGCGGTTTCGGCCGCGGCCTCGGGCTTCGGTTTGCGGAAATCGTCCGGCCTCTTGCTCCGCTCCGAGGCGATGATGACCCAGCGGCCGCTCGTCACGTCTTTTCTCAATTGGCGCATGCTTGAGCCCCGTCACCCGGCGATGTCGGGAATATGCCTGTTAAGGACAAGGCTAAAATGTTTACGGCTCATGGCGTTCTTCCAGCTTGACGTGGAAAGTGATTTTTTTTCCCGCAGCTAGGGAAAACTCCCAGACGGGTATGAGGCCTGTCCCCTGACGGATAATGTCGAACCCCTTCTCGGACTGGGAGAGCGTCCGGATCGGTGAAATGTCAATTTCCGCGGATGGGGAGACAGAAAACAGGAGTCGCCGGTTGAAGAGAAGCACCGCGCCTTCCGTGGGCTCAACCTCTTCGGGACGGGCGGAAAAATTCCATTCGGAGCCGTAGACTAAACGGATATTCCGGCTTTCGAGATTCTCGATTTCTATTTCTGCCGAGAGCCGATGGTCGTCCAGGTGGAGAGTTTTTTGGATGCGCAAAGCGGCCGCCTTCCCTTCTGTATTCACCGTGCCCGGGCTTGAAAGCCGCAGAATATCCCCTTCCGTTTTAGCCGAATATTCCGCCAAGAGGAAATCGCCGATCTCTTCGGGCGTTCGGCCGAGGTTGTCCGCCTGCGCTTTGCCGGGGCTGAAGAACCGGTCCAGAAACGAGCGACGTGGATGTGTGTCATAGACGAACATGTCAGCGGCCTCGCGCGGCGGCTCTTTGGCCAGATCGTGGATGCTCTTCCCCTCCCGTTTTTCTGCGGGCTTCGCGGCGTGGTAAGCTTCCCTTCTCCGGGTGAGCACATCGGTCAGGTTGCGCGGCGATTCCAGGTGGTCGATCTCGGTGATGGCGCCGCCTTCGGACGGTTTGACAAAGACCTGGAAAATCCGGCCCCGGATGATGAATTCGGGCCGGCCGTCGAGGTCGTAGTCGGCCGCAATCCAGCCGGGCGGTGATGGGAGGCGTTTTTCCGCCCGGAGAAGATGGAAGTAGCCGGCCTGGCGGAGGTGGGGCAGATAGAGCCCTCCGAAAATCCCGTGCCAGCAGGCGTCGTTCGACTGGGCTTTGTAGAGCTCCCGGCGGGCCGTTTCATCCCCGCTTCTCCCGACCTCTTGGGAAACGCCGAGCATCCGCTTATGGAAATGATCGCTCTCTGTGTATTTTAGGAAAAATTCGCGGAAATAGCCTCCGCGCAGGAATCTCCGCTCCTTTTCCGTTTTGCCGGCTTTAAGATTTTTGTAGGTTTCCTGATCCTCGGCGCTGAGGACCCACTCGGTCATTTCCTCGTAGGAGGCGGGCGGAAGATAGACTTTGACAGCGGCCGGGAATTCGTCCAGGTATTCGGAATAGGTCATGGTCCGGATGGCCGGCTCGTCCAGGAAATCCAGGAAATTCCGGAGCCATTTCTCTCCGTAAACCAGATTGTGTGTGCCCGGCCAAAGCCCGAATTTCTCCCCGTCGTCTCCCAGGATGGCGGTCCCTCCCCTCTCTCGGACCTCCCAGAAGTAGGAACGGATGGTATTGAGATCCTGGAATGGGATCATATAGCGGAGTTTCTTGTCGATGGGGAACAGCCTGAGAGGACGGCCTCCTTCTTCGGTGATGGCCGCGGCGTGAAGTCCTTGGAAACCGGCCTGGAGAAAGTGCTCCTCGTCGAGAAGGGTGTATTCGATTCCGGCGCGATTGAGCGTCTCGGCGAGCTGAGGCTCCCAAACGCGCTCAGTCAGCCATAAACCCCGCGGCTTTTGGCCGAAGTGTTTCTCGAGATACCGGCTCATCATCAGGATTTGTCCCTGCCGGTCCTCCTCGGGGATAACGGCCAGGATGGGCTCGTAGAATCCGCCGCCGAGAAGCTCCGCCTGCCGCCGTCCGGCCATTTCCCGGACGAGATTCCAACTGCTCTTTTCTTTCTCTCCCATATACTCAAAAAGCGGTCCCGAGAAGTGGATGGTGAATTTGACCGAGGGATGCCGAAATAACTCCTCGAGCAACGGCCGGTAGCATTCGCGGAAGGCTCTCTCGAAGACCGAGGGGAAATTACCCACCGGCTGGTGATTGTGAAGGGCAAAAAGAAAAACGGGAGCGTTCATCGAGGCATCTCCACGCCTGCGGATGTATAGGCTTTCTTGATCCAGGCCCTGAAGAGACGGCCGAATTCGGGATCATCCTCTTCGCCCGCCCACCAGAACCAATCCGAGCCTTCGGCGACCATGATTTCCTCAGAGGGACCGCAGTCCATCCTGGCCTGCGAGAGAAGGTCCCAGTATTCATTCTTGGCCGTGTCGCCCATCCACTTGGAAAATCCGCCCAGCCAGGTGCCGGCCGCCAGATCGATCTCGCGTCGGGGCCGCCGGCGCGAAAGATAATCCGTGAACAGGACGGGTTTGACGCCGTCTTCTTTTTTCAGCCGGGAATAGAGCTCGCGCAGAAACGGCACGCCGTTGTCCCGGTATCCGGCCCAGGGATTCTCTCCATCCAGGGCGACGGTCAGGATGGCGTCTTGGCCCATATCCGCCTCGCGCCGCTTATGAATCTTGGCGAGAAAATGGGAAACAGCGTCCTTCTCATTCCATTTCTGGAACTCGAATCCGATGAGGTCCGAGAGCTCTCGGTCGCGGAAAAAGAGGCTGAGGTTTCCGGTCCGGTAAGGATGGAAGAGGTCATCGCTGCGGTGCGGTAAAGGCAGGCTTTTCCAGAGGATGCTCTCGTCGGTCAGAGCGAAGGAGATTCCGGAATCCTCGATGGCCGAGGCCGCTTCGCGGCTGATGCCTCCTTCGGCCGGCCACATCCCGGTGGGCGCGCGGCCCAAAATTTTTTCGAAATAAGTCTTTCCTTTTTTGATCTGGGCGCGCCCGTCTTCCGGATACCGATATGGCCGGGCCGGAAGTTGTTCCCCCCTCGCGCAGTTCTGGTCGATGACCAGCGGCAGAAGAGGGTGATAATAAGGCGTTGTCGTGATATCGATCAACCCTTTTTGCCAGAGCCGGATGAAGTCGGGCATCAAATTTCTCAAAATTGTCTTGCGCAGGTCGAGGAGGGCTTCCCGTTTTCCTTCGGCCGGCGTAAGCGGCGAAAAAAAAGAGCGCAGGGCTCCCATCTGCAGCTCGCGCTTATCTTGACGGCCGGGAAGAATTTTTCTGAGCCGTTCCGCCTGGCTTTCGGACAGGTCCTCCGGGTCGGCCTCCAAGGCTTCCTGGAACGGGTCCGCGGCCGTTCCGCGCGCGTAGTCCTCGATCTGTTCCAGCAGGCAGGGGACGAGGTTGAAGGTGCAGGGAAATTCCTGTTCTTCCGCCAGCCGGATCATCTGATAGTAGTTCTTGACGGCATGGAAGTTGACCCATGGCAAGACATAAAGGTTGGTGTTTGGGTCGCGGTAGAGGGGTTGGTGGAGGTGCCAGAAGAGTGCAAAATACATCTGTTCGTCCTTTTTTCTCATCGAAATCCCATCAGGGGCTTTCACCCCGGTTCAATTCTAAGACTCCTTGATCCGGAAAAAAAGCCAGTTCTTATCCTCCGGCTCTTTCGGTTTGAGCTTGATCAGACAATAGCGGCCTTTGAGTTTCTTCCCCCGGATGTCGATCACCCTTTTCCCGGGCGCGGTCTCGACAGGAATATAGATTCCCCGGTCCCAGATCTCCACGGTTCCCGCGCCGTATTCGCCTTCTGGAATGACACCCTCGAAATCTTCGTAGCCCAGGGGATGATCCTCGGTTTGGACGGCCAGGCGTCTGACTCCCTCTTCGAGCGGCGGTTCCTTGGGGATGGCCCAGCTTTTGAGAGCATCTCCTTCCTCAAGCCTCAGGTCATAGTGGAGATGGGAAGCCCTGTGTTTCTGGACGGCGTAGGCCAAGCCCCCCGCCGCTTTTTTCCGCGGCTCTCCACGGCCGTCCGGCTCGGGCGTTTTTTTGAAGTTGCGTTTTTCCTTGTATGCCTTGATGTTCATTCTTGTGTCATCTGTGGAGGAAGCATCTCTCGCTATCGGTCTCGCCGGGTTTCCGGGTGATGATCATAGCCAGGTTGAGCTGGTTGGCGCGGTCGATGACCTCCTGGTCCCGGACCGATCCCAAGGGGCAGATGATGGCGGTGATACCGTTCTGGGCGGCCAGCTCGACGACGTCGGGAAAGGGCATGAATGCGTCCGAGGCCAGGACGCAGCCTTCGGGACCGTAGCCGCGCTTTGAGAACTGGACGGCGTTCCAGGCCGAATCGATGCGGCTCCGCTGGCCGGAGCCGATGCCGTGCGTCTTGTCCTTCCGCCCGATGACGACCGCGTTCGAGCGCGTGAAGCAGGCCACGATCCAGTTGAAGATGGCCGCTTCGACCTCGTCGGCCGTGGGCTTGCGGCTGGAGACGACATCGACAGATTCGGGTGAGACGATCTTGGAATCGAACCGCTTCTGGACGAGGAGGCCGCCCGCGACACGCTTGACCTCGAGCCCGTTGTCGACCACGGGCTCGCTGAGCGGGGCGCCCATCTTGACCACGCGCAGGACTTTGCGTGTCGCCAGAATCTCCAAAGCCTCGGCCGTGTAGTCCGGCGCGTAGACAACTTCGATATTCCTCGGGCTTTCACAAAGCCGCTTGGCCACGTCGACGTCGACCGCATCGTTGAAGACATCCACGCTGCCGAAATTGGAGAGCGGGTCCGAATTCCAGGACTTGGTAAAGGCTTCGAGGGCGGTCCCGGCCATGGCCACGCCGCTCGGCATCTCGTGCTTGATCAGAACGCAGATTTTTCGGTTTTTATAGATCTCGGTGAGCTTCTTGGCCAGGCGCTGGCCCAGGTCCATGTCGCCGACGTTGATGTAGCTCAACCCCTTGGTCCCTTCCTGAAGAACCTGGAGGGTGGCCATGCTGGGTCCCGAGGCGCCTTCTTCTCGGTAGAACGCCGCCGGATACCCGGGATTCTCGCCGTACCTCATGGAGAATCTCTTGGCGAAGGCCTGGCCCCCAAATTCCAGGATCTCGGGGAAATCCTCCCGTACCCTGGTCGAATACTGCTGGCGCGCGGATTTATCCATGGCGTTACTCCCTATCGTGACGGTTGATGATGAAGATGTGGTTAAGGCCCGGGTCGCGGACGTCGGCGAATACACAGGCCACGGACACCCGGTAAGCCGGCTGTAGAATTTCGTAAAGGCCCTCGGCCGTCTCCGTCGCGTTTGTCTTCCGAATCTCTACGTCCAGGGGTTCACCCAGGAATGAGGGCAGGGGGTCAGCGTTCTGCCCGGCGTAGGTACTGAGAAGCTTGCCTTTTCCCGGATCGAGCCTCAAGGGAAAGACCGTCCGCTCGGTCGATCCGTCGCCGCCCCGCCGGATGATGGCCAAGGCGGCCTTTGGGCCGGGCACGATCGTCCCGCTGATCCGGGGCGTATAGTTGGGCGCGTCGGGCTCGTAGCTCCATTTTGCGTGCGCGATTTTCAGCACTTCATCGGCCCGCAAGCCCGGAGCCCACGAAGCTTCGACGTCCGCGGTCTGCTTGCCGTTGCTCACGGCCAGGCTACGGAACAGGCTCAGCGCCGGATAGACCAGAAGGTCTACGTTGCCTTTTTTGAGAGCTTCCTCATCTGTAGGCCGGGTCCAAATGCGATTGTCCTTCAGCTCCAGTTTCCGCGCTTGGCTGGAAGACGAGCGGCCCGTGATGGCGTAGATAATGACACAATGGGAGGCGGAGGGATCAAGGCCAAGGATGATCAACCGGCCGGGATATTCCATGGCCGCGAGATTTTTGAGCGCTTCTTCCATGCAAAATATTCCTTTGTTCAGGGTTCTTTATAGATAACACAAGGGACTTATTGAGTCAAAGGCTTGTCCGCCGGCCGGGATTGGGCTAAAATTCCTGTCGAGTTTGGAAAAAAGAGAGCCCAAGATGAAAAAAACTTATGTCCCGGTCAAAGCCTTTCTCAACCCGGAGTTTCTCGACTCCCCAGATGCCAGGGGAGTCCGCGTCCTGAGCGAGATCGAAGAGCCCCTGATGCGGCTCTCAAAATTCAAGGTCAACAGCACCGTTCTCTTTCTTGGTTCCTCCAGGGTCGAAGCGGGCGATAAAAAACATCCCCTGTACCGATATTATTGGGAAGCCGAAGAACTGGCCTACCGTCTGGCCGGTTGGGCCATCAAACTCAGGCCCAAAGGCAAGAACTTCGTCATCTGCACGGGAGGGGGCCCGGGCATCATGGAGGCGGCCAACCGCGGTGCCGGCCGGGCCGGCGGCCGGTCCATCGGCATGAACATCTCCCTGCCCCAGGAGCAGTTGCCCAATCCCTATATTTCGCCCGAATTTTCTTTCATCTTCAATTATTTCTTCACGCGGAAGTTCTGGCTGATCAATAAGGCCCGGGCCGTGGTCGCTTTTCCCGGTGGGTTCGGGACCCTGGACGAGGTTTTCGAGACTCTTACTCTGATCCAGACGGGCAAGATCGACAGAAACAGGGTCACGGTTGTCCTTTACGGCGAGGAATACTGGAGGCGGATGATCAACTTCGAGGAACTCTTGGCTACCGGGACGATCTCGCCCGAAGACCTCAAGCTCTTTTCCTTTTTCTCAAGCCCGGCCAGGGCTTTCTCTTTTTTAAAGATGAAGCTCAAGATCCATCTGTAAACCGGGGGCTGACTTCAGCTCCGGCGGGCCGCATCCGGCCTTTCATGAGATTTTACCGTCCGGCTATGCCACCAAATGTAGATCATAAGACCGAGCGCTATGCCCAGCGTGTCGGCCAGGGCGTCCAGCGGGTCAGCGTTCCGGCCGGGCACGATAAGCTGGTGAAGTTCGTCCATGACTCCGAGTATGAGGCCGCTCGCCAGGACGGCAAGGGCCTTGAATTTGAGGGACGATTTCGAGACCCTGAACCAGCCTAAGGCGAGGAGAATCCCGAGGACGGCAAATTCCGTCAGGTGCAATCCCTTGTCGGCATGGGCCGCCTCGATAGGAATATGGATATTCCTGGAGGAAAAATAGAAAACAAGTCCGTAACAAAGCGAAGCCGGCAGGAAGGCCAGGGCCGATCGAACTCCGCTTTTACTCATGCGATCCAACACTTCATCTTAGTCGAGTCGGGCCAATTTTCATAGCCCGATAATGACATGGAGGGAAATGTTGAAGAGCGCGGATGGTTTGGGGCATAATAAGCGCGAAACGAGGGGAATATGATTTTTGTCTCGGCGATTAAAAGAATGAAGCCGGCTCTCTTTTCAGGCAGCATGTTTTTGTCCATGATCGTCCTCTTGATCTGTCTAACGGCCTGCACGCCGCGGCCGAAGTTCGTTCCCGGCGGCGAAATCCAGACGGGAATCGCTTCCTGGTACGGCCCCAATTTCCACGGCAAGAGTACTTCGAATAAAGAGATTTATGATATGTACGACATGACCGCGGCCCACCAGACTCTCCCCTTCGGGACCTATGTCATGGTTACCAACCTGAGCAACAATCGCTCGGTCATCGTCCGCATCAACGACCGCGGCCCGTTCGTGGGCGATCGCATTCTCGACCTGTCTTACGCGGCGGCGAGGCTCCTGGACATGGTCGGACCGGGAACGGCGCCGGTCCGGTTGGAAATCCTGAAGAATCTCTCTTCCGCCTCCACGCGGTCCGGATTCTCAGTCCAGGTCGGCGCATTCTCTTCGAAGGAGAATGCGGAAACGCTTAAATCCAGGTTGGAGCTGAAATACGGCCGCGTTGAAGTGGCACCCTTCAAAACTCCCAATCAGGTCTACTACCGGGTCCGGATCAAGGTGGCGGACCATGAAGCGGCCATGAGGGCCGCTCAACTCCTCTCAGAGGAGGGGTATTCAATCTTGATCATCGAAGAGTTCTAGCCTGTTTTACTCATAAATCCTGATATGGAATTTAGCGCCTTTAGCGCTAGCCGAGAACCGTCCCCATTTTAATAAAGTCCGAGAAAGGGAGGCAGGGGGCCCGATAGAATCGGGCGGCCGTTGGAAGGGGGAAACGCGAAGCGGGTTCCCCCTCCAAGGTGACTCAGGATGTCTTTTTCTTGAAGAGATAGGCTGAGTCTGCCAGCTTATTTTCCATTCCGTCGTGGACGGAGAACTTGCTTTCGTTGAACATCGACGCCCCGCCGTATTCGCCCTTCTTGTTGATCGCATAGAAGTCGAGGTCGAAATTCGGCGTGCCGTCAGGATTACAAAGCCGGGGCGTGAGCTTGTTCTTGCGGGCGATATATTCCAGGGTTTTCAGGCAAGCCGCCTCCGGGGATAAACCCTGCTCCATGAAACAGACAACTGTACGGCTGCCGGAGGTGATGATATTAGCCTCTCCCCGGCCCGTCGACCCGGCGGCGCCGACCTCGTTGTCGACGTAAAGGCCCGCTCCGATGATCGGCGAGTCGCCCACCCGGCCGGCGAGCTTGTAGGCGCGGCCACTGGTGGTGGTGACGCCGGCGATATCCCCTTTCTCATTGATGGCCAGGCAGTTGATGGTCCCGTAGGAATGTAGCCAGGCCCGGAGCTCGGGGTCGAGTTTTTTCGTTTCTTCCGGCTCCGGGGCCAGCCAGAAGTCCCTGTCCGAGATGGTCTCTTTCCATTTAAGCCAGGCTTCCCGCGATCTATCCGTCAGGAGGTCTTCTTCCTTGAATCCGTGGGCCTTAGCGAAGCGCAATGCTCCTTCGCCGACGAGGAGTGCGTGGTCGGTGCGTTCCATGACCAGGCGGGCCACCCGGGACGGCGTCTTGATGTTGCGGATAGCGGCCACAGCGCCGGCCCGGTGTGTCGGGCCGTGCATGACCGAAGCATCGAGCTCGACCACACCGTCTTCGTTGGGGAGGCCGCCGTAACCAACGCTCGTGTCGTTCGGGTCCAATTCGATGATATTGACGCCGGCGATCACGGCGTCCAATGGATCTACGGCTTGCTTGAGCATCTCCATCGCTTTGGCCGTGGCGCGCATCCCGTTATCACTCGAGATGACGCACATCCGGGCTGGGCCGGCACCGTCTGCGGCGCGGAGGCTGCGGCTTTTGGCCAGAAATGAGGCGGCTCCCAGACTGATTCCGGTCTTGAGAAAATCTCTCCGGTCCAGATGTTTCATGACATGACCTCCTTTCTCGGCGGGGATTTTTCCTAAGTTAATCAATTTCCCCGGCGAAAGTCAATCTGCTGCGGGCAGGAGTCCTCCCATTTCTTATTTGTAGCAGAAAACCGGGTACTGTCACGGCCGGGCCCATAACACCCGCGCTCAAGACCCACCCACCTGCCACCATGAGCTTCGGGTGTTATGGGCCCGGCCGCGCCACCCGGGTGCCAGTCTCAGCCTGACACTTTATTTTCACTGCATTTCGTTGTCCTTCAGGGAGTTCCATAAATTACAAATAACAAAATGGGGTGACTCCTGCAGAGTTTCCGGAGTGAAAACAAATTGGGATAAGAAGAAAAGCCTTGCTCACTCACTACTCTGATCGGCGGTCTGAGAACCCGTCTATTGTTTTGACCAGCGTTTATCGTTGATTTTGGACTTGGCGATGGAAACGGAACCGGATAGCCTTCGCTCTCCAACCCGACTCAGTCTTCTTCCTTGAGGAGCAGGATCAGCACCGAGTGGTCTCCCTCCGGGACTTCCAGGTCGAGCGAGTTGCCGCGGAAGATTTTTTTCTCCTGGCCGTCGATGGAGAGCTGGTACTTGCCTTTTTTCAGGAACCGAAGCTCGATGTCGCGCTTCTCCAGGGACTTGATCTCGAAGGCGATCTCGCCCTCGGAATAGAGGAAATGGCGGATGACTGCGCCGCCGTCAGCGGTGAATATATCCTTGTTTTCTTCTCTCAGCTTGACCTTGGATGAGGAAACCTCAACGTCGTAATGGCGGCCCTGGATGGCGATACGCGAAAGCTTTCCCTTATTCTCGGGTTTGAGGATGCCGAAACGGAATCCATCCCACGGCGTGAAGTCCAGGTACTCTTCGAGGCCGATCAGGGCGAAGAGCGGCCCCCAACTCTGGTAGCGCTGGCCGCCCGCCTCCCCTGTCCGGGAGTCGAAATTTTCCGGGCAGAGTTGGAAGTTTTTCCATGTCTTGAGGAAGAGGTCCGTGCTCTTGGCGGCGAATTCCGAGGCCACGGTATCTTGCCCGCAGGCCTTGAGCCCTTGGTAGACGAGGTAGTTGGTCGGCGGCCAGATCGTTCCCCGCCAGTACTGTTGGTCCTTGAAGGCCGGGTCGTCCCGAGAGATCGTGGGGATGACGAAATCGCCCCAATATTCCTTGGAATTCAGGAGCCGCTTGATCATCTTCTGGACCCTCTTCTCATCGGGGATGCGGGCCAGCAGCGGATAGAAATTCGAGGCGGCCTTGCGCGTGGAAAACCTCCCGTCCCAGTGTCGGTCGAAGTAGAACTCCTCATTCTCGTTCCAGAGCTTCTTGTTGATGAGCTCCTTCATGGCCTGGTATTCTTCCATGAAGGCGTCGGAGTCCTGGGGAAAGTTGAGGATACTGGCCATTTGCCCCAGGCACCAGGCGTCGAGTGCGTAGAGGCTGTTGAGGTCCACGCAGTTCATGGTCAGGGTTCCCGTTTCTTCGTTGAACGAGGCTTCCTCCCAGTTGGGAAGGTCGTCCTGCCCCGATTCCCACATGGCCCTCGTTTTTCCCGGAGCGTTCTCCTCCCATGTGGGGAATTTTCTCTGGGCGACGAGGTCCGCGTCCGATCCCCATTCGAGGAGTCCGTCGCCGTTACCGTCGCGGCGGATCCGTCCATCGGGCTTTTTCTCTTTCCAGAAAGAATGCCATTTTATTAAATAAGGGTAAGCAGTCTGGAGAAGGTCGAGGCCGCCCATCTTCCCGAAAAGTTTCATCACGACGTAGGCCCCGACCGGCGGCTGGGAGCGGTCGGGTGTACCGTTCGAGCGGCTGCGCCAGTTGGGGATGTTGCCGTTGGGATATTGGGTCTCCAGGACCGCGGTCACGATATCCCGGGCCAGCTTCGAGCTTTCCATGGAGACCTCGAGGGCGTTGAAAAAGGAATCCCATTCGAAAATGGTCCAGTGGTCGGGAGCGCCCTCGGGCTGGGGGAACATCCATTTCCGTCCGGCCGGCGTATAGAGCCGGTGGCTCCCCGGCTGGTAGAGGATCATCCAGAAGAGGTTGTTGGTGATGGCTTCCTCGGTGCCTCCGTAAAGCCCGGTGAGCCGCGTCCGCCTATTGTTGTAACGGCTTTCCTCTTCCCGGAGCAGGGAGTCGATGGTCTTCCGGTTCTTGTAGCGGTAAAGGTGATTCTGCACAACCTTGGCGTCCTCCCCCACTCCCGCGGCGAAATAAATACTCTGCTCGTTCTTCAGGTTAAACGAGAGGCCGAGCTCGGCCCCCTCGGGTCCGGAGAGAGGATCTCCTCCATGGTCGGCCCAGAAAAGATACCGGACGGCTTTGGACGGCAGGCTTTCGCCCTGGATTTCGCCCCCCGGCAGGAAACGGTAGCCGCCTTCGAATGTCCAGGGGAAATAGTGGATCAGACGAAGCTTGATATCTTTGGGTCCCCGGATCCGACCGATGATGGTCCGCTCATCCTGGCGCGACCATTCGAGGAGGACCGTATTCTTATTAGATACGGGCTTGATGAGGATAGGCGTGTTGTCGCCCTGATTGAAGGACAGGCTGACGTCCAGCCGGACCCGGGCATATTGCCCGTCCGGAGAATGAGGCCCGACTTCGGTGACCAGATAATCCAGGTCGTTTCCGTCCGCAACCGTGCCGTCCTTTTCGATGGCGAAGCGGAAGGCGAACGCAGCGTCTTTGAGGGGGGCGAAGACGAGGCCGAGCCAGGCTTTTCCGTCCAGGGCGCCGATGAAGACCTCTTTCCAGGGGTAATAGACTTCAGGCTGGAGATGACCGGCCGTGACGAGCAGGCTGATAATGATAAGGGCGGCTGATTTTTTCCGGATATTCATGGTCTCCGCATTCGCCCTGGCCTTACGGGAACAATTTACTTCAAATAGCAATGAAAATCAACGGGGCTTCGGAAGGAAGGAGGCCAAAATACGCGGCTGTCGCTAGAGCTTCCCGGGAGCCGGATTCCATATGGGGTGAAGGCCGGAATGGACTCGCTCCCGAAGTCCCACAATGGTCGCTCCGTCCATCCCGGCCTTCATTCTTGAAAGAAACGACGATTTTTTGTCTCTCCAAATCAAGATTTATGAGCCAGGCAGCCTAGTCGGGAAATTTTTTCTTGGAACTCAGAGAATTTCTGCCCGCGTGAGAAATAGGATAAAATGTGTAAGAAAATGAATAAATCGACAGTTGCGCTCGTCAGGTGCCCGAGCTATAACAGCCGCGAGCTTAGGTTGGCGCTCGAGAGCTGCTTGGACCTTGTCGGAGGTTGGGGCCAGCAGTTCAAACGCGGCCGCCATGTCTTCGTCAAGATCAACCACCTCTCGGCCGCGGCTTCCCCGGACCAGGCCATCACGACTCATCCCGGATTCACCCGCGAGGTTATTTCCTTGCTGAAAGACGCCGGCGTCAGAATCACGGTGGGAGACGACATCCTTTACCGGGGAGAAGACGGATATGAAAAAACGGGCTTTCGGGCCGTCTGCCGGGAGCTGGACGTAACGCTGGTCAACCTCAAGGAGGGCGGATTCAAAGAAGTCCGTTTTGACGGAATGGCCCTGAAGAGCGCCTATCTCTCGCGTCTCGCCCTTGAGGCCGACGCCGTCCTCAACCTTCCCAAGCTCAAGACGCATTCCTTCACCTCGTACACGGGGGCGGTCAAGAACATGTTCGGACTCGTCCCGCAAGGACTCCGCTTGGCGTTTCATCGTCGATTTTTTCAAAGAGATATTTTTTCCAGGATGCTGGTCGATGTGTTTTCCTGCCTGCCGCCGCACCTCACCATCATGGATGCAGTCGTCGGCATGGAAGGCGAAGGCCCTTCGGCGGGCCGACCTCGCAGGATCGGGCTGGTCTTGGCCGGCCGCAACGCCGTGGCCGTGGATGCCGTCGCGGCGTCCGTCATCGGCATCCGTCCCATGGATATTGAAACGATACGCCTGGCGGCCGGGCGGGGTGTCGGCCCGGCGGATCTGAACGACATCGAAATAGCGGGAGAAAAACTCGAAGATGTCAGGATCGACGACTTCAGGCATTCGGTCATCTCCGGCACAGGATTCAGGTCTGCCTGGGCCCAGGCTTTTTTTGCCCGGGTCCAGACTCAGTTGACCTACCAGCCCGAGGTCCGGCCGGAAGCCTGCACCGCCTGCTTCCACTGCCGCTCGATCTGTCCGGCGCGAGCCATCAAGCGGCTGCGCGGAAAGGCCTGGATCCATTCCCGGGAATGCATCCACTGTATGTGCTGTCACGAGATCTGCTCCTCGCGGGCCATCCGTCTTCGGCAGCGGCCCGCCGGGCGGATGATCCGGATCGCGGAGCGGGTTTATCAAAAGATAGGAACCCGGTTAGGGTGAGGCTGGTGAGGCTGAGTCCCGGCGGACTTCAGAAAGCGTAGCGAAGCCCGGCCCGCATATGGAATGAATCAAGCCTGATGGCGAATTCTTTACGGGAGACGCCCAGATTCATATCAGAAACCGTTGTTGACGCCTCAGCGCCGGCCCGAAGATAGGCGGCTTCGAGGAAAAGAAAGAGCCGGGAGGATACTCTTCCCTCGGCGCCCGTGCCGAGCCGGAGTCCTATCGCGTTTTTCACGGTCTGGCTGATTCTGACTTCTGGAATCGTGACCAGCCTGTCCAGGCTGAAGCGGTTGGCGACCATGCTTCCTCCCCCTGAGACATACAGGATTAAAGCTCTCCGCTTCAGGAGGTTATAGCGCAGCGATAGACTCAGCGGCATGGCCGTCAGCCGTCCACCGTAAAGTCGAAAGGGTTCGTCCGTCACCCGGCTTTGCCAGCTGTCGTATTCCAGGACCGCGACGAATTTACGGCTCAGCGTGAGGACGGCCCCGAATCCGGATTCGATACTTGATCCGAGCTGCCGGTCCGAGGGGAGCGCCGCGCCGGCATGAAGCTGGACCCGCAAATCCTGGCTGTGGAGAAATCCGGATGCGAGCATAAAGAGAACGCCCCAAAACATTACGCCGGCCGCACGGGCACGCTTTTTCATCTTGATTCTATCTTTGCTCATGTGGCGAAAGGTGTCAAGATGATAGCCTTCGCCAGCCCGGGTGCTTTCGCCGGCTCTTTACCCTGGATGGAATTTCCAGGGATACGATACAAAATCAGGAAATACAATTCATGTCCCGGAATTCCGCGTCACATTCCATCGGCAATTTCGGGTTGAGCCGGGCCGGATGAATTTTGTCACTGTTTGTGATAGAGTGAAACCGCAGTTTTTGAGAGGAGGATGAGGATGAAATTCAACCTCTATTTCCGGTCCCGGCAGAATGAGATGGTGCGTTTCCTGAAAGAGACGGTCGGCAGGGAATCTCCGACCCGCGACAAAAAAGCCGTCGATACCTGTTCGGCGTTCGTCGTCGAAGAGTTCCGGAAACTCGGCTCCCGCGTCCAGAGGTTTCCGCAAAAGGAGATCGGCGACCTGTACGTCATCGAATATCCGCGGCCCACTTCCCGCTCGCCCGAAGAACAGACGCTCATCCTCACGCATATCGACACGGTCTGGCCCGTGGGGAAAATCGTGAAAATGCCCTTCTATATCTCGGGCGAAAAAATCTTCGGCCCGGGCGTCTTGGACATGAAAGCCGGGTTGGTCATGGCTCTCTTCGCGCTCAAGGCGCTGCGCGAGCTCAACCTGAAGCCCGCCAAGAGGATCGCCCTGTTCATCAATTCCGCCGAGGAGACCGGCGACGAAGCGGCCCACGATATGATCCGCAAGCTGGCCAGGGCGTCAGACGCCATCCTCTGTCTGGAGCCCGCGCTGCCCGGCGGTGCGCTGAAAACCGAGAGGAAAGGCCGGCTGGTCATGAAGCTGGATGTCAAAGGCCGGGCGGCCCACGCCGGGAACCCGGAAAAGGGGGTGAACGCCATCGAGGAATTGATGGGCCAGCTCGTCCGCCTCAAGAAGCTCCGGACGGCCGGAGTGACGACCAGCGTCGATCAGATCGGCGGCGGAGAAAAAGCCAACATCGTCGCGGAAGCCGCCTGGGCCGTCGTCGATATCCGTTTCTGGAACAGCCTGCAGGAAGAGAAAATCCGGAAATTCTTCAGGGGCATGGTCGCTGACCGGCCCGGCGCGAAGATCAAGACATCGGTCGAGAGCTCGATCCCGCCCATGGAAAAAACCCGGACTTCGGCCGCGTTCCTGGCCCGGGCGAGCGAGCTTGCCGCCGGCCTGGGGATGAAGCTCACGGAAGGGAAGGCGGGCGGGGGATCGGACGCCTCCATCGCCTCGAGGCTCGGCGTTCCGACTCTCGACGGCCTGGGCCCGGACGGGGACGGCATCCACGCCGAGGATGAGCACCTCCTCCTCCCCTCGCTGGTCGAGCGGACCGCGCTCCTCACCGAAATCCTGCTTCGCCTGTGAGGGAAACGCGGCCGGTCACTTTCTTTGCAGAAAGAGATACGCGCGCCGGCCTCCTTGATTGACTCCTCCCGACAATTCTGATAAGGTAAAAAAAGGAAAATAATATTTTTTCAGGAGGCTTTATATGATAAAAAAATACTATCTTCTCTCCCCGGGTCCGACCCCCATCCCGGACACGGTTCTGTCCATCGCGGCTGAGCCGATCATCCACCACCGGACGCCCGAGTTCTCCGCCATTTTCATGGAGGTTTCCGAAGGGCTGAAATACGTCTTCGGCACCAAAGAAGACGTGTTCATCCTCACCTCCTCGGGAACGGGCGCCATGGAAGCGGCCGTGGTCAATACCCTCTCCGCCGGAGACAAGGCGCTGACCATCAACGCCGGAAAATTCGGCGAGCGCTGGGGCAACATCTGCAAAGCCTACGGCGTCAATTACAAGGAAATCGTCCTCGAATGGGGCAAGGATTTCACCAAGGCGCAGCTGGCGGCCGTGCTCAAAGCCGATCCCACGGTCAAGGCCGTCTTCGCTTCACTGTCCGAAACCTCGAGCGGACAGATCTTCGACGTCCAGGGATTCGGAGAAGTCGTCGCTCAGACGGATGCCATCCTGGTGATTGACGGGATCTCCGGACTCGGCGCCACGCCCTGCCCGGTGGACGAGTGGAAGGTCGACATCATGGTAACCGGCTCCCAGAAGTCCTTCATGATCCCCCCGGGACTGGCCTACCTCTCCTTCAGCAAAAAAGCCTGGAAGATGGTTGAAACTTCCAAGCTGCCCAAGTTCTACTTCGACGTCAAGAAGGCCAAGAAAAACCTGGAGAAGCAGACAACGCCCTGGACGCCCGGCATATCCCTGATCATCCAGCAGAAGAAGGCCCTGGAAGTCATCAAGTCGATCGGCCTGGACGGCCTGCTCGAACATCACCGTATCCTCGGCGAGGCGACGCGCGCCGGTGTGAAGGCGCTCGGGCTGGAACTGCTGGCCGAACGGCCGGGCAACATCCTGACCTGCTGCAAAGTGCCGGCAAGCATCGACGGGGTGAAACTCGTCAAGCTGATGCAGAGCAAGTACAAAGCCTACATCGCCGGCGGCCAGGACCCCTACAAAGGCAAGATCTTCAGGATCGCGCATCTCGGCTACATGGGCGGATTCGACGTGATCACTTCGCTGGCCGCATTGGAAATGACGCTGTCCGACCTCGTCTTCAATTTCGATAAGGGCGCCGGAGTCAAAGCGGCGGAAACCGTCCTTCAGGAGAATTGGAAGTGAAAAAAATTCTGATAGCAGACTCTCTGGATAAGGAATCCATCGAACAGCTCAAGGCCGTGCCCGGGTTCGAAGTCTTGGTAAAGACGGGCATGGACGAGGCCGAGCTTTGTAAAACCATCCCCGGCTTCAACGCCGTGGTTGTCCGGAGCGCCACCAAGGTCACGCGGAAAGTCATCGGAGCGTCCTCGGGCCTGGAGATCATCATCCGCGCCGGTATCGGCCTGGACAACGTGGACGCGGAAGCGGCCAAGGAGAAGGGCATCAAGGTGGCCAATACGCCGGCCGCCACATCGATCACGGTGGCCGAGCACACTTTCGGCCTGATGCTGGGCGCGGTGCGGCAGCACGGCAAGGCCAACCTCTCCATGAAAGAGCACAAGTGGGAGAAGAAAGCGCTCTCCGGGACCGAGCTCTACGAAAAGACCCTGGGGCTTATCGGCTGCGGCCGGATCGGGCATGAAGTCGCCAAACGGTCCATCGCCTTCGGCATGAAGGTCATCGCCTATGACATCATTCCGATCAAGACCGACCTGGCGATCAAGCAGGTGACGATGGACGAGCTGCTGGCTGAAGCCGATATCATTTCGCTCCATCTTCCTCTCACGCCGCAGTCCAAGCACATGATCGGCGCCGCGCAGTTTGCAAAAATGAAAAACGGCGTGGTCATCGTCGACGCGGCCCGAGGCGGCGTGGTTGAAGAAAAAGCCCTGCTTGAGGCGCTGAATACCGGGAAGGTCCGGGCGGTCGCTCTGGATGTTTTCGAGAAGGAACCGCCGGTCGAATTCGCGCTCATCGACCATCCGAATGTCACCGCCACTCCTCATATCGGGTCGGCGGCCGATGAGGGGCAAAAGCGCGCCGGGGCCGAGGTCGTGAAGATCCTGAAAGAAAAGCTGGCCTGAGAATTCAGCCAGAGTTGATGGATTAATCGAGAGGACGGAAAAAAGAAGTTTCAACAAAGCTTCTCAATCCTCACGGGACTTTATGAAATAAGGAAAAGGTTCCCGCATCATGGTTTTGTTAAGAGCGTGAAACATGGTCTATCTGGACAATAATGCCACTACTCCCCTGGACCCGGCCGTCGCCGAGAAGATGTCCCTGTTCATGAAGGAGCACTTCGGCAATCCCTCGTCTCTCTACCCCATCGGCCGGGAGGCCAAAGAGCATGTCACCCGGGCCCGCGAGGAAATCGCCGAAGCGCTAGGGGCGCATCGCTCCGAGATCGTCTTCACGAGTTCGGGCACCGAAGCGGATAATTTCGCCCTGATGGGAATTCTGGACGCCTGCCCCGACAAGAGGGAGATTGTCATCTCCGCCGTCGAGCATCCGGCGGTCATGCGCGCCGCTAACCACCTGGAGAAAAAGGGATACAGGGTGGCTTATGTCCCTGTCGATTCAACCGGGACGATCGACCTCGATTTCCTCAGGGACGCCATCACGCCTCAAACAGCGCTCATCTCCATCATGCATGCCAACAACGAGATCGGAACCATCCAGCCGATCGAAACCGTCGTCCGGCTGGCCAAAGAGAAGGACGTCCTGGTGCACACCGACGCCGTCCAGACCTTCGGCAAGATCGATGTCAACGTCGAGAAGATGGACGTGGACCTGGCCTCCATCTCGGCCCACAAAATTTACGGACCCAAGGGAGTGGGTGCGCTTTACATCCGCAAGGGAACGCACATCCAGCCCTTCATCCACGGCGGACACCAAGAAAAGGGGCTCCGGGCCGGGACCGAAAACACCATCGGGATCGTCGGGTTCGGGGAGGCGGCGCGGATTGTCATGGAGCGCGGCAAAAAAGACAGAACGCACATCGATAAGCTCGCCGAGATATTGAAGAAAGGGATCGAAAACGGCATCCCCAAGGTCCGGTTCAACGGCCATCCGGAAAGGCGGGTCAAGAACACACTGAATTTCGCTTTTCCCGGCCTGGAAGCGGAGGCCATCTTGCTGGCTCTGGCGACCAAGGGCATCTATGTCTCGACCGGCTCGGCCTGCAGCTCAGAATCCGAGGAGGTCTCACACGTTCTCCTCTCCATCGGTCTCCGGCCCGAGATCGCCCGCTCCTCCATCCGCATGTCGCTGGGACGGTTCAACACGGAGGATGACGTCCGGGCTGTGCTGCGGGAGCTGCCCGAAATCATCGACAGGCTGAGAAAGATCTCCGCCTTCGATCCCGAGGAATGAATGATGGAGGTCCCGCTATGCCCGGATCTATTTTCGACCTGATGAATGAGCGCGTCGTTCTCCTGGACGGCGGGCTGGGGACCGAATTCATGAAGCGCGGACTCCCGCAGGGCACTTGTCCCGAGTTCTGGAATGTCGAGCGTCCGGAAATCGTGATCAGCGTTCACCGGAGTTATTTTGAAGCCGGCTCGGACGTTGTTTCCACAAACTCTTTCGGAGGGAACCGGATTAAGCTCTCTTCTTACGGCCTGGAAGCGAGAGGAATGGAACTCGTCCGCGCGGCGGCGCGGCTGGCCGCCGAGGCGAGGCCTTCGGGGCAGTTCGTGGCCGGGAGCATGGGACCGACCGGAAAATTCCTCAAACCCCAGGGAGGATACGAGGAAAAAGAATTCGAGGATGTTTTCGCCGAACAGGCCCTGGCCTTGACCGAGGGAGGCGCCGATTTCCTTCTGCTCGAGACCATGTTCAGCCTGCGCGAAGCCCTCTGCGGCGTTCGCGGAGTGAAGCGCGTTTCGGCGCTCCCCATATTCGTGACCATGACGTTCAACCGCACGCCGCGCGGATTTTTCACGCTCATGGGCGACAGCATCGGCCGTTGCCTCAAAGAGTTGGAAGAGAGCGGTGTAGGGGCGACCGGGACCAATTGCACGCTGAACAGCGCTGACATGGCGGATCTGGTCGCGGAAATGAGGAAGGCGACTTCACTGCCCCTGATCGCTCAGCCCAACGCGGGGCAACCCGAACTGAGCGCCGCGGGCGGAGTGACCTATTCCCAGGGAATTGAGGAATATGTCAGCTATGTGCCGCGAATGATCGAGAATGGTGCGCGGATCGTCGGCGGCTGCTGCGGCACAGATCCACAATATATCCAGCGCATGGCGGCCATCATTAAATAAAAATGACACGGGCATCGAAATCGCCGTGCTCCCCTCGGTCGCCCGCGATGACAGAGTAACAATAATGAATGCATTGATATTAGATAACCTGCATTATTCATAAATTTTAGGTTGGAGAGACGGAATTAATGAATGCTTTAAGGGGGAAGGCCGGGATGGACTCGCTCCCGAAGTCCCGACATGGTCGCTTCGTCCATCCCGGCCTTCCCCCCATAGGGCACCCGGTTTATGAATAATGCAGGTTAAATGTCCCGGGGGATTCCTTGGCCGGTGAGAATTTTTTCAGGTCTTGTCAGGGCCGCCGCGGAATCCCGACTTGACGCGGTTGAGATAGCGGTGCCTGACCTCCAAGAAAAAGGCCCGGTAACCGTCCTTTTTAAAATCGGGGTAGGTCCAGTCCAGGATTTTGATGCCATTTTTCGTGAACAGGAACTCCAGATGACCGTAGATTCCGCGCTGTAGAGGGATTCGATGGGAGAAATCCTTGGCCGTGGCCATAATCAAGGCCGAGGCGGTCAAAATCCCGGGGTCGATGTTAATGACCCGGAATTTCTCTCTGGCGCGGCCTCGGACCTCTTCTTCCAATCCATTTGTCTGAAGCTTGATTTCGCTCAGCCTTTCCGGATCGACCAAGCGCTCGAAGCCGAGGAAAAGCCGTTTGAGGCCTTTTCCCATTTGGGGCTCGTAGTAATCGGTCAGGTCGAAATCGAAAGCCGGGCTCTTGATGTCCACGGACCCGAAGAGTGCCGTGAGCCGCTCCTCCCCTTCCCGGAAAAACTCGGCGCGGCTCGCCATGAGGCCGCAGATGAGCTTGGCGGGCGTAAACGGTTTCGCTTCGGCCATTTTCTTTGATTTCACCTTAAATCAATTCATTCAAAAATTCAACACCACACATAGTTTTAAAAAAGAGGTATGGGGGGCGGATGAAACAACCCTTTTTCTACCAGGAGTTACCCCATGTTGTTATTTATAAGTTATGGAACTCCCTGAAGGACAACGAAATGCAGTAATAATAAAGTGTTAGTCTGAGACTTGCGCCCGGGTGGCGCGGTCGGGCCTATAACACCCGAAGCTCATGGTGGTGGGTGGGTGGGTCTTGAGCGAGGGTGTTATAGGCCCGGCCGTGACAGGACCCGGTTTTCTGCTATAAATAACAAAATGGGGTAACTCCTGGTTTTTATACGAATTGACCTGGCCGGGCCATTCTTTTATAATTCTCTAATCATGAAATGGGTATACATTGAAGATATTGCCAAGCACGCCGGCGAGGCCGTGGAGATCCGCGGCTGGGTCTACAATAAGCGCTCGAGCGGGAAGGTTCGATTCCTGCTTGTCCGCGATGGGACGGGCATCCTCCAAACAACCGTCTTCAGCGCCGACAAGGATCATCCGCTCTTCAAGAAGTTCGACAAGCTGACCCAAGAATCCTCGCTGGTTGTCCGGGGAACGGTCCGGCCAGAGGGCCGCGCGCCCGGAGGATATGAGATGAGCGTTGAAGAGATGGATATTCTCCAAGTGGCCGAGGATTATCCCATCACGCCCAAGGAGCACAGCACGCCCTTCCTCATGGAGCACCGCCACCTCTGGCTCCGGTCCCGCAAACAGCACGCCGTCCTCCAGGTCCGGACCGAGGTCATCAAGGCCATTCGCGACTTCTTCGACGGCCGCGGCTTCCGGCTCATGGACACGCCCATCCTGACGCCCAGTGCCTGCGAGGGCACAACGACGCTTTTTGAGACCAAATACTTCGACCAGATGGCTTACTTGAGCCAGAGCGGCCAGCTTTACAACGAGGCCACGGCCGCCGCGTTCGGCAAGGTCTACTGCTTCGGGCCGGCGTTCCGCGCTGAGAGGTCCAAAACGCGCCGCCACCTCATTGAGTTCTGGATGGTCGAGCCGGAAGTAGCCTTTGCCACGCTCGAGGACACTATCGAGCTCGGCCAGGACCTCCTCCTGTTCATCATCGAGCGCGTCCTGACGAAGCGACGGGCCGATTTGGAAGAGCTTGAGCGCAACACGAAGCTTCTTGAAGCCGTCGCCAAGCCCTTCCCGCGGATGACCTACAGCGAGATCATCCCCAAGCTCCAGGAAAAAGGATCGGCGATGCATTACGGCGACGACTTCGGCGCGCCCGAGGAAACGCTCATCTCCGAGCTCTCGACGAACCCGGTCTGCATCACCCACTTCCCCGCCAAGATCAAGGCCTTTTACATGCAGCCCGACGCCGACAATCCCGACGTGGTTCTGGGCGTCGATTTCATGGCGCCCGAAAGCTACGGTGAGATCATCGGAGGCGGGCAGCGCATCCATGACCTCGCCCTCCTCGAACAGCGCCTCCTTGAGCAGAACCTGCCGCGCGAAGCTTACGAATGGTATCTGGACCTGCGAAAATACGGCGCCTGCCCACACTCGGGCTTCGGCCTGGGCGTCGAGCGGACCGTCTCCTGGATGTGCGGGATCAAGCACATCCGCGAGACCATCCCCTTTCCCCGCCTGCTCTACCGCATTTACCCGTGAGGCAAAGAGCCCGGCCCGTAAATTTTCGGGAGTTTGAAGCCATGTGTGTCGGTGTCCAGTTTTTTGAACAACCGTTGGCGCTACGCCTTGCCGGGCGAATTCCGCAGCCGCCGAGAAAAAACGATGAGGGGACGGGGTCAAAATCCCGGATCGTGAACGAGTCCTTTACGGCCAGGCTCAAGACCGCGGCGCTCATCACCCTGGGTTGCGCCAAGAACCTGGTGGATAGCGAGGTCATGTTGGGCTGCCTGTGGAAAGAAGGATACCGATTCACCTCCGACCCCGCCGCCGCGGACGTCGTCATTCTCAACACCTGCGGCTTCATCCGGCCGGCGCGAGAGGAGGCCGAGGCCGAGATCCAGAAGCTGGTCAGGATCAAAAAACGCTCTCCCGGCCAAAAGCTTGTCGTCGCGGGATGCTATGTGGAAAAATCGCGCGCTCTTCTTATCAAGAAGTACCCCGACGTAGATCTCTGGACGGGCGTGAGCGATTTTAACCGGATCGTTCGCCTGGTCGAGGGAAAACCCATCGTCCCTTCGAAAAACGCCTTCCTCTACAACCACGCCAGTCCGCGGGCGGTTTCCACGCCCCACTCCTGGGCCTATATCAAAATTTCGGAGGGCTGCTCCCATCGCTGCTCCTTCTGTTCCATCCCTTCCATCAAAGGACGGTTCCGCTCGCGGAGCCGGTCCTCCATCATCAAGGAAGCCCGAATCCTGACGAACGCTGGCGTGCGCGAGATCAATCTCATCTCCCAAGACACGACTTATTACGGACGCGACCGCGGAGAAAAGTACGGTTTGGCCGCCCTTCTCCGGGATCTCCTCTCTGTCCGGCAGCTTGAGTGGGTTCGTATTCTCTACGGCTATCCCGAAGAAATCCATCCTCCACTTCTCGAGGTTATGAAGGAGAAAAAAATCTGCCCCTACCTGGACATCCCCTTTCAGCATGCCTCGGCGCGGATTCTCCAGGGGATGAAAAGGGGCCTGGACGGGCCGCGGGCGCTGCGGCTGATCGATAAGATCCGGAAAGAAATCCCCGACGCAGCGCTCCGCACATCGCTCATCGTCGGATTTCCGGGGGAAGGAGAGCGCGAGTTCCGCGAGCTCGCCGGCTTCGTCCGCCGGGCCCGGCTGGATCACCTGGGTGTGTTCACTTATTCTCCCGAGGAAGGGACGGCGGCCGCCGCCCTGGGCGATCCTGTACCGGAAAAGACCAAACAAGCGCGGCGGGAGGAAATTCTTGAGATCCAGTCCTCGATTTCCCGGGAAAATAACGGGAAATACATCGGCCGGATCCTGGATGTCCTGCTGGAAGGTCCGTTGCAGGATGAACCGGGCGGATGGGTGGGACGGACGCGGTATCAGGCCCCGGAAGTGGACGGCGTCGTCCTGGTCAAAGGCGGAAGCCCAGGGCGGACGTTCTCTGAACCCATCCGCAAGGTTGAAATCGTCTCGGCAGATGTATATGATTTAATCGGAATGTTTGCCGGATGAAAACGCTAGCCAAGATCCTGTCAACTTTTTTCGGGGTTGGATTTTTTCCGCTGGCGCCGGGAACCGCAGCCAGCTCGGCCGTGGTCCTCCTTTATTATTTTTTCCTCTGGCCCCTCCCCTGGCCTTGGCTGGCCGGCATCATTCTTGTCTGTTTCGCCGCGGGCGTTCCGGCCTCCGCCCGGTACGCCGTCGAGCTCGGCCGAACGGACCCCAGGACGGTCGTAATCGATGAAGTCTGCGGCCAGCTCATCGCGCTTTTTCTCATACCTTTCGACCGGGCCGCGCTTCTTTTGTCTTTTCTTCTTTTCCGGTTGTTCGACGTCGTCAAGCCGTGGCCCATCCGAAGGCTGGAGAAATTTCCCGGAGGCTGGGGGATCATGGCCGATGATGTGGCGGCGGGTCTGTTGGCCCGTCTTTGCCTGCAAATTTATATTTTTTTAAGATGAGGTCATACGGTATTGCGAATTCATTGCTGTCGGCTCGGAGCTCCTCACGTCCCACTACCTGGACACCAATTCCCTCTACATCACCGGCCGACTGAATGAGCTGGGCCTTGAGGTCTCTTTCAAAACCGTGGTCGGAGACGATCAGGAAACCCTTCTCGTCGCCCTGCAAAATTCGCTGGCCCGTTCCAACCTGATTTTCATCATGGGCGGACTGGGCCCGACCGATGACGACCGGACGCGCGAAGCCCTGGCCCGAGTTCTGGGACGCCCGATCGTTCTTGATCGTCGGCTGCTTGAAAACATCAGGGCCTGGTTCCGGCGTCGAAAAATCCGCATGTCCCCGGCCAACAAACGGCAGGCTTATCTCATTGATGGCGCCCAGTCCCTGGACAACAAGAATGGGACGGCTCCCGGCCAGTGGCTGGAGACCGGATCGCACCGCATCGTCCTCCTCCCCGGTCCGCCGCACGAACTCAAGCCCATGTTCCAGGAATCGATCCAGCCCAGGCTTGAGCGTTTCCGCAGGAGCTACCTGGTGCGCCGAGTGCTCAAAACGACCGGGCTGGGCGAATCCAGGCTCGAGGACATGATCCAGGACCTTTACCCCAAAAGCCGGGATCTTAAGGTTACGCTCCTGGCCTCGCCCGGACAGGTCGAGATCCACATTGCTTCGGCATCGGAACGAAGTATGTCCGCCGCAGATATTAAGGCGGAAAGACTGGAGAAAAAATTCTTGTCCAGGCTCGGCGACAGGGTTTTTTCAATCTCCGGGGAGGACCTTGAGTCTGTGGCCGGGCGGCTCCTCCGAGGCGAGAAGAAAACCCTGGCCATAGCCGAGTCCTGCACCGGCGGATATCTGGGACACAGGTTGACCAACGTCCCGGGAAGCTCGGACTATTTCCTGGGAGGAATCCTGGCCTACGGCAACCGGGCCAAAATCAAGCTCCTGGGTGTGCCCGAGGCCGTGATCCGGAAATACGGAGCGGTCAGCCCGCGGACGGCCGCAGCCATGGCGGAAGGTGTCAGGATGAAGATGTCGTCAGACATCGGCCTGTCCATCACCGGCATCGCCGGACCCTCGGGGGGGACGCCGCGGAAGCCCGTCGGGTTGGTGTACATCGCTCTGGCTTCTGATTTGGGCACAGATGTGTCCCGGAATCTTTTTTGGGGAAAACGGGAGGCAATCAAGTTCCAGTCCAGTCAGAAAGCCCTGGATATGCTGCGCCGGTATCTCCTTGCGGAAGAAAACTCTCCGTCAAAAAAACCCGCGGAGAAAAAATGAGAACATTCATCGCCGTCAAATTGGACGAAGCCGTCAAATCCAAATTGAATTTTCTCCTCGACCGGCTCCGCCGGGTCGAGAAATCGGTCAAATGGGTGGGGCCGGAGGGCCTGCATCTGACCACGAAATTCCTGGGGGAGGTGGATGAGGCTAAAATTCGGGAGATTGAAGACGCCCTGGCTTTAGCCGCCCGGGATACGATGTCATTCCCCCTGACATGCAAGGGGACCGGGACCTTCCCTCCATCCTTCCGGAACGCGCGGGTGGTCTGGGCCGGCATTGTCCCCGACAAGGACCTGATGGCGCTTCAAGCCCGGCTTGAGGATGACCTCGAGATCCTGGGCTTTCCCAGGGAAGGACGGGCTTTCCATCCTCATATCACTCTGGGCCGGATGAGGTTTCCTTCCGGATTGGGCAGCCAGGCAGTCCAGGTCCTGGAAAAAGAACGAGAAACGCTTTTTGGGGTGACGGCGGTGAAGAAAATAACTTTTTTCCGGAGCGAGTTGAAACCGACGGGCGCGGAATACTCCGTGGTCTCGGAGTTTGACCTCACATGAATATTTTGTTTTGCCTTCTGGCTTATCTGGTGGGGTCGGTCCCCACGGGCTATATATTTTTCAGGTACAGCGAGAAGAAAGACATACGTGGGTTCGGAAGCGGCGCCACCGGAGGGACCAACGTCCTGCGCCTCAAGGGATGGAAATATGCTTTGCCCGTGGTGGTGCTGGATGTGCTGAAAGGGGCCCTGCCCGCCTATCTGGGATTGCGTCTTTTTCACAACCCGGATTTGGCCATTGTCGCGGCCCTGTCGGCGATCATCGGCCATTGCTACCCGGTTTATATCAGCTTCATGGGCGGAAAAGGAGTCGCTACGACAATGGGAGCTTTCCTGGTGCTGTCCCCTATCGCCTTCGTCATCAGCCTCTGCGTTTTCGTGATCGTCATCGGAATAACCCGCTATGTCTCTTTGGGCTCAATCCTCGCAGCCTGCGCGTTTCCGGTATCCACGATTCTGCTACACGGACAATATCCCCGCTTGGGGATTTGGAGCCTGGCCATCCTGGCCGTCATCATCATCCGCCATCGGGGGAACATCCAGCGCCTGCTCAAGGGTGAAGAAAGGAAACTCGGCCAGAAAGTGAGGGTCTCATGACCCGGGCCTGCATCGTCGGAGGGGGAAGCTGGGGATCGGCGTTTTCCCTGCATCTTGCCCGGCTGAAGATTCTAACGCATCTTTGGGTCCGGGAAGAGGACATTTTAGCCGGGCTCCGTAAGGACAGAGAAAACCGGGTGTTCCTGCCCGGCTTTGTTTTCCCTCCCGGCGTCTCCTTTTACGGGAATCTGGAAGAAGCCCTCTCCTCGACCGAAATTGTTTTCCTGGCCGTCCCGTCTCAATTCGCCAGGAGTATCTTGGTCAAAATGGCGCCTCTCTTGACCCCGAGCCATACCGTCGTCAGCCTGACCAAGGGGATCGAGGAAAAGTCGCTCAAACGGATGAGCGAGGTCATGGACGAAGTGTTCTCACAACGCTGCCTGCCCCGCATAGCCGTCCTTTCCGGGCCCAGCTTCGCCCGTGAAGTCGCCCAGCTCCATCCGACGGCCGTGGTCGTCGCCTCTCGGGACAAGGAAACCGCCAGGAATATTCAGCAGCTCATTTCGAATGTCTTCTTCCGCGTCTACACCAGCGAGGATGTAACGGGCGTGGAGCTGGCCGGCGCTTTAAAGAATGTCATCGCCGTGGCCGCGGGGATTTCGGACGGGCTGGACTTCGGCCACAATTCCCGGGCCGCCTTGATCACCCGCGGCCTGGCGGAGATCATGCGGCTGGGCAAAGCCTGCGGGGCCCGCCGCCATACGTTTTTCGGGCTGTCGGGGATCGGCGATTTGGTCCTCACTTGCACGGCGAACCTGAGCCGCAATTATTCGCTGGGATATGAGGTCGGCAGGGGAAAACGGCTGGACGAGGTCTTGAAGGGCATGAAAATGGTGGCCGAGGGCGTGGCCACCGCTCTTTCGGTGCACGACCTGGCCCGACGGGCAAGCGTCGAAATGCCGATCTGCGAGCAAGTCTACCTTATCCTTCATAAAAATAAGGATCCTCGGGCCTCCATCACGGAGCTGATGTCGCGCAGGCTGAAGGCCGAGCATGAGGCGGAGGATTAAATTGGAAAGGGGGAATCCATGAAACGAAAAATCATTTTTATCCTATTCCTTTGCCTGAACCTGACCCTGTGCGCCTCGTCCCAGAAGAAGATCCAGGCCGCGCGGGAAAAAGACCCCAAGTACCAGTACAATATGGGACTGTTCTATCTGAACAACAACAACCTGGAAGAGGCTGTCAAGTACTTGAATAGAGCTCTGGCCCTCGATGCCCGCCATTTCCTGAGCATGAACGCTCTCGGCTTGATCTCGGCCATGAAAGGGGATTTCCCGCAGGCAGTTGCCTATTACCAGAAATGCCTGCAGGTCGAGCCGTCTTTTTCCGAGGCGCGCAACAACCTCGGCACCGCCTATCAGGAGCTCGGGGACCTGGATAAAGCCCAGCAGGAGTTCCAGAAAGCCATCGACGACCCGGCTTACAACTCCAAAGAGCTCCCCTTCTACAATATGGCCCGGCTGGCCTTCACCCAGGGCGACTCGGAGAAAGCCCTGGAGCGAGTCCAGACGGCGATCAAGCTCAACCCCAGGCTGGCCATGGCCCATAACCTCAAGGGCTTGATCATGGAAAAGTTGGACCGTCTGGCGGAAGCCATCGCCGACTATGAAAGGGCCATTAGGATTGTTCCTGAGGATGTGAATTTCAATTTCAACCTGGCCGCGGCCAGCTTCAAGGATGGCAATTTCGGACGGGCCAAAGAGATTTTCTTGAAGATATCGCCCCGGGTTACCGACCAGGCCATGAGGGCAAAAATCAACGACTATCTGAAAGAGATCAAGTAAAGGATTGAGGGGGCCGGGATGACTCCGGCCGCAGCATCAGGTTCCTTCCTGCCATTCGGCCAGATATCTTTTCTGCTCGGCTGTCAGCGTATCGATTTTGATTCCCATGGAACGGAGTTTCAGGCGGGCGATGTCTTCATCGATTTCCCTGGGAACCCCGTAAACCTGTTTCAATAGGCTCTTCCCTTTCCGGCGGAGGAAGAGGATGCTCAGCGCCTGGTTGGCGAAGCTCATGTCCATGACCATGGCCGGATGGCCTTCGGCCGCGGCCAGGTTGATCAGTCGTCCGTCTCCCAGGAGGAAGATCTTGCGGCCGTTGCGGAGTTCGAACTCCTCCACGAACTCCCGGATTCGACGCCGCCGGCGGGACAGGGCGGCCAGCGCGGGGATGTCGATCTCGACATTGAAATGGCCGGAATTGGCGACAATGGTGCCGTCCTTCATTTTGGAAAAATGGGGTTTGCTGATGATCGTCTTGTTTCCGGTCACCGTGACGAAGATGTCCCCGACCCGGACGGCCTCGTCCATGGGCATGACCTCGAAGCCGTCCATGGTGGCTTCGAGGGCCTTGAGGGGGTCGACTTCGCAAACGATGACTTTAGCGCCCTCTCCCTTGGCCCTCATGGCCAGGCCTTTGCCGCACCAGCCGTAGCCCGCGATGACGAAGTTCAGGCCGGCGAGCAGGATATTGGTGGCGCGGAGGATGCCGTCGATGGTGCTCTGACCGGTGCCGTAGCGGTTGTCAAACATGTGCTTGGTGTTGGCGTCGTTGACGGCGATGATCGGGTAGCTGAGGATCTTGTTCTTGGCCATGCTCTTGAGGCGGATGACTCCGGTCGTCGTCTCCTCCGTCCCGCCGACAACGTCTTTGATCAGGCCGCGGCGCTTGGAATGGATGACGCAGACCAAGTCGGCACCGTCGTCCATGGTGATCTGGGGCGCTTGGTCCAACGCCTGGTTGATGTGCCGGTAATAGGTCTTATTGTCTTCGCCCTTGATGGCAAAAACAGGGATGTCGTAAAAGCGGACCAGGGCGGCCGCCACCTCGTCCTGCGTGCTCAGCGGGTTGGAGGCGGTCAGGGCGACCTCCGCGCCGCCTTTTTTCAGGGCGATCATGAGGTTTCCCGTCTCGCTGGTGACATGGAGGCAGGCCGAGATCTTCATGCCTTTGAGGGGCTTGGTCCTGGTAAATTTCTGTGTGATGGCGTTCAAGACGGGCATGAAACGTCCCGCCCATTCCATTTTCAGTCGGCCCTTCGGGGCCAGGCCCAAATCCTTGACATCATACTCCATGGTTTCCTCTCTTTCAGGAAATTATTTCAACCCGCCGTTTTTCAGCTTAGCCTGCGGAGGGCGTCCCGGCAGACATCCCCACCTCACTTCAGCCCGGCGTCTTTTCTGATGACCTCCGCCTTGTCCGTCCGCTCCCAGGTGAACTCAGGCTCGGTCCGTCCGAAATGACCGCCGACAGCGGTCTTGCGGTAGATGGGCCGGAGCAGGTCGAGGGTGTTGATCATGCTCTTGGGCGTCAGCTTGAAGTGGGCCCGGATGAGGTTCTTGATCTTGTCTTCGGGGATTTTGGCGGTACCGAAGGTGTCCACCATGATGGAGACCGGCTCGGCGATGCCGATGGCGTAGGCAAGCTGGACTTCAATTTTGCCGGCCAGGCCGGCCGCAACACAGTTTTTGGCGATGTAGCGGGCCATGTAAGAGCCCGATCGGTCTACTTTGGAAGGATCCTTGCCGGAGAAACTGCCGCCGCCGTGGCTTCCCACGCCGCCGTAGGTATCGACGATAATCTTGCGTCCGGTGAGCCCGGTGTCGGCCAGGGGTCCCCCCTGCTCGAAGCGGCCCGTGCCGTTGATGAAGATCTTGGTATTCTTGTCGATCATCCCGGCCGGAACAACTTTCCGGATGACTTCCCGTGTGATATCCTCGCGGAGGTCCTCCATCTTGACCGTGGCGTTGTGCTGGGCGGCGATGACGACGGCTTCCACACGGCGGGGCGTATCGCCTTCGTATTCAACGGTGACCTGGGATTTGCCGTCGGGGCGGAGATAACTCAGAATTTTGTCTCGTCGCACGGCGCTCAGCCGCTTGACCAACTTGTGAGCCAGCAGGATGGAAAGAGGCATCAGCTCCGTGGTTTCGCTGCAGGCGTAACCGAACATCAGGCCCTGGTCTCCGGCGCCCTGTTCGTGGTCCGGACGCTCGTTGACGCCTAAGGCGATATCGGAGGACTGCTCATGGATGGAGGATATGACGCAGCAGGTTTCGTAATCAAAGCCGTAGATCGCTTTGGTGTAGCCGATATCTTTGACCACGTTGCGGATCAATTTCTGGAAATCGCAGTAGCCCTGGGTCGTGATCTCGCCCGCAACGAAGACCAAGCCGGTCGTGACCAGCGTCTCGCAGGCCACGCGGCTGTGCGGGTCCTGGGCGATAAGGTCGTCCAGGACGGAATCGGAAATCTGGTCGCAGATTTTATCCGGATGACCTTCAGTCACAGATTCGGAAGTGAACAGATGTTTGCCGTTGATGCTCATTCAGGCACCTCCAAATGTGGAATATCCCAAAATGGGTAGCAGACACCATAGCACAAATCGTCCCCGTGCGCAATTGATAATTTTCTTCATGGCAGAATCTTCCGTGATAATCGCGGTTTATGGACGGAAGGACGGTGCTGCGGAGGAGTCGTAGAGGCCAGGCTGAAGGGGAGGGATGACAAAGCGAATTGAATTTTGCTTTTTGTTTATGATATGGTTAAAAGGTCTTTCTGTCAGAAGCCCAGCATGTGGAATATGGCAAAGGCGACACTGTTAGCCTCAGCCCTTGTCGTCTGCCTTGCCGGGCAGGACATTTCCTTCTCCCCGCAGGTGGTAACGCCGCTTTCGGTCCCCATCTCCCGGTACACGCTGAAGAATGGGCTGGAGGTCATCCTGGCCGACGATGATTCTTTGCCGGTGGTTACGGTGGCGGTCGCCTACCGGGTGGGGTCGGTCAACGAGCCGCAGCGCAAATCCGGCCTGGCCTACCTTCTTGAGGATTTGATGTTCCAGGGTTCTCTGAACGTCAGCCCCATGCAACACATCAGCTACATCAACCGGTCCGGCGGCGAAACCAACGCCGGCACCACCCAGGACGTTACCATGTTCTATGAGACCGTCCCGTCCAACCAGCTGGCCCTGGCGCTCTGGCTGGAGTCGGACCGGATGTATACGCTCGACATCACCGCGGCCAACGTCGAGCGGTCCAGGGAGTCCATCGTCGAGGACATCCGCCGGCGCAAAGGCAACGAGCCCTACCTGGAGAGCTTTTTCATCTTCGATGAACTCGTTTACGCCGATTACGCCCACCAACATCCCGTGGTCGGCTACGAGGCGGACATCAAAGAGCTGACCGTTGAAGATGTCAAGGATTTTTATTCAACCTATTATGTTCCCAACAATGCCGTTCTGGTCATTTCCGGAAATTTCGACAAGTCCAAAGCCCGGGAGAAGGTGGAACAATATTTCGGGTCCATCCTCCGCGGAAAAGACGTCCCGGCGCCTCCCCTCCCCGATATGGGGGAGAAACGCGAGACCAGCCGTAATATCTACAGTTCCCTCATCTCTTCGCAGGCCTTCCACCTCGCTTATCGCATCGCCCCTCCCGACAGCGACGACTTCCCCGCCCTGACCTTGGTCGATTATATTCTCATCCGCGGCAAGAGATCGCGCCTCCAGAAGAATCTGCTGCAGAAAGATTACCGACTTGTCTCCTACTTGAGCGGCGGCATCGAGAAGCGGAGTCACAGCGCCGTGTTCAAGATATTTGCCGTGGCCACCAACGCCCAAATGGCCGAGGAGAGCCAGCGGGCCATCAATTCCGAGATCAACAAATTCATGACCGGCTTCATCTCCGAAGCGGAGCTGGCCAAAGCCAAGGACATCCTCAAAATGGATTTCATCAATCACTTTTCCACGTCGCTCGACAAGGCCGTTTTTTTGGCCGAGGCCTTCTTCACCCATCCCCGGTTTGATGAAATCCTGCTGGACTTGGATAAGGTCCTGCGGGTAACGCCGGAGGAAATCAGCCGGATCATCCACCGATATTTCATCCCCAAGAATCGCGTTCTCCTCAACGTGAATAAAATCCAATGAAAAAAATATTGGCGCTGGTCATCCTGGCGGGTCTCATCCCCCAGCCCCTGCCCGGCCAGGAAAGGTTCCGGAAATCCCCGCCCGTTCCCGAGCCGCTCCAGGAGCTTAAGCTTCCCGCCATCCAAACCCTCCGTCTGGACAACGGCCTTACACTGTCCGTTGTCCCGCGGAGAAACCTGCCCATCATGAACCTCCAACTTATCATCTTCGCCGGCGAGAGCTTTTCCCCGGCCGCGCTGCCCGGCGTGGCCACCTTCACCGCAGAGATGATCAGCCGGGGAACGGCTGATCTCTCAGTCGACAAAATCGAGGAGCGGATTGAGGCGCTCGGCGGGACTTTCCTGTGCGACACGTCGTTTGAATATTCGGTTTTCAGCCTGAGCTTTCTGGAAACCCGGCTCGATCAGGCCCTGGAACTGCTGGGTTTGATTCTCATCCAGCCGGCGTTTCCGGAGCGCGAGCTCACCTACATGAAAATGACCAAGTTTTACGAACTTCTGGAAAAAAACAGGGACCCAGAGCACGTGGCGAAGCGCCAACTCTTCAGATCCCTTTTCCGCGGCCACCCCTTTGAGAAGGCCTTGTTCAACGAAGACACCATCAAGAACATCAGCCGAAAAGACGTCCAGTCCTTTTATCAGAAGTATTACCGCCCCAACAACGCCCAACTGGTCCTGACCGGCAACCTGACGAACCAGATAGCCTCACGGAGAGTCAGCCGTTACCTGCAAACCTGGCTGCCGAGAGTTGTCCAGCCGGTTTACTACGAGCCTCCGCCGGCCAACGATAAGGAGACGATCTGCTTTGTCGATCATCCCGGGACGAAGGACGCTGTGCTCTATCTGGGAAATGTGATCTTCCCTCCGTCGAGCCCCGACATCTTTCCTTTCCTGGTCCTGAACCAGGTGCTGGGCGGCACGCCCAACAGCCGCCTGTTTATGAATCTCCGCGAAAGCAAAGGGTATGCCTATTACGCTTACAGCGAGCTGGAATTTTCCACCACGGCCGGCCTGTTCATCATCCGGGCTAAAGTGGCACCCAATGCCCTGGTTTCCTCTCTTCAGGAGATTTCCCAGGAAATCACCCGGTTGGGCCGGGAAAAAATCCTGACCTATGAGATCGAACAGGCCAAATCCTATGTCATCGGTCATTATCCCATACAGCTCGAAGCCTGGGACCGGTTTTCGTTCAAGGCGGCCCAGATCAACTCCTTCTTCAGACTCGGCGATGATCATTGGAACAGGTTTTACGAAAATATCGCCACCGTGGATGCCGCCCGCGTTTCCGAAGTCGCCCAGAAGTACCTGCTGTCACGGCCGATGACGGTCATCTGCGGGGATCTGAACACCCTGGCGCGCCCTTTGAGGGAGCTCGGCCGGGTAGACGTCTATGATCAAAAAGGCAATTTCCTATACACTATGTCCAAAGGAGAGCAATGATGAAGCTGGTCGAATGCGTCCCGAATTTCAGCGAGGGACGGGATCGGGATAAAATCCAGGCCATAACCAGGGAGATCGAGATGACCGCCGGCGTGAAACTCCTGGATGTGGACCCGGGCGAATCCACCAACCGGACCGTAGTCACGTTCATCGGGCCGCCGGAAGCCGTGAAAGAGGCCGCCTTCAAGGCCATCAAAAAGGCGGCCGAGGTCATCGACATGGCCCGGCATAGGGGCGAACACCCGCGGATTGGCTCCACCGACGTCTGCCCGTTCGTCCCTGTTTCGGACGTCACCATGGAGGACTGCATCCGGCTCAGCCACGAACTAGCCGAACGGGTCGGCCGGGAGCTCGGGATCCCCGTCTATCTCTACGAAGAGGCCGCTCAAAAGCCTGAGCGCCGCAACCTGGCCAACATCCGGCAGGGCGAGTATGAGGGACTTCCCGAGAAGATCAAGGACCCAGAGTGGGCTCCCGACTACGGGAAGCCGGTCTTCAATCCGCGTTCGGGCGCGACGGCGATCGGCGCTCGCGAGTTCCTGATCGCTTACAACATCAACCTGAACACGCGTGACCGGCGGCTGGCCCACGAGATCTCCCTGAATCTCCGGGAGAGCGGACGGGCGAAAAGGGACGCGGACGGCCAGATCATCCGTGACGCCGCGGGAAAGCCCATCAACATCCCCGGCAAGTTCAGCCACATCAAGGCCGTCGGCTGGTACATCGAGGACTACGGTATTGCCCAGATCTCGATCAATTTCATCAATTATAAAATCACACCGGTCCACAAGGTTTTCGATGAGGCCGTCAAGGAAGCGGAAAAATTCGGCGTCCGCGTCACCGGCAGCGAACTGGTCGGCTTGATCCCCATGGAGGCCCTGCTCATGGCCGGCCGGTATTATCTGGAGAAACAGGGGAAAAGCCCGGGCGTGCCCGAGGAAGAGCTCATCCGCACGGCCGTGCTGTCCCTGGGCCTGAATGATGTGTCTCCCTTTGTCCCCGAGAAGAAGATCATTGAATACCAATTCCGGGAGGCAAAAAAGTCCCTGGTGAGTTTGACCCTCCGGCAGTTCGCCAACGAGCTTTCCATGGACTCCCCCACTCCCGGCGGAGGGAGCACGGCCGCTCTATGCGGAGCTCTGTCCGCGGCGCTCTCGTCCATGGTCGCCAACCTGACCGTGGGGAAAAAAGGCTACGAGGCATCTTTCAACCGGATGATGGCCGTGGCTTTGGCCGGGCAGGCGCTGAAAGAGGAATTGCTGAGGGCCGTAGACCTGGACACCGAGGCCTTCAACAAGGTCATGGCAGCCTTCAAACTTCCCAAGGCCACGGAGGAGCAAAAGAAGGAGAAAGAGCTGGCCCTGGAAAACTCGACCAAAGAAGCCACTCTCGTTCCATTGGGAGTGCTCGAAAAGTGCGCCGAACTGCTGAAACTGGCCAAGAGCGTAGCCTTAGAAGGGAATAAGAATTCGTTGAGCGATGCGGGGGTTGCCGGCCTGACGGCCTGGGTCGCGGCCGAGGGGGCCTATTACAACATCATGATTAACCTGCCCGGCATCCAGGACCGGGAATTTAATGTCCGGACGAGGGAAGAAGCCCTGGCCCTCAAGAATGAAGCAGCGGCTCTGGCCGAAGAGCTGCGGACGCACCTGGAGAAAGAGCTGGGCAAAGAGAGATCTTGAGGCTTCAGGTTCTTAACCTAAATGGTTCTCTTCCATCTTGTGTGGGTAGTTTGTATGAAGAGCAGGGCAGGAAGAGCTGAAGCGACCATGAAGGGTTTA
>Ga0315288_10000177_pt1 | contig 74457 bp, 73 predicted proteins | sample YL17G11_20_MG_FD_203454 | JGI IMG/M metagenome (GOLD analysis project Ga0315288, IMG submission 203454) | Sediment microbial communities from Yellowstone Lake, YNP, Wyoming, USA - YL17G11_20 | ecosystem: Environmental > Aquatic > Freshwater > Lake > Sediment | place: USA: Wyoming | collected...
TCTCGGTGGGCGGATCGCCCTGACGCATCAGGTACTCGCCTTCCGGAATTGCCTTCTGCTCGAGATACTTCATTAGGTCCTCGGCGGCCTCAATTCCGGGGAAGGCGCGTTTGAGCTGGCTGCCGATACGTTCAATGATCGCCGTCAGATTGGGGCTGCCCTGCCGCGCCAGGATCTTGTTCTCGCACCATTCCACGCCATGGTCGAGCGTGGGCAGGATAATGAACGCATCATCGGTGTTGTCCACCAGCCCGCCTCGCTGCAGCTGGCCCTGAATGGCCGGGGAGACCTGGGTCCAGACCATCAGGATGCCGTTGGCGTGCGCCAACTGCTTGAGCCGGGTGATCCCAAAGACAGCCGAGGAGTCCAAGCGCGTAACGCGCTGAAAATCGAGCACCAGATAGCCAAGCTTGGGGCGGCTTTCATCGGCCAGCCGCTGTCGTACCTGGTTCAAGATGGCTTGGATGGTGCCGAAGAAGATGAATCCCTGCAGACGCAGGATGTGAATCTCTGCGCCGCGGTCATTTAGAAGGTCGCGATGGGCCTTGGGGCGATCCACGTTGCTGTGGAACACCTGCCCATTGAGGGTGTTGCGAATGATATCGACGCGGCTGTAGGTGATGACAAAGAGAATGGCGGCAATGAAGGTCCCGGCAACGATGCCCTGAAGGAAACCCACGGCGACGATGACCGCGAGGATCACCCACACCAACAGATAGTCGACCGTCGGAAGGACGCGGCGAGCGTCGATCAGCCACTCCACAAGGAAGGTGAGGCCCAGGTACAGCAGCATGCCGCCGAGCAGCACCTTCGGGACATATGCGAACAGCGAGGCGCCGAAGAAGAGCGCCGCGCCGCAGATCAGGCTTGGGATCACGTTGGCGAGGCGCGTGCGGGCTCCGAGGCGGTACGCCAGTGATGACCCCCCCAGCGTTTGATAGCCGATTGGGCTGCCGCCCAAGCCCCCAGCAAGATTGGCGAATCCAGCCGCTATGAGCTCCCGGTTCATATCAATGTCCTGGCGCACTGTCACTTCCAGAGCGCTCAGGTTGAGCAGCAACGCCACGACACTCAGGACGAGGATGGTTGCGATCTTGTCTGCCTGACCAAGCACCGCCATCCAATCCACCTGCGACAGCAAGGCAGGTGTCAGCGGCCGGTAGAGGCCGCCCGCGGGAAACGCCCCTAAGAGCCAGCCTCGGGCCGTGGCGTCGGCGACACTGATGTGTGATATGAACAGGTAGGCATAGAAAAGGACCGCCGTGAGCGCCATCATGGCGGGCGTGATAAGAAAATGATCATAGCGTCGCAGAACGAGGAGCAGAACAACGGCAAAGAGGATGCCGGGCACCCAGAGCACGACCTTCTCCGTCAAGAAAAGTGTTGGCAGATAGGTCAGGGTCAGGGGCTGGTCCAGCATGACGCCGAAGCCGCCTTGTGCAAGGAGCCAGCCCGTGGCTGCGAGAAATCCGCCCACCACCGGATAGGGGATGTACCTCACAAACCCACTGAGGCGGAAACGGCCAAGCACAATATAGATGACCGCCATGAGCAGGGAGGTGATGGCGATCGCCGCCAGCACCGTGACAAAGGTGGCCGGGGGCGGTGCGGCCTTCATGCTGACCGCAATGCCGGCGGCAACTAGCGCCAGGATCGCGGCCGGAGTATCTTGGGGCCCAGCGTTCATCCCCGGCAGCGACGTGGTTAACGCCACCACCGTGCCCACCACCAACGCTCCAAAAAGCAGGATGCCGATGCCGCCGGCGAGGAATTGGCTCAGGTCTCCCGAGAAAATGAAGGCCGCCAGCGAGATCTCCACACCGATGTCCATAACGCCAGCCAGCACTCCGACTGTAATGCTAGGCAGCAATAGTTTTGGGGAAAACTCCCTCTTGATCTCGTCGAGGAATCTCATTGTCCCTCCTTCGCTCAGGCTCGCTCATCAGTCGTTGGGTCGACGAGTTGCTGCACGCGTCCCACCAGGCCGTTCTGCAGCCTCACCTTGATACCGTGTGGATGTGAGGAAGAGCGCGTGAGGATGTCCTTGACGATGCCGCGCGTCAGTCTCCCGGTGGATTGATCTTGCTTGAGCACGACCAGCACGGCCATGCCGGGATGAATGCTGGAGCGCTGCTTATTCACGTCGTTCATGTGTGCTGGAGGTTGCCGGTCGCCGACCGGAACGGCCCGGGAAATAGAGATCAAGTGGGGTGGCCATCCGTCTCTCCGGATCCGTAATAGCCTAGTATACCGAAGATCGGATTTCCCCCCAAGAGCGCCTGTGCACTCCCGGACTTGTCCGGCCGGTGTGCACTAGGTGGGCTGCTTGATGGTCGCAAACTCCGTGTTCAACAGGCCGCGCGCAAAATGCAGGAACGCCTGCACATCCCGGAAGTTGGTCACCAAGCCAATGGAGATGCGCACCGCACCACTGTTCTTGCCATCGATACACAGGCGAAAATCGTCCAGCGACAGCCGGTCTTCATGTCCCGGCCGGGTGAAACACACATCCAGTTCCACCCGCGAGATTCCCAGAGCGATCTCCCCTGCGCCTGGATTGCAGAAGCAGCCGGTGCGCAGGGAGATATTGCTCTTGCCCGCCTCGCTCTCGATGGTGCGGTGGTCGATGGCTTGACCGTTGCGGTCGACGAAGTTGACGGTGACCGCACCGCCGCGCTGCTCGGTCGTGATCGGCCCATAGAGTCGCACCAGCGGCACGCCCGTGTTGTGCTTCATCTGGGTCAGATTGCCCAGCAGCCAGCCCGTCAGGGTGCGGACGCGTTCATGGATGAGGGGATAGCCGATGGCCTCTAGGTGCCTAAGCCCGATCTCCACGGCCGGGATGTTCAAATAATCCAGGGTACCGTCTTCAAAGGCCTGGTGCCCGTCGGCCAGGTAGTACTTGTCCGCCTGCACCGAGGCCACCGTGATGGTCCCTCCAGCAAACCAAGGCCGGTGTAAGCGGGCCAGTGCCGACCGGCGCGCGATCAGCGCACCGATGCCGGTGGGGTAACCGAACATCTTGTAGAAGGAGAGCGACACAAAATCCGGCTTGACCTGGCCGAGATCGAGTTGATTGGTGGGCGCGAAGCCTGCCGCATCAAGCAGCACATCCCAGCCCAAGCTGTGCGCCCGCTCGATCCAGCCGAGCGGATGCTCCACCGATGAGAAATTGGACTGCGCCGGGTACGCAAACAGGTTCGGCTTTGATGGATCGATGCGACGAAGGTGGGCGTTCAGAGCGGCGTCGTCCACGCGCATGTCCGGAAGGCCAAGCGGAATATAGGTGGTGTCTGCCTGGCGCGCGTGCGCAAATTCGCGGATCCCGTTAACCGAGTTGTGATTGTCGAAGGTCAGGAGGTACCGGCTGCCCGGGCCGAAGGGATACGATTCGCCGACCAGCTTCAAGGCACCGCTGGCGTTCTGGGTGAAGATCACATCGTATTCCGCCGGATCGGCCCGGAAGAACCGCATCACGTACTCGCGGGCGTGCTCCACGAAATGCGTGGCGTCCAGCGAGGCGGGGTTCGAAGAATGCGGATTCCCGAACACGTGCCCACGCAGCAATTCCTGGTGCCGACGCAGCTGCGATTCGGCATACAGGCCGCCGCCGGTGTAGTCGAGATAGATGTGCTCGCCCGCATCCAGCCGTGCGTACTCGCTGGAGCGCAGCTCGTCGAGCAGCTGCGTCCCGGCGTACGAGGGGTAGGCCTTGAGGAAGGCCGCGAGTTCTGCATCTACCTCAGGCATGTTTGCCATCACCGGCTATTGTAAGGGGAATTAGCCAAATTGGGCCCCAATCTGACGGCCGGTCGCTTCTTGACAAATCAAGAACTATATGTAACCATACGGTTACATATGATACTAGCCGCGGCACCATACGATGCCATCGCCGATCCAACCCGCAGGCGTATCCTCGACCTGCTGCGCGCCGGAAGCTTGAACGCCGGAGCGATTGCCCGGCGCTTCCCCCGGATCAGCCGTCCTGCCGTGTCGAAGCATCTTGCCATCCTGCGCCGTTCGCGGCTCGTGGTTGTCCGCAAGACTGGGCGGGAACTGCGCTACAGTCTGGATCCGGAGCCGCTACGGGCGATTGACGCGTGGCTCCACCAGTATGAGGCAATCTGGGATTGACAGCTGTACGGCTTCAGGAAATACGTGGAATCGACGCCATGACCCCCAAAGGTGAGAGTAGTACCACCAGCGCCGGAGCGGGTGTGGCAGGCCTGGGTGGAGGAGAAGGACAAATAGTGGACCACGCTGTGCTGTAGCGATCACGAGCGCCTGACCGGTCTGCGCATGGAACCGCGGTTCGGAGCGTGCTGCATAGAAAAGTGAGGTGATGATGGCGCGCGATTCCAGATGGGGACAACCATCGAGTGATTGCCACCACCGCGGCCGGTCTCCACGTGGAGCAATCGAGGCTGGGGCGACCTTGTGGCTAGAGGATGGGCCTACGCGGAGAATCAGGCCTGAAAGCGAGCCGGCGCTTCCTGGGGGAAGCGCCGGCCTCTTCTCGAAACATTGACGCGCGAGCGGTCAGGCTCAGTCCGCTGCGGTGGCCTCGCCGATCTCCGTCCATTGTGACGAGGCGCCATCACCGGTCTTCGGGGCAAAGCGCCCGGGCGTGAAGCCTGTCCCGGCAGGCAGCAATTTGCCGATAATCACGTTCTCCTTCAAACCGTAGAGCGGATCCGTCGTCGACCCGATGGCCGCGCCCGCCAAGACCTTGATGGTGTGCTGGAACGAAGAGGCGGAAAGCCACGAGTCAGTGCTCAGGCTGGCCTTCGTGACTCCCAGCAGAAGATCCTGGAACTTCGCCATTTGCTTGCCGTCAGACAGGAGCTGCTCGTTGAGCTTGCGCAACTGCTGCCGGTCAACCGCGTCGCCGGGCAGGAATTTGGTATCCCCGGCACGCCCGATCGAGACCTTGCTCATCATCTTGCGGATGATGACCTCAAAGTGCTTGTCGTGGATGTTCTGCCCTTGTGAACGATAGACCTTCTGGATCTCGCTGAGCAGATACATCTGCGCGGCCTCGCGACCCTGGATACGCAGCACGCGGTGCGGATTCAACGATCCCTCCGTCAGCGGCTGGCCGGCCTCAACGTGCTCACCGTCCTTCACCAACAGGCGCGCGGTGGTCGGGATCTCGGCGATCTTCTCCTCGCCCTGCTCGTACGAGACGATGACCTTGCGTTCTTTCTTGTCCACAGCGACCCGGCCGCCGTGCTGTGCCACGATGGTGGCCTTATCCTTGGTCGCCAGCACCTCGCCGGCCTTGGCGACGGCCTCATCCTTGACGGCCGTCTTCCAGTCCTCGGGAATGCTGTACTCGTCATGCACCATTTCGGTGTGCTGGATCTGTATCTCCCGCAGGTCGGCGTACTTGTCCGACTGCAGGATGCGCACGACTCCGCTGATCTCGGCGACCACGGATTCGCCCTTCGGCTGTTTGCGGGCCTCAAACAGCTCCTCCACGCGCGGCAGACCGGTGGTGATATCCGCGCCCGCGGCCGCGACACCACCTGTATGAAAGGTGCGCAGCGTCAATTGCGTGCCAGGCTCGCCGATGGACTGAGCTGCAACGATGCCGACGGCCGCCCCCAGGTCCACCATATCGCCGCGGCCCAGATCCAGCCCATAGCACTTGGCGCAGATGCCGTGCTCCAGTTCGCACGTCAGCGCGGAGCGTACTCGCACCTGCTCGATGCCCGAGGCGGTGATCTGGCGCGCCATGATGTGGTCGATCACGTCGTCGCGCTCGCCGATAACCTCGCCGGTCTGCGGGTGCACCACGCGTTGTGCCAGCATGCGGCTGTACAGGCGCCCGGTCATCGACTGCCCGGCGACATCGTCCGAACGGCGGATCGTGACGCCATCCTCGGTGTTGCAGTCCTGTTCGTTGATGATGATGTCTTGCGCGATATCCACCAGCCGCCGCGTCAGATAGCCGGCGTCGGCCGTGCGCAGGGCGGTATCGGCCAGGCCCTTGCGGGCGCCGTGCGTCGAGATGAAGTATTCCAGCGCCGTAAGACCCTGGCGGAAGTTCGAGCGGATCGGCAGCGGAATAATGCGGCCGGCGGGATCCGCCATCAGGCCGCGCATGCCTGCCAGCTGCGAAATGGTGGAGAAGCCGCCCTTGGTGGCGCCCGAGCTTGCCATGATGAACAAATTGCCGTCGGGATCCATGTGCTTCTTCACGGCATCCGCCACCTCGTCGGTCGTCTTCTGCCAGATCTCGATGATGCGCTCGTTCTGCTCCTGCTCGGTCAACAGACCGCGGCGGAAGTCGCGCTCAACGATCTCCACTCGCTCCTGCGCGCCGCTCAGCAGGTCCTTGCGTTCCGGCGGAATGGAGATATCCGCCACGGCCAGCGTGGTGCCCGAGCGCATGGCGAACTCAAAGCCCATGGACTTGATGCGGTCGGCCACCTCGGTGGTCGGATCCTGGCCGCACAGCTCATATACGTCGGCGATCAGGTCCTTGACGCCACCTTTGTCAAGTTTCTCGTTCGTGAATTGCACTTCCGGAGGCAGGATGCGGTTAAAAAGCACCCTCCCCACGGTGGTCTCGATGACACGGGTCTCGGCCGCCGGCAGCCGGTCGCCCTTGTCGTTGTACCACGTGTCCGCGCGCAGCTTTATGCGCGTGTGCACCTCCACCTGGTCGAGCTCATAGGCAAGCTCAACTTCGTCGAAGTCAGCGAAAGCGAGTCCATCACCTTTGTGCGCGGCCCGATGCTCCATGGTCAGGTAGTACACGCCCAGGACCATGTCCTTGGAGGGCGATATGATCGGCTCGCCGTCGGCGGGTTTGAGAAGGTTGCGGGAGGCGAGCATCAACGTGCGCGCTTCGTTGACAGCCTTCTGCGAGAGCGGCACATGGACCGCCATCTGGTCGCCGTCGAAGTCCGCGTTGAAGGCCGTGGTGACCAGCGGATGCAGCTGGATGGCTGAGCCCTCGATCAGGATCGGCTCAAAGGCCTGGATGCCGAGGCGGTGAAGGGTTGGCGCGCGGTTCAGGAGAACGGGCCGATCCTTGATCACATCCTCAAGGGCCTCCCATACCTCGGGCCGGTGGCGTTCGATCAAGCGGCGGGCGCCTTTGACGTTGGCCGCATAGGCATTCTGCACCAGCCGTGCAATAACGAACGGGCGGTACAACTCGAGCGCCATCGACTTTGGTAGACCGCACTGATAGAGCTTGAGCTGCGGACCGACTACGATCACCGATCGACCGGAGTAGTCCACGCGCTTGCCCAGCAGGTTGCGGCGGAAGCGTCCCTTCTTGCCTTTGAGCATATCGCTCAGGGACTTGAGCTCGCGGCGCCCGCGGCGGCTGAGCGCCTTGCCGCGTTGCGAGTTGTCAATCAGGCTATCGACCGCCTCCTGCAGCATGCGCTTCTCGTTGCGGATGATGACATCCGGGGCTCCAAGCTCCAGCAGTCGCTTAAGCCGGTTGTTGCGGTTGATTACGCGGCGGTAAAGGTCGTTCAGGTCCGAGGTGGCGAAGCGTCCGCCGTCCAGCTGCACCATGGGGCGCAAGTCGGGCGGAATGACCGGGAGCACGGTCAGGATCATCCACTCGGGGCGGTTGCCTGAGCGGCGGAAGGCCTCCACGACCTTGAGGCGCGTGGTGGCTTTCTTGCGCTTCTGTTTGGACTTGGTGGTGCGGACTTCCTTCCACAATTCTTCGGACAGCTTGTCAAGATCCAATCGCTGTAGGATATCGTGGAAGGCCTCGGCGCCCATATCGGCGCGGAACACCTGTCCCCAGCGCTGCTTGAGTTCACGGTAGCGGCTCTCGCTGATGAATGTGAACGGGCGCAGCTCCATCAACTCATCGCGCTGGCGCGACGACTGGTCGACTGAAACTGAAGTCTGGTCCTCAAGCTGCGAGCGCAGCCCTTCCATCTGGAGGTCGGCTTCGGCCTTGAGCTTACCGGCCTCCATCTTCATTTCCTCGAGCTCCTGGGCGCGCTTGTCCTTGAGTTCGTTCTCGACCGACTCGAGTTTCTTCTGGACGATCTTCTGAACCCCACTGATGTGCTTGTTGGCGACTTTGTCGCTGGCATCCAGGATCTTCTCGCCGGTCAGTTCGAAGACCACGGTCTTGCGGGCAGGCTGGCCCATCTGCTCCTGCAGCTCACGCTCCAGCTTCTGGCCTTCCTTTATGATCGGGTCGACCTGCTCCGCGATGTACTCGTCGTAACCCTGTTCGAGGCTGGCGCGTTTCTCACTGAGTTCGGCCAGCCGGCGATCGCGGCTGGTCTTGACCTCGGCGATGCGCGCATTCACTTCGCCAGCCTGCTCCCTCTCGGAAACCGAGATCTCATCCTGAAGGCGCTGCAGCGCCTTCTTGCGAGCTTCCTCATCCACGTAGGTCACAATGTACTGGGCGAAATACAGGACGCGGTCCAGGTTGCGGCGCGAGATATCCAGCAGCATGCCCAGCTGCGAGGGAATGCGGCGCGTGTACCAGATATGCGCCACGGCCGTCGCCAGGCCAATGTGACCCATCCGCTCGCGGCGCACCGCAGCGCGCGTCACTTCCACGCCGCACTTGTCACAGATGATCCCTTTGTATCGGGGGTTCTTGTACTTGCCGCAGTAGCACTGCCAGTCGCGCGTGGGCCCGAAGATGGCTTCGTCGAACAACCCATCCTTTTCGGGTCTCAGCCGTCGATAGTTGATGGTCTCCGGCTTAAGCACTTCACCGTATGACCAGGATAGGATCGTTTGAGGACTAGCCAGGCTGATGCGGAGGGCAGTTAATCCCTTGGTTTCCACTCGAAACTCTCCTCGTTGTACTTACACGAGCTGCGTGGCGTGGTGTCTGCGCACCTCGTGATCGGCGTGCGCCACAGACACAGAAACACAAGCGCTCCGAGGGTTCTTCTCCTCAAGCGCTTGCGGTCTTGTGTTCGATTTTCACATCCAACCCATAAATTATACGCCGAATCCCATGGAAGTCAAGTAGGCGCAATGTTCACCTAGAAATGTCACTCTTGGTTTGGCAGGGGCGGGCGGGCAGGAAGGAGCCGGCAGCCCGGCGGCCACGCCTACGGTCAAGGAGCCCGGTTCCGGTACAGGCGTGCGTTCGGGACGCTCCGCATCCGGGATACATCCAGAGGCACCCCCAGAAAATTGGCTATGGGCTGGCATTGGCCGTCTGGATCAGCCATCAAACTGTTGTAGTCCACGTACATCACGGTCATGTTCGGCTGGCGCGCCAGCCAATATTTGGTGGCCCTGAGATGCTCTCGGAACTGGGTCTCCAGCTCGGCGTCCGTGGCCCTGGATTCCTCGCCACGGCGCTTCAGCATCTTCTGCTGGGAGGCCAGGATCTCCGCGATCGCGCGCTCCATGAAGATCACCCTGTATTCGTATTCGGCCGGGAGGTGCTCAAGCAGGGCGGAGATCACCTTTACAAGCTTGCCGCCCGCCGCCTTCAACCATGCATCCTGCCCCTCGGTCAGCTTCTTCACGGGTTCGAACTCAAAATATCCGTTCGGGTTGTCGTCGTCCGCGGCCCGGATCGCATCAGTTACCACTTCCAGGCCTGCCTCCGAAAGCATCTTCATCATCATCGAAGTTCCTGAGCGCGGCAGGCCGGATACCACGATGATCGTTGACGTTTTCACCGGTGCGGCGGGGCTGGCGCGCAGCAGTTTCTTGAACATCATGCACCATGTCCTGAATGCGGGAGAGCGCCGGCGAGGAGCCTTGGCTTCCCATTCGAAGTATTATGCTGATTCGCACTTATTCTAGCTGGAACTCCCACTTCCTGCGCCGCGCCATCCGGCGTACCTCCCTAAGGAGGCCAGCATGACCGCTATGTTGACGTCGACATCGATGTCCAGGATGCAGAAACCTACAAGCACTACGTGGCGCCGGCTCCGGCCTCGGTGCAAAGTCACGGAGGAAAATCACTGGCGCGCGCCGGCCGGACGAAGAAACTCGAAGGGGAGTGACCGCCCAAGCGCCTCGTCATCCAGCAATTCGATGGCATTAGCAAGCCAGGGCATGGCTCAATTCCCCGGACTACGTGCCCGCCAAGAAGATGCGCCACCGGTCTGCGCATACGAATATGGTCGTCATTGAAGGGGCCTGAAGCGCCAGAGGCGGCGCAGCCTCAGATAGAGTGCTCGTAGTAATGATCGATCACGTCGGCCCGCAGCCAGGATTGCATGTGAGGCTTCCCCAGCACATCATCTGGCAGCATGTCGATCAGGTTGGCCATCGTCAAGCGCATCTCCTCGAACTGCGCCAAGACCTGCGCCTCCTCGAGCGGACTGAAGCGCTCGATTGCCTGGGCGTTGAATGCATCGACGTCCTGCACCTCGTACGGATCCTCGGAGGATGAGGCCTCGATGACCGCGATTCCCCGCTCCCACCAGGTGATGATGTGTGCCAGCAAATCGGGGAAGCGCTTGAAGCCCTGCTTCGCAAGGAACGCCGACTGTTTCTCTATGTTGAGCGCAGTAACGCCCGCGGCGTAGCCTCCCCATTCCCTCTGCAGCATGTCAACGACCAAGAAACGGGGGGCATCGATGCCGTGCTCCTTCAGGTGCTCGAGCAGGACGCCGTCAAGCCAGCCCTGGATGCGCTCAACCTGCAGCTGCGCGTCGGTGAGGCCGGACACCAGGACCATCATCTGCGTTCGCTGCGACTCGTACCACCCAATGAATTCAGGCTCGGGTGCGTCCTGGAAGCGCTTCAGCGAGGCGACGTTGAACTCGGCCAAGTCGTACTTGCGGGCGGCGCGCTCACCATGCTTTATGGTCTCGGCGATGATGCCGCCGGCCTCCTCCCACCACGCGCCCGCATGGGTCAGCAGGTCACGCATGGATGCATAACCCTGCGACTTCAGGAAGTCTGCCTGCTTGACCGGAGGCAGGTTATGAAAGACCTCGGCGTAGCGGCCCCATTCTGCCAACGCCTGCAAGAAAAGCTCCCTCGTGAACTCTGCCATCCTTCAGCCCTCGCAAAATGGATATGCTATACTGACGCGGCTCCATTTTACCTGCTCCTTCAGGCGCACCGGGAGAGACAGCAGGATGCAGCAACGCAAGAAAGTCTGGACAAAGAAACGACCGATCGCCGTCACGATCGTCGCCTTGGGCATCCTGGTCCTCTTCATTGTGCGCCTCGTTCAGGTCTTCCATCCCCTCCTCCGCATGAACGTATTTGAAAACGGCCTTGGCAGGCCGCTGGCCGACGGTCTGCGGCTGACGGCTCTGGGGGCGGCCGTACTGACCAGCGCCGTGTATCTGCTCGCATCCCTGATCGGCATGGTGGTGCTGATCGGCTTCCTGCGGGTGCGCCGTTGGGCCTGGGTGGTCCTAATGGCCTGGACGGGTTCGTCGCTCGCCGTCGGTTTGATCGACTACTTCTACAGTAACCCGAACTACCTTGTGATGGCCTCCAACGCGGTGATCGCGCTGGCCCTGAACCAAGTGGAAGTGCAGCGCATCTTTCAGATCAGGATCGAGCCGGATGACCAACTCGCCAGACCGTCCGGCTGACAGCCGCGACCGGCCCATCGCCGCCGCTGCGCCGGACATGGAACTCTTGCGTCACTATGAGCCCGTGATCCGTTTTACACAGGGGGAACAGTTCTTCCCGATGGACGTCGTGCGCTACGTACAGGACTGCAGCCTTTGGGCGCACTATCCGAACGGGCGCGATGAACTTCTGGTCGGGCAGGATGACCTCACCATCGACACCCTTGTGGAGACACGGCCGGCGGCCTTCGGCACGGTCCACTACCTGCGCTTCATCGAGAACCTCAGCCTGACGGAATCCGCGGATATGTTGACGAGGCAACTGCGGCTGCGCGGCCGCCTCAGGAACTCGTTCCATCCCGGTCTTGGCCGCCTGGCCCGCGGCGGCCTTCTGCCGCGAGTCGTCGACGCGCTGTTCAGCCTCTCGTTCCTGTTGCGCGGGCGGGTGCCGGCGGCAAGCGCTGCCGCGGCGGAGCTCGACTACTTCCACATGCGCGCCAAGCGCGAGAGCTTCACATACTACGGCCGCGTCGTCCGGCAGAACCACTGGACCGTGCTCCAATACTGGTTCTTCTACTGCTACAACAATTGGCGCTCCGGCTTTGGCGGTGTCAATGATCACGAATCCGACTGGGAGACGATCTCGGTCCACCTATATGAAACCGATGGGCAGCTCGTGCCGGAATGGGTGGCCTACGCCTCGCACGACTACCACGGCGACGACCTTCGCCGTCGCTGGGATGACACCGGTCAGGTCGACCTGGAGGACGGTCACCCGGTCGTGTATGCGGGGGCTGGTTCGCACGCCTCGTATTTCCGAAAGGGGGAATACCAGGCCGAAGTGGATCTGAACCTGCCGGCCTGGTTGGAGAGCGCCGGCCGGATCTGGAATACGTTCTGGACGCAAATGCTCGGCCAGCAGCCAGCGGATCCATTCCACATTCCCTTTGTCGACTATGCACGCGGGGACGGTCTGGCCATCGGCCCCGGGCATTCCCGGAACTGGTCGCCTATCCTGATCGACGAAGGTGTGTCGTGGGTAAGCCGCTACCGGGGACTGTGGGGTCTGTTCGCGCGGGATCCCATCTCCGGGGAGAACGCTCCCGGAGGCCCAATGTACAACCGGGACGGAACGCCTCGCAACGCATGGTATGACCCGCTGGGTTTCGCCGGCCTGGATAAGGTTCCCCCGCCGCCCGAGGTTCTGCGCCTACTGGAAAACAATTGCGCCGATCTTACAGATCGCCAGGCGCGCCTGAATACCGTGATCCCTGAGAAGGCCGGTGAACTGCAGTCGTTGGGCATAAGACTAAGGAGCATGGAGGGAAATCCGCACCTGGCGAAGCAGCACACTGCCATGCAGCGTCGTATGAACGCTCTGGCCGAAGAAGTGCGCGGCTATCGCCGTGAGTACTCCGAGAATGCCGCCACCCTCGAAAGCCTGAACAGCCGCCTGGAGCGCCAGCGCCGAGGCGTTCGGGATAATGCGCGCACACACATCCGCCACCTGGCGATGCCGTCGCGCACCACGCGCCGGCGGTTCGATCGAGTCGGCGAGGCCTGGGCAGCGATCAGCCTAAGCCTGCTGCTCTTCGCGATCGTGGGGCTCTTGTTCCTCGCACGCCGCTATCTCGGCGCGGGCCTGGCGGTCATCACCATCCTGTTCGTGGTGATCGAATCGATTCTGCGCCGAGCCTTTGTTCAGACGGTGAGCGAACTGACCGCCCTGCTGGCCATCATTGCCTGCGCAATCCTGGTGATCCACTTCTGGTACTGGCTGATTGTCGGCGCCCTGGTGTCCGTGGCGTTGTTCCTGCTCTTGCAGCGCCTGCGTGAGTTAACCGGCTAGGCACTAACCCCGGCTGACAGCATTTATGAAATCCGCGAACAATCCGTAGGCCGTTGGCCCCGGGCCTGCGACCATGCCTTCGCGCTCCGATTCGATGATCGAATAGTCCCCCAGCACGTCAGTCCGGAAGGTCATGCCTGTAGTTGAGTCTTCCATGCCGTAGACTGGATCGGACGCATCGACCAAGGCCGGCCCCACGTGGGCGCTGACGCCAACACCCTGTTTCTCGGCCGAGCAGACCAGCTTGTACCGCTTGCCTGCTGCATTCGCAGCCGCGATCATCTCGGGCTTGAGTCCTCGGATGCCGGTTCGCTGCACCTGTTGAGGCGTGAACGGCACATCCATCAGCACCGTCACCAGAGCGGCGATCTTGATGGCTGCATCCCAGCCGTCGACATCCGCCGATGGATCGGTCTCGGCCACACCGATGGACTGGCAGTACCGGACCGCTTCATCGAATGACTCGCCGCGCTGCATGCGGGAGAGGATGATGTTGGTGGTTGAGTTAAGCAATCCGCGGAAAGAGCGCAGCTCCGCCGTTGGCATGCATTCTCGGAAAACGGAAAACAGGGGCGCGCCCCCCAGGACGGTTGACTCGAAATAGAACCTGCGTCCCTTGCTCTCGGCCAGCGCGCTCAGCTCGCGATAGCCATGCACCACGGTTCCCTTATTGGCGGTGATCGCATGCATGCCTGCCTGCAGCGCCGCGCGCACGTGATCCAGCGCCGGCTGCCCGGTGGCATGATTGACCGGCGAGTTCTCGAACATCACGTCAGCCCGGCACCTGCCAATGACCGAGAAAGCATCTTCTTGAGGGTCCGTGGAAAGAGCTAAAAGAGATGCGCCGCTTTCGGCCAGCGCCAGGGCTCGCTCCAGATCGATTCCCGAATGATCCACAGCGTATCCATGCCGGCCGGTGGCAATGCCCGTGACGGAGAACGTGATGCCGTGCTGCGTGTGCAAGACGGCCCGCTTGCGCAGCAGCAATCGGACCAGTGCTCGGGCGACGTTGCCGAAGCCGACGAAGGCAAGCTGATGGTGCATAGCGGACTCCTAGATCGGGGGATAGGGAAATGCGCGTCTGTGCCGCGGCGGCGACGGAAAGATCCCGGAGCGGAGCAGATCTTCCGCACGCTTCACGATGGCAGCCATCTCGCCAGTCGTCAAGTACGGGCGCAGATCCAGCCGCAGGGGCGATCCGGCCTCGAGCAGTGCCGGCACTGACGCCAGCAGTGATCTCAGATTCTCCGGGATGGCCTGGCCTGCAGAATCCCACAACACCGTGCGCAGTTTCTCCTCCTCGTGAAAGCACAGTCCGTGGTCAATCGCCCACAGCCTGCGCGTCCCGTTTTCGATGACCACGTGGCTCCCCTTGCGGTCGGCATTGTTGATCAGCACATCGAACAGCGACACGGGAGCCAGCCGCGCCTTATCCTCGTCGCTGAAACTGAAGTAGTGATACTCGGGATCGTAGTCGACATATTGCTGGAGCGAACCGGCCCCGTACGCGGGGACATCCTCCCTCAGTACGGTACAGGGAACAAAGTGAAAACCCAGAGCTTCGCTCGCCAAATAGGCGGCGACCTCGCGCTGCGCCAGCGTGTTCTCGGGAAAATCCCACAGCGGCTGCTCGCCGCGTGAAGGCTTGTACACAGCCGGAATGTCCTGTCCTTCATGATGCACCGTCACCAGGAAGGTGTAATTGGAGCCCAGCATGAACTGCCCCTTGAATTCCAATTCCCCCTCGCGCAGCGCGTCTTCCAGATCACGGATGCTGTGCTGTTGTGCCACGGACAACTGATTGCTAGTGCAAGTGGCCGTTCTTCTTCGGGCAGAAGTGACCGCCCGGTTCCATCGGTTGTCCGCACTGCGGGCACATCGACCGGCCGCGGCCTGCAACCTCCACCCCCCAGCGCGCCAGCTTGCGCAGTTGTGTGCGCGTGCACCAGAAGCGGTACACCGTTCCCGAGTCAGCCTCCTGTTCCTCGGCCTGCACCTCGCGCGCGAAGAGCACCACGCGGTCCCGTGCCTGATCGTAGCCCAGTCCGATCTCACCGACGCGGAAGGCCGGATCGACCGGCGGGCTTATGCGCATCTGTGCCTCGACGTAGTCCGCGGAGGCTTCTTCGAGGTCGGGATTCTGCCGCGCCACCTCGATCAGGAACTGCTCGATGCCCACGGCCAGTGACTGCAACTGGGTCTTTTCGATGATGACCGTGTACGTCTTCTCAGCCTGGAAGGCCTGGACATAGAAGACACGCTGCCCCGGCTGACCGATGGCGTCGCTGGTAATGTGATCACATGGATCCACGTCAATTTCGGTTTTGGGCATGGGAAACCGTACTGGGATTGTTGAAAAGCAGTATACCAGATTGGACTATGCGGCCTTTTCCGTGAGCTTACGCCGCTCGTGAAGCTTGCACCCGAACGGTATAATCCGAGCAACGCGGCCGTGATCGCCGCGCTGCATCGAGAAGGAGAGAGCCCATGTTCGATCCCAAGACGATCGAGTCCCTGCGCCGGTCCCTCGAGAAGTGGGAAGAGACCACGTTGAACAGGACCCTGGACTCCTTGCCCGAACGGCAGCAGGTCTTCTGCACGACCTCATCAGAGACGATCGACCGCATCTACACGCCGCGGGATATTGCAGATCTGGACTACGAGAGGGACCTGGGCTTACCAGGAGAGTATCCCTATACCCGCGGCGTCCATCCCACACAGCATCGCGGCAAACTCTGGACCATGCGCATGTTTGCAGGCTTCGGTACTGCAGAAGAAACGAACGCGCGCTTCAAGTACCTCCTGGATCAGGGCCAGACCGGTCTTTCGATCGCCTTTGACCTCGCAACGTTGATGGGCTATGACACCGACCAACCCGAGGCGCTCGGCGAGTTCGGCACTTGCGGCGTGGCGGTGTCCTCGCTCAAAGACATGGAGATCCTGCTGGAAGGCATTCCCCTGGATAAAGTCTCGACCAGCATGACCATCAATTCCCCGGCGGCCATTGTCTGGGCGATGTACATCGCCGCGGCAGAAAAGCAGGGCGTGCGACCCGAGCAACTGCGCGGCACAATCCAGAACGACATTCTGAAGGAGTTTATCGCGCAGAAGGAGTTCATCTTTCCGCCCGCGCCCTCGATGCGCCTGGTGGTCGACACGATGGAATTCGGTGCGCAGCGCGTTCCGCAGTGGAACACGATCTCGATCAGCGGATACCATATCCGCGAAGCCGGCTCCACCGCCGCGCAAGAGCTCGCCTTCACACTGGCGGACGGCATGGAGTACGTCCGCTGGGGCGTCCAGCGCGGGCTCGATGTGGACGACTTCGCACCGCGGCTGTCATTCTTCTTCAATGCCCACAATGATTTCTTTGAGGAAATTGCCAAGTACCGGGCCGCCCGGCGCATCTGGGCCCGAGAGATGCGGGAGACCTTCAAGGCGCAGAATCCGCGCTCATGGCTGCTGCGCTTTCACACGCAGACGGCCGGCGTCTCGCTCACCGCACAGCAGCCTGAAAACAATGTGGTGCGCGTCGCCATACAGGCGCTGGCGGCGGTGCTGGGCGGGACGCAGAGTCTGCACACAAACTCGCTCGACGAAGCGCTGGCGCTGCCGTCCGAGCACGCGGTCACGATCGCTCTGCGCACGCAGCAGATCATCGCCGAAGAGTCGGGCGCGGCCAACACCGTCGATCCGCTCGGGGGCAGCTACTTCGTGGAGGCCCGCACAAACCACATGCAGGCGGCGGCCTACGACTACTTCCGACGCATCGAGGAGCTGGGTGGCGTGATCCCCGCCATCGAGAAAGGCTTCTTCCAGGCCGAGATCGCCGACGCGGCATATCGCTACCAACGCGAGATCGATCAGGGCGTTCGCAAGATCGTGGGCGTGAATGCCTATCAGGAGGACAAACCGCTGGCAATCCCTATCCTCCAACTTGACGCACAGGGCCACCAGCGGCAGCTGCAGCGGCTTGCCGACTTGCGCATGAGCCGCGACAGCGGGCGCGTGGGACAGGCGCTGGACAGGCTGCGCCTCGCGGCGCACGGCACCGAGAACACAATGCCGTACCTGCTGGACGCCGTCCGGGCCTACGCCACCCTGGGCGAGATCATCTCTCTGATGAGGGAAGTGTTCGGCGTCTACGAAGAGTCGACGGTGATCTAGATCCAACGGGAGGACGGTCTGCTCTTACTCCCGCTGATCCCTTTTGACCTGGAACGCATCAAAGTCCCGGGCGACGGAAACATTTGGGTGCACGGCCTGCGCTTCCTTCAGGACGTCCTTCCCGCGGTACCTTCGGGAGATGTGCGTCAGGATAAGATGCCGCACGTTGGCGCGCACCGCCAGCTCCGCTCCCTGCTGCGCGGTCAGATGTGAGAATTGTTTCGCCATGTCGGCTTCTTCGTTAAGATAGGTCGACTCGATCACCAGCACGTCGGCGTCATGGCAGGCTTCGACCAGGTCGTCGATCTTGCCGGCATCTCCGATCACTACCAGCTTTGCCCCTCGCTGCAGCGGCCCCAGCACGTCCTCGGATGTCACATGCCTGCCATTCGGCAACACCAGCGTCTTGCCGTCCACCAGGTCGCGCCGCTCTGGGCCGAAGGGTACGCCGAGTTCGTCTGCATTTTTCGGCAGGAAGGGACGCCGAGCGCGTTCCTCGAACGCATATCCCAGGCAGTCCGGACCACGGTGCATCACGGAAAAGGCGGAAACCGTGAAGTCCTTCGCCTCAAAGAACGTCCCGGGCTTGATCTCGCGAAAGTGCAGGGGCATGGGGGGGTGATTGCCGCGCAATACTACGCCGTACAGCAGGTCATGGACACGGTCCAGTGCCGCCCGGCCTCCAAAGATCTCCAGCTCTTCGATCGCCTCCCAGCGCACGAAGGTGCTCAGCAGGCCACCAAGACCGAGGATGTGATCGAGATGTCCGTGGGTCAGCAGGACGCGCGTCAGGTGCCGGAAGCCGACCCCGGACTGCAGGATCTGGCGCTGGGTGCCTTCGCCGCAGTCGACCAGGAACCTGTATTCGTCGTGCTGGACGATCTGCGCCGAAAGTCCGCGCCTTGCGGAAGGCGCGGACGCAGAAGTGCCAAGGAACAGGACTTCGAACACTGAGGACTTTCCTTATGAAGCCAAGGTTGGTGCCGGGTGCCGCATGGTGATCGCACAGGCGGGAAGCAGGACTCTGCGGCCGGGCGTCGTTCGCAGGTAGCTTCAAGCTATTGTACCTTAAGGAAAACAGACCATTTGTACTATAATCTCATTCGGTCGTGCCTTGCTGCACGGATCACCTCCTACATGTCGCTTCTCAGATTCTTCAAAGTGCCCAAGGGCCGACGCAAGTCGAGGGCGCGCGGCCGCCCCTCCAAGGCGCAGGCGCGCCCCGAGTCAGCCGCGCGCAGCCGCTCGCAGGCGCCGGCTTCGCCTTCATACTGGGAAACCCTTTCCCCTGAACGCAAGTTGGATGTCCTCGGGATCGTCCTAGTTCTGGCCGGGATCCTCATCCTTTTCGCGTCGTTTGCATCATCGCCCTCCGCCCTCACGGGCGGGCTCATCCGCATTCTCGGTCAATTGATCGGCTGGGGCCTGTACTTCCTGCCCGTTGGGTTGATGATCTTTGGGCTGTGGCTCATCCTGCGCAAGATAGAGCGCATACCGCCACCCTCACTCGAACGCACGGTCGGCAGCCTTCTGATGTTTCTCTGGGCGCTGACGGTGATGCACAGCATCATTGCCGCGCCGGAGATGGCCGCGGTCGCCGCCAGGGACGGTGCAGGCGGAGGCTATGTCGGTGGTCTGGTCGAGCGCGCCTTGTGGTTTGGCCTGGGCCCGCTCGGAATGATCGTCACCTTGCTCGCATGGATGCTCATCGCCCTCACCATGATCCTCGACATGAGGCTGCACGAACTGTTCGGCTGGATCGGTCCTCTGTTTGAGAAGTTGGAAGCATTCCTGCGCAGGCCCATCCGGGCGCATTCGGCTTCGTCGACACTGGCGGAGTCGAACGGATTCAGACCCATGCCCACACCCGCGGCCGGGCCTCAGGGCGCCAACCCGGCGCCGGCCGCCTTGGCGGACGTGCCCGGTGAAGCAATACGCACCGGTCCACCAGCGATCCAATGGGCGTTGCCGGCAATACGCGCCGTGTTGGACGCCAGCACTGCGCCGACCGTCAACGAGGATTTCATCCAGCAGAGGCGGCGTCTCATTGAGGACACCCTCGCCTCGTTTGGAGCTCCAGCCCAAGTGGTGGAGATCAGTCGCGGCCCGACGATCACCCAGTTCGGTGTGGAGCCCCTGTTCGTCGAGACCCGCGGCGGCCGCACGCGCGTGCGCGTCAGCAAGATTGCCTCGCTGGCGGATGACCTGGCGCTGGCGTTGGCCGCGCCGCGCATCCGCATCCAGGCCCCGGTCCCCGGTCACAGTTATGTCGGCATCGAGGTCCCCAACGATGAGATGGCGCTGGTGGCTTTGCGAGACATCCTGGAGAGCGAGACCTTTCAGCGCAACAAGACTCCTCTGCGCTTTGCCCTCGGGCAGGATGTGGCGGGACACCCCATCACGGCCAACCTGGAGTCGATGCCGCACCTGCTGATCGCCGGCACGACCGGCTCGGGCAAGTCAGTGTGTGTCAACGCGATCCTGAGCTGTTTCCTGATCAACAACACGCCCAGCGACCTGGAACTCGTACTGATTGACCCCAAGCGCGTTGAGCTGACAAACTACAACGGCATCCCACACCTTGCACATGGACCGGTGGTGGTCGAGATCGACCGCGTCGTGGATGTGCTGCGCTGGGTCTCGGGTGAGATGGACAAGCGTTATCACGAGTTCGCAGCGATCGGCGCACGCAACATCACGGAGTACAACGCCCGCATGCAGCTGCAGGGCGGCCGCAGGATGTCATTTCTGCTGCTGGTGATCGACGAGCTCGCCGACCTGATGATGATCGCTCCCGATCAAACGGAGCGCACGATCACGCGGCTGGCACAGCTGGCGCGCGCCACAGGCATTCACATGATCCTGGCAACACAGCGTCCCTCCGTGGATGTGGTGACCGGCCAGATCAAGGCCAATTTCCCCGCCCGTATCGCGTTCGCCGTTGCTTCGGGCGTCGACAGCCGCGTCATCCTCGACCAACCTGGCGCCGAACGCCTGCTGGGCCGCGGTGACATGTTGTTTCAGGCCCCGGACGCAGCCGCAGCAGCACGCTTGCAGGGCGTCTTCGTTTCGGACCCGGAGATCCAGAAAGTAGTGGATTTCTGGAAGGAGCAGAAGGCGCAGCTCACCCCTCACGCCCCCCTTGCAGCGAGCGTGGGCGGCCTTCCCGAGAACGCACCGCTCAAGCAGAAGGCCCTCTGGGAGGATATGGAATCTTCGGAAGGCGATCCATTGTTCGGTGACGCGGTCGCTCTTGTACGGCGCGAGGGCCGCGCCTCGGTGTCTATGCTCCAGCGCCGCATGCGCATCGGGTACACCCGGGCCGCGCGCCTGGTCGACGTCATGGAAGATCGTGGCATTGTCGGCCCGCCCGAGGCCAACTCCCAGGTGCGGCAGGTGCTGGACTATGGGCCCACGGCGCCGCCGGCGGATGTATGAAGGAGAGGCCATCGAGGGATCCGATGGCCTCTCCAGGTAATCCCAGAATGCCTAGCCGCGCCTTGACTCCCTGAGGAAGCTGCCCGCCACGATCGCCATTCCCAGTAGGTCCAGTCCGAGCACCAGGGCCACCACCCACCACTGCACCGGCTCAACGTACTCAAAGGACGCCCCCGCGCCATTGAGCAGAGGGCTGAGGGCATCGATCTGGCGTTGAACGGGGCCCCGGTCCTTGTACACCTCGTCAAGCGGCACGCCATCGCCGCCTGAGGTGATCAGCACCGCACGGTAGGCGCAGCCATCGTCGCAGCTCTGCTCAAGGTGGACAGCGCTCACTCCAAGAACGTCGCGGCTGGAGAGGGACACCCGGCCCAGCAGCATCCTCGTGATGCGGCAATCCGGAGCCTGCCCGGCCTCCCGGGCGCATGAGATCTGAATGCTGTTGCCGAAAATGACGATGACGATGACTGAAAGGGCTGTCAATCCAACCATCCCCGCAAGATAGAGCAGCACTCGCCGCGCCACACTAGCCTCCTATCCCGGGTGCAGCCTGGTTGCGCCAGCCGGTCAACTGCCGATCAATGCCCATCTTCGCGAGCGCGCGGTATAATCCGTGCCGCACGCCCCCGTAGCTCAATGGATAGAGCAAGGCACTCCTAAGGCCGAGATGTGGGTTCGATTCCCGCCAGGGGCGCCACACTTCTTCCACTGAATTCTCATGCTCCTTTAACGGAAAGCTCTTGCAGGGCATGGCGGCCTATAGTATATTAATCAGCGATGGACGCCAGGGTGCCCCCCTCACCTTGGCGTCCGTCATTTAACTCCGTACAAGCGCTTCAGCCAGGCAACAAGCCTAGCGCACAGGCGCAAAGAACGGTCGCCAGCCTCAGTTGCGCGACCGCGCGATCCTGTTCAGCGCGTCCCGCAGGTGATGCACCTCGTCCAGCGTGTTGTAGTGCACTGCCCCCACCCGCAGCATGCCGCCGTGGTCTTCGAGTCCCAATCTCTGCGTGACCGCCAGCGCGTAGTAGTTGCCATCCCAGGCGTAGAAACCCTCTTCGGCCAGCCGTTCGGCAAGCCGGCGCGGTGCAATGCCTTCCATGGTGAATGACACGGTCGGCACTCGTTCCTCCAGCCGCCTTGGATCCGTGATCCCGTAGATACGCGTCCCCGGCGCAGATTCGACGGCCTCGATCAGCGCCCGGCTCAGCTCCAGCTCGTAGGACCGGATGGCAGTCATGGCCCGCTTGAGGACGAGGCGGCGGCCACTGAAGCTGCTCTCCCTCCAATCCTTGGAGTCCCCGAATTGCCCGCCGAGCCATTCTAAGTACTCGATTGCGCCCAGGATTCCAGCGATGCCTTCATGGTTCTGCGTGCCGGTCTCGAACTTGTGCGGCGCGGCATCCGAGGCCGGACGGACCTTGTACGGCCTGAGCTCGTTCAGCAGGTCGAGCCGGCCGTAGAGGGCGCCGGCGTGGGGTCCGAAGAACTTGTACGCTGAGCAGACCAGGAAATCGCAGTCCAGCTCGCGCACATCGATCGGTCCGTGAGGGGCATACTGCACCGCATCGACGTACACAATGGCGCCGGCCAGGCGGGCCAACTCGGCAAGCCTGCGAGCCGGATTGATGGTTCCCAGCGCATTGGAGGCGTACCCAAAGGCCACTATCTTCGGCTTGCGCTCCATGGCGCGGGCGAACTCCTCCACCTTCAGCGTTCCATCCTCGACGTCAAAATCGATCCACGTCAATTTGCAGCCCCGATCCTCGGCGGTGAGCAACCAGGGGGAGATGTTGGCATCATGATCGAGACGCGTGACCACGATCTCGTCGCCAGGCGCCAGCCGGGCTGCCAGGGCACGCGCCATGTTGAAGGTCAGCGTGGTCATGTTGTTGCCGAACACGATCTCATCCGGGGAAGAGGCGTTCAGGAATTCAGCCATCGCGACTCGGGCCTCGTGCAGCACCACATCCGAATCAAGGCTGGTGCGAAACGCTCCTTCGTGATTGGCATTGCATTCCAGCAGGTAGCGCTGCATGCGCTCCAAGCTGTGCCGGGCAATCTGCGTGCCGCCGGGATTGTCGAAGAACACATCCTTGCGCTGGAGAGACGGGAATTGCTGGCGAATGAGGTCGGGATTCAAGGACATTGAGCCTCCGCTGCGCGCCGCTCTGATCTGCAAAGCGTGCCCGCATTGTATCGTGCCGGGAGCGCCGCGGCGGAATCTGTTATCATCCTTTGGCCCGTGCCAGGGCCCGCTGCTCAGCCTGCGCGAACTCCTCCGGCGTGTTGACGTTCCAGAATGCGCGGCCGTCTGGATCGTATCGGGCGCGCTCCGCCGCAGTCAGCCGGCGCACTCTCACCTGCGGGAACCACGAGATCACTCGCAGCTGCCGGGCATCCATGGCGGCCTCGATGGCCGGCATGCACGCCCCCCGCCGGTAGACCGCGTGCAATGGCTCGAAGCCCTCAGGCGACTCGGCTATGACGACATCAGCATCGTCCTGCAGCAGAATGCCCGCGGATGCAACCACCAGGGGCGCGCTGGCGAAGGGCATGTCGCATGCCACGACCGCGACAGACGGAAACTGCGCCGCCGCCAACGCGGTGTACAGGCCGCCGAGCGGGCCGAAGCCCGGGCGCACGTCCGGCACCTTCCGGGCATTGAGGAAATCGAAGGCCTCGCCTTCATTGGTCGTGATCAGCAACTCGTCGGCAATTGGCTGCAGGCGCATCACCACCCGCTCTATCAGAGGCCGGCCAAGAAACGGCTTGAGGGCCTTGTTTTCGCCCATGCGCATGGACTGCCCCCCGGCCTGCACCACGACACTCAGCATGGCCGGATTATACTTTTGGGGCATCGGGGCCTTAGCTTCATCGGCACCGGACAGACAAATGAATCGGCCGGAGTTGCGTTGGAGGATCGGTTGACGTCCATAAGAATGAGCCGCGGCGCATGGTTCGCCGTCGGCCTGCTCCTGGCTGGCCTTGCGGGGCTCCTGCTTCTGCGGAGCCTAGGTTCGGGCGCTCTGCTGCCGATTTCGGCTGTAATCGCCGCACCCCCGGCCGGCGACCTGCCGGCGATGCCGGACAAGCCGCCAGCTTCGCCGGAGGGCTTCAACGGCTGTCCACCGGAAGGCGAGGGGGGAGACCTGGTACTTAATCGCTTGAGGAATCGCGTGGACAAGGGAGCCTATGTGCCCGTTTCTTTTGACTCCCTGTTGGCCCTCACATGGCCGAAGAGCGCCGAGCAGCGGCTGATGAGCGAATGGACGCCCTCGGGTCGCGCCTTCATCTCACAGTACCTCGGAATTCCACTGGTGGTCGAGGGCTACATCGAGGCTCTGCGCGAAGGCGTGGCCGATCCGGCCAACTGCAATCGGGCTGATGAGCCGGAGGATATCTGGCGGTTCTATCTGACAAAGGAGCCAAAAGATCGCCGACCCCAGGCCATCATGGCCACATCGACTCCGCAAACGCGCCTCGGTCACACCTGGAGGGCTGATTTCATCCGCAGTTTCCTTGTGGAAGGGCGTATCCTGGTGCGGGTGAGCGGATGGCTATACTTTGACCCGTATCATCCCCAGGAGATCGGACGCGCCCGCGCCACCCTGTGGGAGATCAGCCCGCTGATGCAAATCGAGGTCTTCCAGGACGGGCGCTGGAACCCCTTGGACAAGTACGGCAAGTAGCGGCGATCGCCGCGGAGCGCAGTCGGGACTATGATGCGTTCTGATGGTCTGGCCCGCTATTGGTGACAGATGACCGCACTGGCTGATGTGCTCGACCCGCTGACCGTGGAGGGCGCGCTGTATGAGCGCCTGGAAGACCGCGCCGTGCGCTGTTTTGCCTGCGGGCACCGCTGCCTGATCCGTGAAGGTCGACGCGGCATCTGCCAGGCCCGCTTCAACAAGGGGGGGGAACTGCGCGTGCCGTGGGGATACGTGGCCGCGCTGCAGTCCGATCCAATCGAGAAGAAGCCCTTCTTCCACGTGTTTCCGGGCTCGAACGCCCTGACCTTCGGTATGCTGGGCTGCGATTTCCACTGCGGCTACTGCCAGAACTGGGTCACTTCGCAGGCCATGCGCGACCCCGCGGCCGATGCCGCCGTCGGCAGCGTGCGCAAGGTCACGCCGCAGGGCATGGTCGACCTTGCCCGGCGGACCCAGGCATCGGTGGTCGTCTCTTCATACAATGAACCGCTGATCACCAGCGAATGGGCCGCGGGCATCTTCAAGGAGGCCTGCGAAGCCGGCCTGGTGTGCGCCTATGTCTCCAACGGCAACAACACACCGGAGGTGATGGAATATCTGCGCCCGTATCTCCGCGCCTACAAGGTAGATCTGAAGTGCATGCAGGAGAAGAACTATCGCAAGCTCGGCGGCGTGCTGCAGAACACACTCGACGGCATCAAGCGCGCAAGAGAGATGGGACTTTGGGTGGAGGTCGTCACGCTCACGATCCCGGGTTTCAACGACTCCAACGAGGAGCTTTGGGACGCCGCGCGCTTCATCGCCGGCGTCTCCGCGGACATCCCTTGGCACGTGACTGCCTTCCACAAGGACTACAAGATGACCGAGCCCGACAACACGGATGTTGGGACGTTGCTGCGGGCAGCCGAGATCGGTCGCGAAGCCGGCCTGCGCTACGTCTACGCAGGCAACCTTCCGGGCCGCGTGGAAGAGTACGAGAATACGTACTGCTCGGAGTGCGGCAAACTGCTGATCCGGCGCTCCGGCTACGTCATCCAGGAGTATCACCTGTCCGGCTCCGGCGCCTGCCCCGCCTGCAAAACGATCCTTCCGGGTCTGTGGCCTTCCGACCCATCAGCCGTGCACATTAACGGCTACGGCATGCCTATCCCCGTCAACTGACAAGGCCGTTTTGTTGTATAATAAGCTACTCCTATTCCAATCAAAGAGGAGGTGCGAGTCTCACTGACCCTACCCGTCTAGCGTTTCCCCAACGTCGAAATGCAATTTGAATCCAGTTCGTGTATTTTGTAGGAGGAGAACCTGTGAAGAACCGACTGTACCTAATGATCGCGGTGCTCGTCCTGGCCAGTATGGTCCTGGCGGCCTGCGGTCCTGCACCAACCGAAGCACCGGCCCCGACCGCAGCGCCTGCGGCGACCGAGGCACCGGCCGCGCCCGCCTACGAGGGCCTTGCGTACGAGGCTCCTGACTGCGAATACGGTGGCGAGTTCAAGTCCATCAAGGCCGTCGATGAGTTCACGGTCGAGTTCACCCTGTGCGTGCCGGACCCGGCCATGCCGTCTAAGATCGCGTTCAGCGCCTTCGCCATTCAGCCGCAGGAGTATCTGGAATCCACTGGCGCTACGGGCGATATCCTGGAGAACCCGATTGGCACCGGCCCCTTCAAGCTCGAGGCCTGGGAGCGCGGCAACCAGCTGGTCTTGACCCGCCACGACGACTACTGGGGTGATAAGGCTCTTGCCAAGACCCTCGTCATGCGCTGGAGCACCGAATCCGCCCAGCGGCTGCTCGAACTCCAGTCCGGCACAGTGGATGCGATCGACAACCCCGGCCCGGATGACTTCGCGAAGATCGAAGCCGACTCCACCCTGATCCTGTATCCCCGCGAGGCCCTGAACGTCATGTACGTTGGCTTCAACAACGATCCGCAGCTTGACGGCTGGGACAATACCACGAACCCGCTTGCCAACGAGAAGGTACGGCAGGCCATCGCCATGGGCATTGACCGCCAGCGCATCATCGACGAGTTCTATCCCCCGGCGTCGGTGGTGGCAGACTACTTCACTCCGTGCGCCATCCCGAACGGCTGCGTCGGCGAGGCCTGGTACGGATTTGATGCCACTGCTGCAAAGGCACTGCTGGCCGAAGCTGGCTACCCGAACGGCTTCGACACCGTCCTGAACTATCGCGACGTCGTGCGCGGCTACCTGCCCGATCCCAATATCGTCGCGCAGGACATCCAAGCCCAGCTCAAGAACAATCTCAACATCACTGTCAAGATCGAGGTCATGGAATCGGGCGCCTACCTGGATGCCGCTGATTCCGGCCAGCTCACCGGCCTTCACATGCTGGGCTGGGGCGCGGACTATCCCGACCAGACCAACTTCCTGGGCTATCACTTTGGAGCCGGTGCATCCAAGCAATTCGGTGCCAAGTTCGACGATATCACCGAAGCACTGGACAAGGGTGCCCAGCTTGCCGATGACGCTGCCCGCAAGCCGTACTACGAGACGGCCAACAACGCCATTCGGACGCATGTCCCGATGATCCCCGTGGCGCATGGTGGTTCCGCCGTGGTGACCAAGGCCTCTGTCACGGGCGGTCATAGCAGCCCGCTGGGCAACGAGAGGATGTCGATCATGTCCAACGGCACCGACACCTTTGTCGCGATGCAGAACGCCGAGCCGATCTCGCTGTTCTGCGCGGATGAGACCGACGGTGAGTCCCTGCGCGCCTGCGAACAGATGACAGAGTCCCTGCTCGCGTACAAGGTCGCCGGCACGGCTGTAGAACCCAGTCTCGCGGAATCCTACGAAGCCAGCGACGACCTGATGACCTGGACGTTCCACCTGCGTCAGGGCGTAAAGTTCCACGATGGGTCGTCGCTCGATGCGAACGACGTCGTGACCTCTCTTAACCTGCAATGGGACGCTGCGAGCCCGCTCCACAAGGGCAACACCGGAGCGTTCTCGTACTGGAGCGGCCTCTTCGGCACGTTCCTGAATGCTCCTCCGGGGTAACGGCACGAGCATGACCTAAGTCTCAAGTCCCCCAGCAGGTTTGCCCTGCTGGGGGATTTCATTTACAATCGGCTCCAGCATGACCACCTACATTGCCCGCCGCATCCTGCTCAGCCTGCCGGTGCTGTTTGGTGTGTTGTTCGCGACATTCGCCCTCGGACGTCTCATTCCGGGTGATCCGTGTCGCGCAATCCTGGGGGAAAAAGCCACCGACGTGGTGTGTAATGAATTCATCCACCGTCACGGATTGGACAAGCCCATCGCCACTCAGTTCGGGATCTATGTCGGCGAGGTGCTGCAGGGCGATTTCGGACGCTCCTTCCGCTTCTCCAAGCCGGTGACGGCCCTGATGGTGGAAAGGTTGCCCATTACGATCGAGCTGAGCTTTACCGCACTCTTGATAAGCATCCTGGTCGGGGTGCCCCTGGGAGTGATCTCGGCCGTGCGGCACAACAGCTGGACGGATGTATTCACGATGTTATGGGCCAATACCGGAATCTCCATGCCGGTGTTTTGGCTGGGCTTGATGCTGGCCTACGTCTTTGCCCTTGCGCTCAAGGGCACTCCGTTCGCGCTGCCGGCATCGGGCCGCCTTACCGCGGGACTGCTCACCACACCATTCTGGGAGGTGTGGGGGATGCAATTGTCCAAAGGGACCCTCTTATACAGCATATCCGACTTCGTCGGTCGCCTGAATATCCTCAATGCCATCCTTTCAGGAAACTGGCCCGTCCTGGGTGATGCAGTGAAACACCTCATCTTGCCTGCCGTGGCCCTGAGCACGATTCCCATGGCGCTCATAGCCCGCATGGCGCGCTCGGCCATGCTCGAGGTGCTCGGGCAGGATTACATCCGCACCGCGCGCGCCAAGGGGATGACACGCTATTCGGTGATCATGAAGCATGCCTTCCGCAACGCCCTGCTGCCGCTGGTGACGGTCATCGGTCTTTCCCTGGGAGGCCTGCTGGGCGGTGCGGTCCTTACGGAGACCGTCTTCAATCTCTCCGGCGTCGGCAGGATCCTGTACGAGGCGATTACAGCGCGTGATTACGGCATCGTGCAGGGATTCACCGTCGTCATTGCCATCTTCTTTGTCGTTCTCAACCTGGTAGTCGATGTCTCTTATGCGTATCTCGATCCACGCATTCGATTGGACTAGGGCGCGGTCATGAACGCTGCCATAACCCCATCTGTTCTGGACATCGAGGGCCTCGCGCCCAAGTCGGTGAGCTTATGGCAGGTCGCCACACGGCGGCTGTTCCGCCGGAAATCGGCGATCCTCGGCATGATCCTCCTCGGGATTCTGGTCACGGTGGCGCTGACTGCCCAATGGCTCGCACCATTCTCCCCCACGCTGTCCATGCTGGACGTTGTTCCACCTCAAGGGCTGAGCAAGCGCTCCCCGCCCTGCGTGCATTTTTTGGGATGTCCGTCCAATCAGCCTGAGCACATCCTGGGTACCGACGGCAACATTCGCGATCAATTCAGCCGGCTGCTCTACGGTTCCCGCCTCAGTCTGCTGGTCGGCTTCTCCACGGTGGGTTTTGCTATTGTCATCGGCACTGTGCTCGGCGCCTTGGGCGGCTACTTCGGCGGCTGGATCGACAACGTCATCATGCGCGTCATGGATGTGCTGCTGGCGTTTCCATCACTGCTGCTGGCCATCGCCATTGTCACCGTTCTCGGTCCGGGTCTGATCAACGCCCTCTTGGCGATAGGAATCGTCTCCATCCCGGCCTACGCGCGCGTCATGCGGGCCTCGGTGCTTTCGCTGCGCGAGATGGACTACGTCTCCGCCACGCGCGCCCTGGGCGGCTCCAATCTGCAGATCCTCTTCAAGCGCATCTTGCCGAACGCCCTCACACCGCTCATCGTTCAGGGGACACTGGGCATTGCCAGCGCCATCCTGGACGCGGCCGCCCTCTCGTTCCTCGGCCTCGGGGCTCAGCCTCCCACGCCCGAATGGGGCGCCATGCTCGGCGCGGAGCGCAACCAGGTCTTCACCGCTCCCCACCTGGTCTTCTTCCCCGGTTTCGCCATCATGCTCACTGTGCTGTCGTTCAACCTCATCGGCGACGGCCTGCGCGACGCCCTCGACCCCCGCCTGGCCCACGTAAGCTGATTCCAAAGACCTCAACACAAAGGACACCAAGCGACGCAAAGGTCTTTCCTTTGGGTTCCTTGGTGTCCTTTGTATTCGATCGACGATGTTCTTCGAGCCTCAGCCCCGCTTGAAGCCGCTGTTCATCCGGATAGCAATCCCCAGACTGCCAGCGCGCCGAATATCAGGATCACTGCTGCGGCGCCCGTGAGCACTTCGCGCGGTTCACGCCGATCTGCCAGGATTATCCCGGCTCCCATCAGCACGGACTGCCGCACCTCCCATATCGGGCCGGCGAACCAGGTGAACACCAGCCCTCCCAACAGACCGCCGATATGGCCCCAATTGTCGATGCCCGGCGTAAGCCCCATCGCCAGATTGACCGCGACGATGAATAGCACATTCCCGATGGCGCGCCCGAATCGATTGCCAAGCAGACCGCGGTTTTGATAGAGAAAGATGCCTTCCGCGCCCACCAGGGCGAAGACGGCCGTCGATGCGCCCACCGAGTAGCCATTGCTGAGCAGGAATGAGAACACATTTCCCGTGAAGCCGCCCAGCACATACAGCGTCAGGAACCGGATATGCCCGAAGTGCCGCTCCAGGCCGGCGCCGAACACGATCAACGCGTACATGTTGAATAGGATGTGTGGAACCGAGGCGTGCAGCAGCACGGGCGTCAGAAGGCGCCAGAACTGACCCGCGCGGATCAACGAGTTGATCCGCGCGCCATACACCATCAGCAGATCCATCCGGGCAGCGGGGTCGGCGTAGCCAAGCAGCGCCACACTCCCCAATTGCAGCAGGTAGATCAGCCCTGTGATCCCCACGAGGGTGTACGTTACGTACGGAACGGAAGCGGGAAGGGATAGCCGCACCGGCGCCGCCGGGGGCTCCGGTGTTCCATCGAGTGCGCTGTACCGGCTCACAGGTCCACCGTCCGCTGTCGGACTCGGTGATGCTCGGCCTCGATGATGGCCTGCACGACATCCACCGTGTGATCGAGCCGGTCTTCATGATTGACGATCACGTAGTCAAATGCGTCCATGCGCCTCAGTTCCTGGCGCGTGGTGGCGATGCGGATCGCCAGCGCTTCGGGTGTCTCGGTGCTGCGCTCTTGCAGGCGGCTGATGAGTTGCTCTTCGCTGTCCGTCGTGATGAAGATCAACAGGGCTTCAGGCACCAGCCGACGGACGGTCTCGGCCCCCTGGACGTCAAGCCGCATGACCGCGTCATGACCGCTGCGCAATGCTTTGCGCACTTGCTCCTTCGGAACACCTTTGTGGTCGCCGTACACGAGGGCGTGCTCCATCAGCTCATTGGCATCGATCATCCTGGCGAACTCCTCGTGCGAGACGAACCAGTAGTCCTTTCCGTGGACCTCGTTCGGCCGGCGCAGCCGCGTTGTGGCGGTGACGACGAAGTGGAACTTCAGACCGCGCTGCTGCATGCGCTGCATCACGGTGTCTTTTCCGGCGCCGGATGGGCCGGAGATGACGATCAGCAGTGCAGCATGGGCATCGCGCCCAAAATCAGGATCGCCGGGCATGCTCGTATTGTACTCGACCGATCTTTGCGGCCCGCCACGGGCAGCGCCCCTGCGGCGCCGGCTTCACACAACGGGCCTACATTGAGTAGAATCATTGTATGCCCACGTACGATTTCGTGTGTCTTGACTGCCACCAGCGTTTCGAGATCTTCATGAGCTTCAGCGAGTATGGTTCGCGTAAGCTCAAGTGCGTCCACTGCAGCAGCCTGAATGTGCGCAGGCGCATGACAAAGGTGCGCATCGCCAGATCCGAGGAGAGCCGCATGGACGGCATCGCTGACGAATCCGCGTTAGAAGGCCTGGAGGATGACCCCAGGGCACTGGGCAAGATGATCAAGAAGATGGGCAGAGAGATGGGCGAGGACCTGCCGCCGGATTTCGACGATATGGCTGAGCGCTTGGAGGCGGGGCAGTCCCCCGAGGAGATCGAGGCCTCCATGCCTGATCTGGGCGGCGATGCGAACTCGTCCCCGGGCTTGGACGACCTATAGCACCTTTTCGATCGTCGCTCGATGCTCGGCGAAGTGCTCCGTGGTGTCCCCCAGGACCCAGTTTAGCAGAGGTTGTCGCTCGGGATCGTCGGCATGCCGCGGCTTCAGCAGGTCCTCGAACGGCATGGAACGCAGTTTGAGGGTCAGCGCCGAATAGACCCGCCGGATCTCGCCCAGCACGTCATCCGAGCTGCGGCCGCGGCTACGCTCAAAGAGCACCGGGTTGATGACTTCCATGTCCCAATCCTTGGTGATTTCGAGCGGCACATCCATTACCATGTGCGCCGGGAGGCGGTCCATGTGGTATCCGATCAGGATCTTCATCCACTCTGCCAGGTGCGCCAGGTTGTCCTTTGGCGACCAGCCGCCTGCATCCGGCGTGGTCATCTGCTCGGGGGTCAGGCGTCCAACGACGCGCCACAGATCCTTCCACTCCCGTTCGATCTCTGAGAGCAATTCCGCTGTGGTCTCAGGGAGCCTGTTGGTCATGAGTCACCTCGTGTGGGAGAGATGGTCTTTCCGGGCGCGAGCCGGGACTTCTCGCTCCCGGCGCGGCGTATCCAGGCCGGACCGCGCACCAGGGTGGTGGTCTTGCCCGTGCTTCGCAAGTAGGCGCCATCCTCCAGCATGATCAGCGGATTGTCGTGGAAGCTGTGGTAGTCGGCCAGCCAGTCGTCGTGTTCGGCGTCATCCACGTAGTGGACGTTGAAATTGAAGGGCGTCAGTCCGAGGCCGCTGAAGTGCGCTGTTGGCACGAGGTTGAGGTCATTGGATGTCAGGATGTTCGGGCCGCACACGATCGCCCCTGCGCTGAACGCCACCACGGGTAGCCCGTTTTGTACCCTCTTCCGCAGGTGGGGCGCCAAGCGACTACCCTGCAGGCGATGATTGAGCAGGAACGCGTTCCCGCCGGGGATGTAGACGAGCGCCGCGCGGCGCAGTATGCCTTCCATCTCCGCCAATTCCATCGTCTCAGTATCGAGCATCTCGATCTGCCCCACATCCCGGAAGTACTGCCGGGTCTCCCTCAGCGCCCTCTCGGCGGCCAGGGAGCCTTGCGGCAAATAGCCGATCGTCGCGTCCCGCTTGTCACCCAGGATTTCCTTGCAAGCCTCCAAGACCCACGTACTGGCGAACCCAGGGCCCGGCTTCGAGAAAAGGTGTAGCTCCATTGGTCATTGCGAGGATGCGGGGATGCGGGGCCTATGCCTCGGTGCAGAAGCGGCGCGTACTACGCAGCGGTCATGATATCTGGAAAATCCCATTGCCGCAATCTGCGCCCCTGGGTCTCGAAAAGAAAGCCCCCGGCGATTGGGTCGGGGGCTTCGTGTGTATAGCTGCGGACGAACTAGTAGCGCCTACCGCCGCCGCCACTGCGTTGGCGGCCGCCGCGGTTCCCAAACCCGCCACCATACCCGCCGCCACCACCACCGCCACCGCCGCGGTCCTCGCGCGGTCGCGCCAGGCTCACCTTGATGTCGCGTTCCCCCAGCATGCGGCCATTGAACATGCTTATGGCCTTCTCTGCCTCCACCTGGCTGCTCATCTCAACGAAGGCAAAGCCTTTCGATTGACCGCTGTCACGGTCCTTGATCAGGGCCACCGAGGATACGGTGCCCGCCTCTGCAAACAGGGTGCGCAGGTCATCCTCCGTGGTCGAATACGACAGATTGCCGACGTACAACTTGGATTCCATTCTTCTCCTAGGGCCGCTCCAGTAGGGCGGCCGCAAAACCAGGCTTCAGACGACCTCGCGAGAGAATCACCTAACCCTGTTGACGACTCCTTCAGTATATCACTTGCCACGCGCCGCCCCGCCTGGACCTCCCCGGCTTGCCGATTGGCCCATCACCGTACCGTTTGCTCATGTCCGGAGAGCCTTCCGAGGATCGCCGTCCTCAGGCCGTCCTGAACCTGGCTCCATTCCTGCGCCGCATCGATCACCACCCACCTGTTCGGCTCCGCCCTCACCATTTCCAGGTACCCGGCCCGCACGCGCTGGTGGAAGTCCAGCGTGTATGCATCCAGGCGGTTCCACTCGTTGCCGTCCTGCGCCTTGCGCCTCAGGCCGAGTTCCACATCCACGTCCAGCAGGATCGTCAGGTCTGGCAACAACCCGCCGGTAGCGTATCTGACCAGCGCCCGCACCTGCTCGAGGTCTTGCTGGTGTCCGTAACCCTGGTAAGCGATGGTCGAATCATAGTAGCGGTCCGAGATGACGATCTCTCCCGCTGCCAGCCGCGGCCGGATGACCTGTTCGACGATCTGTGCACGCGCCGCCTGGTAGAGCAGAGTCTCCGCCCTGGGATGCATCTCCACATTCGTAAGGTCGTGTATCACCAGGCGAATCTGTTCGCCGATCGACGTGCCCCCCGGCTCGCGTGTCGGAAAGACCGCGTGGCCATGCCCTTTGAGGTACTCAATCAGCGACTGGACATGCGAGGTCTTGCCGGAGCCTTCGGGTCCTTCCAGTGTGATGAACATGGCTGGGGTCGACAGGGGCGCCCCTGATTCCGGCATTGGCGCCGGCAGATTCATAGGATTCTTATAAGAAGCGCCGCTCCTTATTATACGTATAACCTCCCTTAATTCGCCTGTCATTTTGCTGCACTACAATGTTGCTCTGGAAATTCGGAAAGGTACGGAGGTAGGCATGTCACTGAAACGAGTCGTGTATCTTCTATTTGTGGCGCTGATCGCCGGGATATCTGGCTTGTCCGGCGCTGCGCTCGGCGGAGCCGTTGTATACCGGACGCTGCAGGCGCAGCCAACCGTCGTCCAACAGCTCATCCCTGCTGTCAGCAGCAGTAGCACTCAGAGTCTCAACCTCAACATGACGGAGGTCGAGACTACCATCACGCAGGCCGTGAAGGCGGTCGGGCCGGCGGTTGTGACCGTCGTCGGCACCCTGCCGGGACAACAAACCTTCTTCGGCCAATCTGCCGAGCGAGAGGTCAGCGGCAGCGGTTTCTTCGTTTCTGACCAGGGTTATATCATCACCAACAATCACGTCGTCGAGGGATCCAAGTCAGTCCGGGTCATTCTATCGAACGGTTCTGAACAGAACGTCACCGTGGTTGGGACAGACAAATACAACGACATTGCTGTCCTGAAGACGGATGGCGCCGTGCCGGCCGTCGCCGCCCTCGGCAACTCCGACGTGCTTCAGCCCGGCGAGTCGGTGATCGCCATCGGATCGCCGCTCGGCGATTTCAAGAACACGGTAACGGTCGGTGTTGTTAGCGCCACCGGTCGCTCGATCGATACCGGCGCGGGCTATCAGATAGAAGGTCTCGTCCAGACCGACGCGGCCATCAATCAGGGCAACTCGGGCGGCCCGCTGCTCAACCTTGCCGGCCAGGTGATCGGCGTCAACACGCTGATCGTGCGCGGCAGCGGAAGCGGCGCCGTGGCCGAAGGCCTGGGCTTTGCCATCCCGATCGACACTGCGCAGGCGGTTGCCTCGCAGATCATCCAACAAGGCTACTTTGCCCATCCGTTCCTCGGCATTGCCTACCAGCCCATTTCACCGGCCATCGCCAAGGCATACAACCTGCCCGTGCAGTGGGGTGTGTATGTCAGCCGGGTCGCCTCCGGCAGCCCCGCCAGCGAGGCCGGGCTGCAGCGCGGGGATATTATCACCAAGGTTGGCGGCGTCGCCCTCGACGACACGCACTCCTACTTGAACACGCTCTACACGTACCAACCGGGGGATCAGGTGACGCTATCTCTGGTGCGGGAAGGGCAGACTCTTGAGGTTGAGGTCACTCTCGGCGAGGCCCCGCGCAACTAACGGAGCAGCAAGACCGGGATCCATGTGCGCAAGATCGAGACACGGAGCGGAGTTGCCTCGCTCTGTGTCTGCATTTGCCTTCCCGGTCCGCCGTTCCCCAACCATCCGGCCGCGTTTTTCCATCACCCCCGCCCGCCAACAAACCAGCCGTCGAGCCCTGACACTGGTGGACCATCCGACTATCCGACCATCAGCCTGCCTCGCCTCACTCCCTGAATATCCTCACATGCCGCCGCGGTTCCTTGCCGTAGGAGTGGCTCACCAACTCGGCTTGCCGCGCCATCTCGTGCTCCAGTCGTCGCGCGAGCGAAGGACCCGGCGGCAGATCGACCCAGCGCTCGCCGTTCAGCACGGCCTGGATGGCCTGCTGCGTCTGCTGCCTGACGCCATCGATATCGGATGACGCCGAATGCTCTGCCTTGAGATTGAACACGTCGCTGATGAACTGTTCCATCTGACCGACCGTGCTCGACCGCAAAACGTAGATCGGCAGGCCGCGGTGCTCGGCATCGATGATCGCCTGCTGGCGGTCGCGATAGTACGTTCGTAGCGTTACCAGGGCATCCGCTTCGGCCTCATCTTTCACAATGACCGCTGGCACGCCCAGTCTCTTAACAGCCTGCAGCAGCCGATTGCGGGCCACCCCGTACGGATAGATCTTGATTGCCTTCAAGCCGCCGCGCATGGGCTCAAGTCTCTGCGCCACCTGGGCGGGGAAGCGCTCCTCAGGCGTGGCCTGCGGCTGACGAGATCGCCTCGGCGTCTGGATCTCCTTGGAGTCGATCCTGGTTGAGACAGCTGGCGCCGCCATCTCGACCTGGATGCTGCCCTCTGCGTCACGCGTCCGGATCTCAGGTGCCAGCGGGAATCCGCGCAGCAGGGCATCGACCGAGTTCTGGATATCGACGTGAACCGCGAAGCGGTCGCGGGTCTGTATCTCGACCAGCATGTCGAACGTGGGTGGGGCGCGGCGTTCGAGCACCGTCTTCTGCGTTCCGCGCCGGCGCGCCTCCTCGTCGGATAGCGTCACGGCCTCGATGCCGCCCACCAGGTCGCTGAGCGTCGGGTTGAGCAGCAGGTTGTCCAGCGTCCGCCCGTGCGCCGTGCCGATGAGCTGCACGCCGCGCTCTGCGATCGTGCGGGCCGCGGCCGCCTCGAGCTCACGGCCGATCTCGTCGATGACGATCACCTCAGGGTTATGATTCTCCACTGCCTCGATCATCACCTCGTGCTGCAGCATCGGCTCGCGCACCTGCATGCGGCGCGCCTGGCCCACGGCCGGATGCGGCACATCGCCATCGCCCCCGATCTCATTCGAGGTGTCCACGATCACCACGCGCTTGGACTTGGCCAGGATGCGCGCCGCCTCGCGCAGCAGCGTCGTCTTGCCGACGCCGGGCCGGCCCAGGATCAGGGCCGATTTTCCGCCCTCGATGATGTCCTGGATGATGTCCACCGTGCCGTACACCGCGCGCCCAACGCGCAGCGTCAGGCCCACAATGTGAGTCCGCCGGTTGCGGATGGCCGAAATGCGGTGCAGCGTCCGTTCAATGCCGGCGCGGTTATCGGCATCGAATTCGCCGGTGCGCTCGTCGACGTGGTCGATCTCCGGCCGCGTGACCTCGGTTTCCCGCAGCGTGATCTCCCGATCGACGAAGCGCGCCGTGGGTACGCGGCCCAAGTCAAGAATAATCTCCAGAAGATTCTCGCTGTCGTCCGCCCGCTTCACGGCAGCGCGGATATCGGCGGGCAGGACGTCCAACAGGGCCTGCAGATCGTCAGTTATCTTGAGTTGTGTCATTGGTTCTACTTCTTTTGCGCGAATCGGCTCACCCGCGATGGCTGCACGGTCGCGCCGGCTGGCTGGCGGGCGCGCGCCGTCTGTTCCTCCTTGATGAGCCGCGTCATGTGCTTGACCATCACGGCTTGCTGCGGCCCCGGTCTGGCACCCAGCTCCTCCAGGACGTGCTCGAGCCATGCTTGATATGTGCGGACGCACACGTACACAGGCCGCCCGCCGCGGTTCGGCAGGAAGTGTATCAGCGACAGGAGTTTCGCGGCCACATCCTTCGCATCCGGATGGATGAGCGGGAAAACGACAATCCCGTTCAGGCCAGTGGAGGTGCTGGCGTAGCATGGGCCGCCTTCACCACAGATAAAGCCGGAGGCTTTCCGGGGCGCGGGTTCTATTGGTTGCAGAAGCGGCGGAACGATCTGGTGGTGCAGGCTTTGTATCGCCGGCAGGTTGACGGACTTGGCCCGCGGCCACTTGATGCTGGCCGATGCATTGCGCAGTGCGCTTACATCCCACATGCGCTGACCGGCATAGACCGAGAAGCCCGCCCGGCGCAGAGCAGCAAACGCCGGACTGTCCTCATCCAGTTCCGCCAGCACATGGAAAGCCCCCCACGCCCCGGCCTCGCTGCTCAAGTTCTCGATCAGCGCGGGAAGGTTCGGATGCTCAAGGTCCTGAGCCGGCGCGAGATACAGCAGCCTGGCGTACGGCTCTCCGTTGGAGTGAGTGATGCCCCCGAGCAGCGTGGTGCCTTCGGCCGCCGAGATCGCCGAATACACATGCCGCTGGGGATTCATGTACGCCAACATGCCGACGGCCCCGAGCGGATTCCCGCGCGTCAAGGCGCGCGCCGTGTCCAGGCTCAGCGCCTCACCGCGATAGCGGTAGATTGTGGGGAGATCAAGCAGGTCGAGGGATCGGATGGTCAATGGTCAGCTAGTCAGCAATCGATAGAAAATACTCATGAAGGCGCGGATCCCCAGTCAACTCCGGATGGAACGACGTGGCCAGAAGGTGCCCCTGCCGTGCGGCTACGATCCGCCTGTCCGCCGTGGCAGCCAGGATGCGGGCATCGCCTCTCACTGACTCGATGATCGGCGCGCGGATGAAGACGGCGTGATACGGCTCGTTCGTTCCCGTGGCTTTCTTGAGTTCAGGGATGTCCAGGTCCGCCTCGAACGAATCGACCTGCCGTCCAAACGCGTTTCGCTCGACCGTGATATCCATCAGACCGAGCAGAGGTTGATCGCGGCGCGCGTCCTTTGAAAGGAAGATTGCCCCCGCGCACGTGCCCCAGATCGCCCGCCGCTGCCCGAATTTTCGCAAAGGCTCCAGTAGACCGAAATCCTTGGAGAGCTTCCCGATGGTGGTCGATTCGCCGCCGGGGATGATCAATGCGTCCAGGCCCTGGAGATGCTCGGGCAGGCGCACCTCGGTCGTCTCAACCTGCAGGCGCCGCAGCATGGCGATATGTTCGGCAAAATCGCCTTGCAGCGCGAGTACACCGATCTTCATGGGATTGGGCCGCCCTGACAGCATCGCGTCGCAACGGCATCACGGTCCGAGCGTCGATGAGTCGTCTTACCAGCCGCGCCCTGCGAGCCGTTCGGCCTCGGGCATTTGCGAAACATTGCGCCCGACCATCGGCTCGCCGAGGTCCTTGCTGATTTCCGCCAGGATGCTGGCATCCTGATAGTGCGTCACGGCCTTGACGACCGCCGCCGCGCGCTTGGCCGGGTCGCCGCTCTTGAAGATGCCCGAACCGACGAACACGCCGTCCACGCCAAGCTGCATCATCAGCGCGGCATCCGCGGGGGTGGCAACGCCGCCGGCTGCGAAGTTCACCACCGGCATGCGTCCGAGTTCCTTCGTCTCTTTGACCAGCTCGTAGGGCGCGCCCAGCTCCTTCGAATAGGACATCAACTCTTCATCGGCCATGTTCTGGAGCTGGCGGATGGATCCCATCACGGAGCGGGCGTGACGCACCGCCTCCACCACGTCGCCAGTGCCGGCCTCGCCCTTGGTGCGGATCATGGCCGCCCCCTCGCCGATGCGCCTCAGCGCTTCGCCCAGGTTGCGACAGCCGCACACGAACGGGATCTTGAACAGGTGCTTGTTGATGTGATGTTCCTCATCGGCGGGCGTCAGCACCTCCGACTCGTCGACATAGTCGACGCCGATGGCCTCCAGGATCTGCGCCTCCACGAAGTGCCCGATGCGGCATTTCGCCATTACCGGGATCGTGACCGCCTCCATGATCCGCAGGATCAGCCCGGGGTCCGACATGCGCGCCACGCCGCCCTGGGCGCGGATATCCGCCGGCACACGCTCCAGCGCCATCACGGCGCACGCGCCGGCATTTTCTGCGAGCTTGGCGTGTTCGGGGGTGACGACATCCATGATGACGCCGCCTTTGAGCATCTGTGCCAAACCCCTCTTTACGGCAAAGGTACCAGTCTGCTGTTCCATTCCGTGCTCCTTATTGAGTGCAGAGGCGATTCTACCACGCAGCCTCGCGGCCTCATGAAGGGCAGTGAGCAGGGGCATGCAGGCGCGCGCCTCGAGCGCGCTGAGCCTCGCTTCATCCAGACTACTTGGCTCTCGAGCCGCGGCGTGAACATGACCCGTGCACCCCGGATGATACAATTAGTACAATATGTCTGTACCCCGGAAACGCTTGCCCCCGCTTGAACTCGACCTCCGCTCCGGCTTGCCGGTCTATCTGCAGATCATGCGGCAGGTGGAGAAGCATGCTGCCAGCGGCAGGCTGCGCGCCGGCGATCAGCTTCCCACAGTCCGCGGTCTAGCCCTCCAGCTGGGCGTGAACTTCAACACCGTTGCCCGCGCCTACGGCCTGCTGGACAAAGCCGGTGTGGTCTCCGCGCAGCAGGGACGCGGCACCTATGTCCTCGACAAGGCCGACAGGCAGAAGGCGCGCAACCCCACATTGCAGGCGTTGACAGCAGAATACGTCGCGCAGGCACGGCGCCACAATTTCACAGCCGCGCAGATCGCCGCGGCGCTCGCACAGCGACTCAAGCTCGGGGTCCCCGCGAGTCGCGCGGGGGACAACCACGAGTAGCCCCTGTGGAAACCTGTGGAGAAAGACGGCAAGCCACTGCCAGGGCGAATTGGCATGGAGCGCAGCGCGGGGTCCTGATGCTGTTCCAGGGAAGTCGAAAGAGCCGCGAAGTAGTAGCCTGGATGGCCGCGCGCTGCCCGCCATCCCCACGTTTCACGTGAAACCCCACCCGTCTGACCTCTTCGGCAGGACGGCACCGCCCGACGAGGCAATCTCGCCGGCGTCTTCACGTTTCACGTGAAACTCGCGCCAGGCGACGTACAGTCGCCGTTGCGAACCCCGGCGCCGCGAGGCTCCGGGGCCCGACCGGTCGCCGTTCCGCGACCCTGTGGATGATCCTGCGTACGAACTGTGGAAACTTGTGGACAATCAACTGTGGACTGTGGAGCGCAGGCCGGCAATTGTGGAGGTGCCTGTTTGTAGTTCCACAGACGTCCGTCGGCATCTGCAAACAGGGCCAGCACGGATACAATACGGGAGGCGTGATATGTCAACTCGAACCACCGTGATCGTCACTCTGATCATGATCGCCACGGCCATCTTCCTTGGCTTGGCGCTCTATGACCGGCTCCCAGCGCAGGTCGCCTCCCACTGGAACGCCAACGACCAGGTCGACGGCACCATGCCGCGCTTCTGGGGCGCGTTCCTGATGCCCCTGATTACATTGGCCATGCTCGGCCTGTTCCTGCTCATCCCCGCCATCGACCCGATGAAGGCCAACATCGAAACGTTCCGCCGTCCGTTCAATACCTTCATCGTCCTGATCGTGGCCTTCCTGCTGTACTTGCACGTCTTGACCGCGCTCTGGAACCTCGGCCTGCAGAATTTCCGCATGAGCGCCGCACTGCTACCGGCCATGGGTTTGCTCTTCATCTTCGTTGGCGTGATGCTGCGTCAGGCCAGGCGCAACTTTTCCATCGGCATTCGCACGCCCTGGACGCTCTCCAGCGACCGAGTCTGGGACCAGACCCACCGCGTGGGAGCCGCGCTGTTCATCATCTCGGGCGCTTTGACGGCGCTGGGCGCATTCTTCCCGGGCACCATCGCCTACTGGTTCGTTCTTGGGCCCGTGATCGCCTCCAGCCTGTTCCTGGTGGTCTATTCCTACTTCCTGTGGCGCGACGAACAGACCGGATCCTGACGAAACCGATCCCGAAAGGCGAACCTTCCAGTATGCCCTCTCCGAAACCAGATCGTCCCATTCTCGAGCTCCGCGTAGCCCTCACCACCGGCGATTTTGAGCGCCTCACAAAGTTCTACGCCGACGGGCTCGGCTTGAAACCCGCCGCCTTCTGGCAGAACGACGGGGGCCGCGCCGTAATGCTCGATCTGGGCCATGCCGCCCTGGAGATCTTTGACGAAGCCCAGGCACGCGCCGTCGATCGGCTTGAATCCGGAGGGCGCGTCAGCGGCCGGGTCCGCTTTGCGCTCCAAGTGCCCGACCTGCAGGCCGCCATGGATCGCCTGCTGGCGCATGGAGCCACCCTGGTACACCCGCCCGTCGTTACCCCCTGGGGTGATCACAACGTTCGTCTCCAGGACCCCGATGGCATGCAGATCACCCTCTTCCAGGCATCGGTTGGCGGCCAACAGGGCGCGTAGTCGGGAACCTCTCATCGTTCTGCTTTCTTCTTGCCTTTGCATCCCATGCCTAAAACCCCATTCAACTGGAAACTCTTCTTCGTCCTGCTGGCCGGCGTCATCGTTGGCCTGATTGCCATCGTCCCGTACTCCCTCGCCCTTCAGGGCGAGGCCGTCTCGACGGTTACCGCGCAGGCGAATATGCCGCTGTGGATGCTCATTGTCATTCAGCTCACCTCCCAGGTGATCGTGTTTGGCGTCGCCATCTGGGTCGGACTCTCGTTCGCCAGCTCCGTCGGCCTGGGGCTGCCAATCCTCGAAAGCCTGCTAGGCGGGGATCGGGCGAGCGAGCCCCAAGCGAGCGGGGCACACTCCGATTCCAGGGAGAATCGGAGCACAATCGGCCCCCAGCTGCGCAAGATTCTGCCAGCTAGCATCAGCTTGGGCGTGATTCTTGCCCTCGTCATCGTCGCTCTGGAGGTTTTCGTCTTCGAGCCTGCCCTCGTTGCCCAGTTGGGCGACACGGCGCTCGCGGGCGCATCCGCTGTCAGACCGGCGGCCTGGCAGGGCTTCCTGGCCTCATTCTATGGCGGCATCAATGAGGAGATCCTGCTCCGGCTTTGCGTCATGTCGTTCCTCGCCTGGCTCGGGCGGTTCGTTTCCAGGACCGCTGAGGGCAAGCCCACTCTCGCCGTTCTGTGGTTCGCGAATATCCTTGCGGCACTGCTTTTCGGCCTCGGCCACCTGCCTGCCACCGCGGCCCTGGTGCCGCTCTCGCCGCTCATCGTGACGCGTGCACTCGTCCTCAACGGCCTCATCGGCATGGGCTTTGGCTATCTGTACTTCAAGCACGGCCTCGAATCGGCCATGATCTCCCATTTCAGCGCCGATATTGTCCTGCACGTCCTCTTCTCCGTCTGAATCCAAACTCACGGCTCCCCGCACTGTCCTCGGCGCGCAGGGCTCCGGCGCACCCCCTCTACACCAAGGTGTCCTGGGGCCGCGGGAATTTGACGGCCGGGTGTTCCGTCTATTGAATTGACATCCCGTTCATGCTACGCTGAAGTTCGAACAAGGAAGGCGGGACGCGTGAGGTGGGGCCGGCGTCAGGCACGGATTGGAGAGAAAGCAATCATGCCTCGTTGCGGCTTGGGTGCGTCAACCACAGTCGGCGCCGCAGCGCCGCGGCCAGGGGCCGCGAACAAACTCTTGCCGTCCCGCACCTGAGAAAAGAGGAGCGGAGGCATGTACAGGAAGAGATCTCGTGCGCACGTGATCGCTGCGATCCTGCCGCCGGTATTGCTGGCTGGTTGCACAGCGCTGACCGCAGCGCCCCCAACCGAACCCGCGGTCGCCGTTGCGAACCCCACTGTCCGGCCGTCAGCGCCGACCCCGATCCCTGCCGCGACCCCGACCAAGGTCTACGTCGTGGCCACCTCGGAGGAGCAAGTCATCGGCGTATGGCACAAGGGCAGCAACCACATTCGCTTCGACGCGGACGGGACGTCCCGCCAGGCCTACGCGCTTGACAAACTCGAGAACGATCCGATCGCCCTCAGCTCGTACATATTCGACGGCAACAAGATGGTGACGGTTGAGGTCTCCGTATTCGGCGTGCCGGGCTGCCAAGGCAGGGCTGGCACCTATGAACTTCGACTGCTCGAGGGCGGGACCCTTTACATCGTGACCATCAAGGACGGATGCGAACCCAGGGCGAAGGAAACGGAAGGTCAGTACGAGCCGGTGAAGTGAACCTGAGGCGCAGCGCTGGATGAACATGGAGGCTGGGCGCTCGTCCGGCCTCCATTCTTCGACTCATATCCTGCTGGTGCTGCCGCGCAGCTTGTCTCCAATTGTCACCAGTGGAACAACCCCGAGGACTTCGCAGCCTTCGAGGCCGCGGCCGATGAATTTCTGGAGAGCCTCGTGATCAAGCAAAGTGATCGTCGGTCGCCGCGAACCACAAAGCGCCAACTGCCACCTGATATACTGGATGCATGCTCACGAACCGCCGCAGGCTGGTGTCCCGACTTGCCACTCATGCCCCTTACCATGCCGTCTGACTCCACGCGCGTGGCGCTGCTGGTGACCGATATGTTGGAGCGCCTCAGCATTGCCTACGCCGTCGAAGGTTCTCTGGCCGACTCCGAGTACGGGATCACGCGCTCCACGCTGGGCGCCAACATCATCGCTGATATGCGGCTGGAGCATGTTGCCCCGTTCGTCGCTGCCCTTTCCCAGGATTTCTACGCCGACCATCACAGCCTCGAGGATGCCATTGAGCGGCGGAGCGGCTTCACCCTGGTCCACTACGCGACAAAGTACAACATCGACGTCATCATTCCGAAAGGGCGCCCCTTTGATCAGATGCAGTTGAAGCGCCGCAAGGCCTCGATCATTTCCAGTGACCCTCCTCGCCAAGTCTCTGTGACCACCCCTGAAGATGCCATCCTGTCCAAGCTGGAGCGCTTTCGAACGAGCCATGCCCGCCGGGAGCACGCACCCTCCCCGCCGCGCCTCATCGCAGAGATCGTCGGCATGCTCAGATCGCACGCGGGTCAACTTGACATCGTGTACCTGCGCCATTGGGCAAATGAACTCGAGGTTGGGGACTGGCTTGAACGCGCGCTCACCGCTGACCGCTGATCCCCGATTGAATCGCCCCCGCGCCCGTGATGCTGTGAACCTTGGATGCGAATTCTCGCAACTACCCGGTGCCAGGCGAAGCACGGAAAGGACAGAGCGACATGAAGCCAGACGGCAAACGGACCGCTGAGATGGGTGAGCGACTGAGGAAGGACCTGGAACCCAGAGGCCATGATGTTCTCCATGACCACGGACCCGCGGCATGGCGATTGCCAGCCTTGTCACGGGCGTCCTGGGGGCGCAACTGCCGTGAGCGCGGTACCACTCGGGTATCCGCCGGCTGCATCGTGCCTCATTGTTTCACCATCGGCACCTGGATCGCCACTGGCCCAAGAACCAATCCTCAATCTCCAATCATCCATCTCCAATGCCATCAGTGATATAATTACGTGAACTCCAGAACGACCGGTTGCACGCGCCAGTCCTTTTGTCAGGCTGGCGCTCGTTCTTTTCTCCCACAGGCACTCGGAGGCCCGATGGACTACCACGCAGGCGATACCGTGATGCACTGGATGCACGGTCTGGGCAAGATCATCCGCCGCGAGAAGCGCGACGTCCTTGGCCGGCAGGCCCTCTACTACGCCGTGCGCATCGGCGAAATGGTCGTCTGGGTCCCGGTCGACGAACAGGTCGGCAAGCGCCTGCGGCGTCCCACCCCCAAGGTCCGCTTCAAGCGCACGGTCGCGCTGCTATCCAAAGCCGGCGAGGCCCTGCCCTCCGACCGCCATGAGCGCAAGCTGCTCCTGGCCGAATACCTCAAGGACGGCCGCCTCGAGTCGCTCGTGCGTGTCATCCGCGGCCTGCTGGCCTACCGCCATGTCCGTGCGTTGAACGACAACGATCAGGCCGTCATGCGCCGCGTGCAATCCGCTTTGGTCGCAGAATGGGGGCACGTCCTATCCCTAACGCCGGCCGAGGCCGAGATGCAGCTGCAGCGTATACTGCAAGACGCCCCCTGAAGGCGAAGGAAGCATGATGTCAGAGGAAAAACAGATCATTCAGCGGGTCGTGGAGAACTACGCGCGCACAGGTGAGACCACCGACGCCCAGGTCACGGTCACGATTCTGCCGGACAATAAGACCAGCTTCGTGGAGTCCACACCCGACGGCGGACGCGGCATCACGCTCGACGAGTACCGCGTAGACGGCCGCATCATTTGGGCCGGCTACAGCTCGCGCAGCAAGATCGTTTACCTAAGCGACTCGCGCAGATCCTAAGCGCTGCCCGGGCGAGCGAGCATCACGCGCGCGTCACTGAGCTGTGTTACCTGCCGGAGCATGCCGGTCCGTTTCACGGAAACATAGCCGCCGAATCCGCTCCCCCTAAGACGCGCGCGGTCTTGGTCCATCTGATGCTTGCACTTGGGCCAGCGATGTGATTCCATTGCTCTCTCCCCTTGTCGCCAGCATCGGTTGCAGGGCTCGAGTATAGTGCGACTGTTCAAGACGTCCGTACTCCCCCGGCCTGCCGCAGGTCCGAGGCGACTGATGACCGGTTGCCCCTGGCGGCGATCCAGACCATCTCTTCCGACGTGTGCGTGAGCGCCGAGCGAACCTTCGCGGGGTGGCCGCGCGAAGGTACATCCCTCGAGCTAGCGTTTCTGGACAACTCAGACTGGGCCTGCTGCCTCTTGACGTCCGAACAAATGTTCTATATACTGGCCGCCATGTCCAGCCTCCCGGCGCTGGCCCTGCCTCCTCACCGCCCGCTCTCGACCGGCGACGGACGACCGTCCCATATTCGTTCCTCTTTGTTTCACGAAACGAATAGCCCATCTGTTCTACTCCACGGCTGATCGTCGCCGATTCATTGCGGCCAACCTTAACGTATCCGCCCCAGGACCGAATCCCGCTAGAATCATGCTCCTCAACCAAGGCAAGGCTTCTCATGCGCAAGGCTACCATTTCCAGACTGCCCCCCTTCCAGCAGGGGGGCTTGGATTCGCTCTGTGGTTTGTACAGCATCATCAATGCCGAGCGCATCATCAACCGTTCCAGCGACGACCAGGCGCAGAACCTGTTCGACACCATGGTGCATTTCCTCTCGCGCCGGAGGCTGCTCACCAGGATCCTGCTCGACGGCGTCATCAACAGCCACATGCTCCTGATCCTGGAGAAGGTCGTCAATGGGCGCATCCCCAGTATCGAAATCCCCTGGCGCAGTCAGCCGACGCCCGAGCTCGACCCGTTCTGGGAATCGATGCGCACCTTCCTTGACGGCACACCTGGACGCGCCATCATCTTGGGTCTGAACGGCTACCACGACCACTGGACCGTGGTGCACAGCATATCCAGTAAATCCATCTTCCTCTACGATTCGGATGAGATCCGGCGCCTCCCGCGTTCCGAATGCACCACCGCAAAGCGCCGGCGCAAGCACCTGCTGCTTCCGGCGCAGACTTATTTCCTGTCCAGGAACTGATCACAGCCTCATTGGGCATCCAGGGGCGGCCATCATGCATGCCTACGCTCGCGATCTGAAGGCCCTGTTCCTCAAGCAAGCCAACCCAAAGAACGCCGGACCGATGAAGCGCTACATGCGCGACCAGTTCGACTACGTGGGGCTCAAGGGGCCGGAGATGGGCGAGTTGCTTCGAGAGCACATCGCCGGACATGGCCTTCCGCCTCTGGCGGACCTCGATCGCGTTATCAGAGATCTGTGGGCCCTGCCTCAGCGTGAGTTCCAGTACGCCGCGACACGTCTCCTCGGAAGGCTGGAGAAGCAACTGCCCGCCGGCTTCATTCGGACACTGGAATACCTGATTGTGACCAAGTCGTGGTGGGACACTGTGGACACGGTTTCCGCCGGCACCCTGGCAGTTCACTTCAAGCGCTATCCGAAGGTCAGGGAACGCTGGCTTGCAAAATGGCGCAAGTCGAAGAACCTTTGGCTGCGCCGCGCCTGCATCCTGTTCCAGCTCAACTACAAGAAGGAAACCGACTTCGCCTTGATGCAGGACATCGTCCGGGAGAACCTTGGCTCGAGGGAGTTCTTCATCAACAAGGCCATCGGCTGGGCGCTCAGGCAGTACACGCGCCTCGACCCGCAGGGCGTGCGCAAGTTCGTGGCCGAGACTCCGCTGCATCCGCTGAGCGCTCGCGAGGCGCTCAAATGGCTGAAGAAGCGCGGGCTGTAGTAGCCGACGCCCGGATGAGACTCCGAAAGTCCTCAAGCGCGCCTTGAGGCGCTGTGCTGCTGCCGGACAGGCGTCCCGGGTCTGGCGCACCTCCAGTACAATTGCCCACCTATTCAGGAAAGAGATCGATTCATGGGTGTGCTGCTCCAAGCCTTCTACTGGGATTGTCCACGCATTGACGGAAAAGAGTTCCAGTGGTGGAACGCCATCCGCGCGCAGGTCCCGGCGCTAGCCGGGGCGGGCTTCACCGCCCTCTGGCTGCCGCCCGTGCACAAGGCCGGCAATCTGGCTGGCCCCTCCATGGGCTACGATCCGTACGACTACTATGACCTCGGCGAGTTCGACCAGAAGGGCACCGTGCCCACGTGGTTCGGCACAAAGCAAGAGCTGCTGGCTCTCATTGCCGAGGCACACCAGCACAGCATGGGCGTGATCGCCGATATCGTCATCAATCACAACTCCGGCGCCGACGCGCAGGAGGTCAATCTCATCACCGGGCAGTCGCGCTGGACGCGCTTCATGCCGAAAAGCGGCAAGTTCCCACGTGACTGGCGGTGCTTCCACCCGAACATGTACGAGTCGTGGGACGAGATGGCTTTCGGCGGCATGCCGGATCTCTCGCACCGCAGTCCGTACGTGTATGCCGAGATCCTCAAGCTGGCGCGCTGGCTGATCGAGGACATCAGCTTTGACGGCTTCCGCTACGACTTCGTCAAGGGCTATGGTGCGAACACCATCACCTCCATCCAGGAATACCGCTACATGCGCGGCGGCAAGCCCTTCACGCCATACGGGGTGGCCGAGTTCTGGGACAACGCCCGCGCCATCGAAAACTGGGTAAACCTGGCGAACTTCTCCAATAGCAACCCGGTGAATGCGTTCGACTTCCCAATGCGCGAGATGCTCAAGGCGCTGTGCGATCAAAATGGCTTCAGCCTGCGCGATCTCGCCACGTGGGATACCGTGCTGCAGAAGCAGCCGCAGTCGGTCGTATCCTTCGTCGAGAACCACGACCTGCGTGACGAGGGTCGCCCCATCGTCCACGATAAGCTGCTCGCCTACAGCTACATTCTGACGCATGAGGGCTATCCGTGCGTCTTCTGGCACGACTACTTCAACCACGATCTGGCGAGTGCAGATACCCCGAACGGCATCGCCGCGCTGGTGCAGGCGCATGAGAAGTATGCCGGCGGCGCGGCGCAGATACTGCACCTGGACGATAACCTGTACATCATGCAGCGCAGCGGACACGAGGGCGCCCCGGGATTGATCTATGTGCTCAACAATCGCGGCGAGGCATGGCACGGGGCCTGGGTGGGCACGCAGTGGCGCAATGCCGCTTTCCAGCCCGTTGCCTGGTGGGGGCGCAATGACCGCGCCCGGCCGGCCGACCAGTTCACCGGAGAGGATGGCCGCGGCCAGTTCTTCGCCGCGGGGCGCGGCTACGTCGTCTATGCTCTGAAGTAGCCATGGAGGCGCAGATGGTTCAATTGGTTCCGATGACGCCAGAGGAATTCGAGGTCTTCCTGGAGCGCGACATTCGGGAATACGCACAGGAGCGCGTGCGGGCCGGGTTCTGGTCCGAGGCCGAAGCGCTGGCTCGATCCCGCAAAGAGCACCGCGCCCTGCTCCCGGACGGGCTGAAGAGCAGGTACCACCATCTCTATTCCATTCAGGACTCGGAGGGCGGAGAGGCGGTGGGTGCGCTGTGGTTGAAAACCGATTTTGATTCTTCCAGGGCCTCCGGCTTCATCTTTAACCTCGAAATACACGAACCCTTTCGGCGCAGAGGCTATGGCCGGCAAGCCATGCTCGAGCTGGAAAACCTGGCGCGCAGCATGGGCTTGCGGCAGCTGGGATTGCACGTGTTCGCGCACAACCAGGGCGCGCGGGCGCTCTACGATGGCCTGGACTACACCATTGCCAGTATCAATATGCTGAAGGATTTGTGAGCTCTAATATTGGGGACATCCACGTTCGGTTGTGTGCGCTGCTTGACGGCGAGGGCGCCCTCTACCGCGTGGTCGAGCATGCGGCCGAGGGCCGCACTGAGCTGATAGCCAGGATACGCGGCAACCGACTGGAGCAGGCGATCAAGTCCATCGTGGTGCAGGTGCGGATCAACAAGAAAGAGAATTGCTACTGCCTGGCGAACGTCCCCGGCGACCGGCGCGTCGATCTCGAGGCGGTTCGGGCGCACTTCGGTGCTGCAGGTGTCGGTGTGGCGAGGCGCGAAAAAGCCGAGGCACTGACAGGCTGCGTCATCGGCGCCATTCCGCCATTCTCCTTCAACGCACAGTTGATAGTGCTGGCGGATCCGTTGGTGTGCGAGAATGAGCAGGTGGTCTTCAATGCCGGCCGCTTGGACCATTCGATCTTCATGCGCTCGGAGGACTACGTGCGTATTGCGAGACCGCACCTCATCCGCATCTCCGTCCAGCCGTGAGGCTTCTGCTCCTGAAGCTCGTCCTGACCCCTGCGCTTGTCGGGCTGGCAAGCCTCGCCGGCCGCAGGTGGGGATATGCCGTCAGCGGTTGGATTGTAGCTCTGCCCCTGACGACCGGCCCCATCGTGTTCTTCCTTGCGCTTACGCATGGCCCCGCTTTCGCCGCGGATACGGCGGCTGGGATCCTGGCAGGCGGCTTCTCGTTGGTCGCTTTCACCATCGTGTACGCGCGCATCGCCATGCGGTGCGCATGGCTCCCCACACTCGCGGCGTCCACAGCAGCCTTCCTGATACTGACGGCCATCCTGCGGCCAATCCGCCTGCCGCCGTTGCCACTTTGGGCCGCAGTGCTTGCCGCGCTGCTGCTTGCCATCCGGCTTCTGCCGCCTCATTTCGATCCCAGCCCAACCCCGGAGCGTCTGCCGGGGCGTTGGGACATTCCGCTGCGCATGGTCATTGCCACCGGCTTCGTCTTGCTGATCACCGGCCTTGCCCCGGCGGTAGGTCCGCACCTCGCGGGTCTGCTTTCGCCCTTTCCGCTCTTCACGGCCACGCTGGCCGCGTTCGCCCAGCATCAATACGGTGCAGGAGCCGCCGTCAGTGTCCTGCGCGGTCTGCTGCTGGGTTTGTTCTCCTACGCCAGTTTCATGTTCACGCTTGCGCTGCTTCTCGTGCCGGTCGGCATCCCGGCTGCGTTTGCGGCCTCGATCCTAGTCGTGATCGTGATCCAAGGCGCTTCGCTCTGGCTGCTGCGCAGCGAAATTGGTTAGAATGCTTGCATGCCCACACTGACACTCCCCGCCCGCCAACCGTTCAACTTCCACTCTGTGGTGAACTCCCACGGCTGGGTCCAGCTGGCACCCTTCCGCCTGGGCGAGGACCGCGCGACGCTCTTCTACACCGATCGCCTGGCCAATGGCCGCGTGAGTGAGTTCGGCATGCGCGAGGCGCCGCAGGGAGTACAGGTGGATATGCCCGGCAGGTTGGGAAGGGCCGAGATCCGCGAGCTGACGGAGAAAGTCACGTGGATGTTCGGCCTCGACCAGGACTTCTCATCCTTCTACAAGGCTGCACGCAGCGAGCCAAAGCTGCGCAAGGCACGCCGGAAGGCGCACGGTCGCGTGCTACGGTCGCCGACGTTCTTCGAGGACGTGTTGAAAACCATCCTCACCACCAATACGCTGTGGGCAGCCACGCAGCGCATGAATCTCAATCTCATCGCCTCCTTCGGGACCGCTGCGCCCGGCGGCGGCACCCGCGCGTTTCCGCGTCCCGATCAGGTGGCGGCTGCAAGCCCCGCCGCGCTGCGCCTGAAAGTCCGCGTGGGCTATCGCGCCTCGTCCATACACGAACTTGGCCGGCGCGTGTCCTCCGGCGACCTCGACATCGAAGCTTTCAAGACCTCCACGCTGCCGACGCTGGAGCTGCGCAAGGAGTTGCTCAAGATCCGCGGCGTCGGCCCCTATGCGGCTGCGAACCTGCTGATGATCCTGGGGCGGTCGGACTTCATCCCCGTCGACAGCTGGGCCCTGAAGCTCGTATCGCACGAGTGGCATCGCGGCCGCAAGGTCACGCCCAAACACGTGGAGAAGGCGTTCAACAAGTGGGGCGAGTTCAAGGGGCTGGCGTTCTGGTTCTGGGATTGGAAATATGAAGGAGGCTGAGATGGTCCACCGCTTCGAGAACCGCCGGCAGGCGCTGGCCGACAGGCAGATCTTCCTGCGACGAGCAATCCGCTACCTGGCCATTTCGCTCGCGATCATCCTTGCCTCCCTCGGAATCGGGGTGCTTGGGTACCACTTCACAGAAGGTCTACCATGGCTGGATTCACTCCTGAACGCCTCGATGATCCTCGGCGGCATGGGTCCAGTGGACGCCGTCCGCACGACCGCGGGTAAGTGGTTCGCATCGTTCTATGCCCTGTTCGCAGGGATGGTATTGCTCGTGGCCGTTGGCGTGCTTATCGCGCCGGTGTTCCACCGCTTCCTGCACCGCTTTCACCTGGAGATCGAGGAGGAGCGCTGATCTTTACGGGTGGAGCGGCATATGCCAATCCGGATCAAACGCGCCTATGTGCGCCCCGCCAACACCAATCGACATCGCATCCTGGTCGACCGCTTCTGGTCAAGCGGCATGACCAAAGCGGATCTCAAACTCGACATGTGGATGAGGGATGTTTGCCAGAGCAAGGAGCTCTGCAAGTGGTTCGGATACGATCCCGGTAGGTGGGCCGAGTTCCAGAAGCGCTACTTCCAAGGAACTGCGGGCGCATCCCGACCAACTCAACGAACTTGGAGAGATGGCGCCCAGCGGTACGCTTACCTTGATCTTCGCCGCCCAGGATGAGGAACGTAGCAACGCCGCGGCACTAAAGACGTACCTTGAAGGAAGATGAACACCCGGAACTATGAGCCCTGGCCGATCCATTTCCTTGACCAACCCATCGAGGTCACGTACCGCACGCCTCCGGCCCGCGAGAAGCTGCCGCACTGCCCCGATGGACTCATATGGGGCGGCCACACGTATGCGGTCGTGGAAACACTGGCGGAATGGACGGACTTCACGCGCCGCGGGCGATTTGCGCGCAATATGCAGCCAGCGCACGCCGCGGTTGCATCCCAGCGCGGCTCGCTGAACGTCGGGCGCTTCTTCTTCCGCGTACGCGTCGATACAGGGCAGCTCTTTGACCTGTACTATGATCGGGCGATGAAGAACATGGACGAGCACAAAGGACAGTGGTTCGTCTACAGGGAATTGGGGTACGCGGAATGAATCGCGATCGAGCAGCGCACGGCCATCGCTAGTCGCGGGTGATCAGCCTGACCTGGCTTTCGTAGAAGATGTAATCCCATGCCCAAGTGATCATGACGACAAGCCGGTTGCGGAAGCCGATCAGCCGGCAGATGAGCAGGCCCACCCAGATCAACCAGAGAATGAATCCGCTGAAGGAAAGCCCCCGGACGAGCGCCACGGCCGCCTCGCGCCCGATAGTGGCACAGCAATCCTGGGTCCTTGTTGCGGAACTGCCCCGGCCGTGTCAAACTCATGCCATGGAGAGAATCACCTGTACCAGAACCGGAAGTCGCGCAGCCCGCGCTCTACCAGGTCCAGCGGCACGTTCAGCGTGTGTGTCAGAGCGACAACCGCCGTCCAGAAGGCGTTGTAGACCTCGGGCACATACCATAGAAGGAAAAACACGACCCAGGGAAGCAGGCCGCTGACCTGGCCCACCGCAGTCCGAACACGATCCGGCAGAAAGGGCTCCAGCGCGCCAAAGCCATCAAATGGGGGGAGAGGCAGAAGATTCAGGACCAGCGCAGAAACCTGCAGGAAAGCGAGGAAGGAAAGCGCGGGCCAGATCCCTTCGCGCGATACGGGTGCGACGCCGAGTATGCTGCCGAGCACGATGGCCAGCATGAGGTTCGCTGCCGGCCCTGCCAGGCTGACGGCGCTCTTCCACCCGCGGCTGCGCAGGCGCCACGTCTCGATGTACACGGCGCCGCCCGGCAGGCCGATCCCGCCCAAGGCGAGGAACAGCAGCGGCACGACGATCGAGTACACCGGATGCGTGTACTTGAGTGGATTGAAGGTCAGGTAACCCTTGTCACGCACCGTAGTGTCACCACCCGCGTATGCGACGGCAGCGTGCGAGAACTCATGCAGACAGAGCGAGAATACCCATCCTACAAGCACAATAATGAAGGTCATGGTGAATCGTAGCCTTTCGGGTGTAAACGGTGCCACTCCCAGGCGCTGGACAGCATGTCTCGAAGATCGGAATGCACCGGCCTCCAGCCCAATTCGCGGCGGATTTTGTCGGACGAGGCAACGAGGCGCGGCGGATCACCCGGACGTCGCGGGGCTTCGACCACAGGGATGGAGTGGCCGGTGACCAGGCGCGCCGCCTCGACGACCTCGCGCACAGAAAAGCCCTGCCCACTGCCGACGTTGTACACAAGCCTGTCGCTCGCCTGCAGGGCGCCGAGTGCCAGCAGGTGCGCAGATACCAGATCAGCGATGTGCACGTAGTCCCGGATGCAGGTACCGTCCGGGGTTGGATAGTCCGTGCCGAAGATGGTGGCGGCTTCCGTCCTCCCCAGGGCTGCTTGGAGGACGCGCGGGATGAGATGCGATTCGGGATCGTGCGCCTCACCGCGTCCGGGGACCGCTCCGCAGGCGTTGAAGTAGCGCAGGGCGGCGAAGTGCACGCCATGGATCTGGCGATACCACTCGAGAGCCTGTTCGACGACAAGCTTGGTGTGCCCATATACGTTGGTGGGTCCGAGCGGTGAGTCCTCGGTCAGCGGCTGATCGTTGGATCGATAGACCGCGGCGGTGGAAGATAGGACAAAGCGTTTCACGCCTGCCAGGGCAGCGGTCTCGATGAGCGAGAGTGAATTCCCGAGGTTGTTGAAGTAGAAGCGGCCGGGGTCTTTCATCGATTCTCCAGCCTCGATGTACGCTGCGAAATGCATCACTGCCTCAAACCCGCCACGGGTAAGGACGCGGGACAGCGTGGGGCGTTCCTCAAGCGCCGCCTCGACGAACGTCACGCCCGCAGGCACCGCGCCGCGATGGCCGGTGATCAGTGAGTCGTACACCGTGACGGAATGCCCGGCGCGCAGAAGGGCTTCAGCCGTGGCGGAGCCGATGTAGCCGGCGCCGCCCGTAACGAGGATGTTCATGATCGGATTCTCACCGCTGGTGATAAGCGCACTTTGGTATTGCCTCTAGGGCTTGAAGGTGATCGTCTCTGTGACGCATTCGCCGTTCTGGCCCGTCTTCGAGCACAGGGTTATCCGCGCGCGCAGCCTGTGGCCGGTTGGATCGTTGTCGAGTGCCGGAGAGCTGATCACCACGGTCTTGCCGGGTTGCAGCGAGACCTTGCTCGTCGACGAGGTACAGGTCGGCCGGTCAACAAAACTGTCTGCCTCATCGGCGACGGATATGTCGAGATCGACATCTCGCAGGGTGAACTCAAGCGAACGGAATGTGAGCAGCCCGGTGTTCTCCAAGGCGACCTGTGTCCACCAGGAGCTGGTGCACCAGACCAGCCCCTCATAGGAAGCATCGAAGCCGGGGGCGGGCGTCGGCGTGGGGGTCGCGGTCGGCGTCGGCGGGGGCGTGAAGACGGGCAGCGATCCCGTGAATCCGCCAAATGTCGCATACTCATCCCAAACCCAGCAGAAGTCGCCGGGTGAGTCGGGATTAGGAATGTACCAATAGTTACTGCTGGGGTCGCGACCGTAGATCTGTGCCGTCTCCCCCTCAAGCAGCGCGCCGGCAATCGGATAGGCCTTGCCCGGTCCAATGCGGCAGTTCGTCGGAATCGACACGCTGATCATGGGTACCATGGGCGTCGGGCTTGCGATCACGACCAGCGCGGGAGTCTCTGTTGTGGTCGGTGTCAGGGAGGGCAAGGCGGTCATCGTCGGCGAAGCGGTCTGGGATGCCGTGGGGGATGCGCCGGGAGTTGGTGATGCGGTTCCGGGAACCACGGCCTGCTGGGTTGCTCTCACGGCTGCATCAACCGTCAGGGCCTGCAGCGTTGCCTGGACGAGGGGATCGGTTATGGTGACATTGGGCATCACGCAGGCAGCCACAGCCAGCAACACCACAAAGACCAATAAGGAAGTCCGCTGCAACGAATGCATTCTTCCACCTTACAGCACCCAGCGTGCCCGGCTAGAGCGCCGGTGCGCGCGTGTGCCAGTCAGTGGCTAGTTGAAAGGCGTGTGCTGCCTGCAGCAATACGTCCTCACGGAAAGGCGGCCCCAATAGTTGAAGGCCAATGGGCAAGTCCTGGCTGTCGAAGCCGGCATTGAAGGAGATCCCCGGGATGCCTGCCAGATTGGCGGGCAGTGTGAACACGTCCTCAAGATACATCGCCAGCGGATCGTCGGCGTGGGCGCCGATCTTGAACGCCGTGCCAGGGGTGGTCGGAGCTGCGATCAGATCCACATCCTTGAAAGCCGACTCGAAGTCCCGGCGAATGAGCGTGCGCACGCGTTGAGCCTGGCCATAGTAGGCATCGTAGTAGCCGGCGGAGAGGGCGTATGTTCCGATCATGATCCGCCGCGTCACCTCGGGACCAAAGCGGCGGCCGCGAGTGCGGTAGAAGACGTCCCACATGTCGCCTGCGGGCTCACGCGGCCCGTAACGCACGCCGTCAAAACGGGCCAGGTTCGCCGAGGCCTCGGCCGGGGCAATGATGTAGTAGACGGGCAGAGCATACTCCGTGTGCGGCAGGGATACCTCGCGGACAACCGCCCCGAGATTCTTGAGAACCTCCACGGCCGCACGTACGGCCTGCTCCACCTCCGGCTGGATCCCGGCAATATGGTATTCCCTTGGCACCCCGATGCGTAGCCCGCGCAAAGGTTTGTCACGATCCATGCTCTGGAGGTCGATCCCGGGAACGCCGACATCGGTGGAAGTGGCATCGCGCGGGTCGCCTCCAGCCATGACCGAGAAGATCGCGGCGACATCCTCCGCGGTCCGGCCGAACGCACCGACGGTATCAAGCGATGAGCCAAATGCCACCAGCCCATATCGGGAGACACGCCCGTACGTCGTCTTGAGCCCGGTCACTCCGCAAAGCGATGCGGGCTGCCTGACGCTGCCGCCGGTATCGGTGCCCAGAGCGGCGGGCACATAGCGCGCCGCCACGGCTGCAGCGCTTCCGCCGGATGAACCGCCCGGGACGCGCGCAAGATCCCATGGGTTGTGGGTTGCGCCGTAGGCCGAGTTCTCCGTCGAAGAGCCCATGGCAAACTCATCAGTGTTGGTCTTGCCAAGGATCACCACGCCCGCATCGAGCAAACGCTGGACAGATGTGGCCGTGTAGGGGGGTACGAAGCCCTGGAGGATTTTCGAGCCGCAGGTGCAGGGCAGACCGTCGACCGTCAGGACGTCTTTGATGGCAACGGGTATACCCAGGAGGGGCTGCGCATCCCCGTTTTTCCTCCTGGTATTGTCCATTTCATCCGAGCGCTGCAGCGCCGACTCGGCGGCAATGTGCAGGAACGCGTGCAGCGCCGGCTCCAGCGTGCCGATGCGATCCAGGCTGGCCTGCACCAGGTCGCGGCTGGAGAACGAGCCCTTTCTGAGGCCGCGCTGCATTTCGGTCAAGGTCAGGTCGGTGAGCGCAGTCATGGGGAGGATGAGCCTGCTTAGTCAGAGCGTTGCTGCTGCAAGCAGTGCCTTGGCCACGTAACCGCCAGCAGGGAGTGCTACTCGAAGACGGGCGGGATCTTGAACTGATCGTTTGCCAACTCAGGCGCGTTCTTGAGCAGTGCCTCGGTCGACAGGCCAGGTTTCGATCGGTCGAAGCGCAATTCCATGCGCGCCAGGCCACCTCCGGCAGTCGGCTGGACGGAGGCCGTGTCCAGCTCACGCAGCTTGGCGATGTAGTCGAGGATGTTCGAGAGCTGCTCACGATAAAGTGCTTTTTGTTCCGCGGTCAGCTCCAGGCGTGCCAGCCGGGCTATATGCTCAACGTCGGCGGTCGTAAGCGGCATGCTGGCATTATATCAGCAGGGGGTTCGTTGCCTGAGCCTACGGCGCAGGGGTGGGGCCCACTGCCGACGTGACTTGCTGACGGAATCCATCTGCGTACCACTGCAGGTATTCGGCGACATGAGCCTGCCAGTATGCATTTGTGTGGTCGCCGGTGTACACGTGCCATTCGTGTGGCACGGCGTACATAGTCAGAAGAGCTTCGAAGCTGCGGATCGCTCCCAGATCGCCGTCGCGATCGCCCGCGTCCATCCACAGGCGCGGCCAGGCAGAGGCCGGCACCGCCGGAACGAGGCGCTCCAGGACGGCAGCATCATCGTTGAAAATCACAGGGGAGTGCAGTCCGATCATCCCGAACAGATCGTAGCGCGTCAGGGCGTAGTGGATCGTCCAGCCGCCGCCGCGCGAGAGGCCTCCGAGGGCACGGTACTCACGATCAGCCCGCGTGCGGTAGGTCTGATCGACATGGGGGATGATCTCGTGGATCAGGCGGTCGCCGAAGCTCTCGCCCGGAGGGAGATTCCAGTAGCGGTCATCCGGGAACACCATGATGAAGGCGGGCGCCTCGCCGGCGTGGATCAGGTTGTCGGCCACTACCGCCGCACCCAGGTTGACCCACTGATCGTCCTGGAAGGTCTGCCCGTGCAGCAGGTACAGCACGGGATAACGCTGGTCCGCACTTTGCTCGTAGCACGGCGGCAGGTAGATCAAGAACTCCTGTGCGGGCTTGCTGCTTTGCAGCGCGTGTCGCGTTACGCTACCCGGGGCGGTCAGGCAGCCCAGCGGCGTGGGACTGGGTACCACGGTCGGTGAAGGCACCATGGTGCTGGTTAAGGTTGGAGGCGGTGAGGTCGGCGTAGGTGCAGGTATGGCGACCGCAGTGCAGGCGGTCAGCCATGCAGCAATCAGCACGGCCGCGATGAGTCGGGGATGAGGCATGGATCAGTGCTTCTGGGAGGGGAATGAACGAAAGCATTATACACGGGCGGTCGCGGCGGCTGCCGCTCCTGGGTTACAATACTCTTCATTCGGGGTGTAGCGCAGTTGGTAGCGCGCTTGCTTTGGGAGCAAGAGGTCCCGGGTTCAAATCCCGGCACCCCGACAAGATAGTCACGGGTTTCCTCTCCGAGGATCTCCGCTGCGCTACGACAAATCCCGGCACCCCGACTTCACAAGCAAAACACCACCGTTTCTGGCCGTGAAAATGGCAGAAATGGTGGTGTTTCAAGTCCAACAGATTCAGGTCTGGTGCCTCACCACCCGCCGGTGCGGGATCGATTGCGGATGGCGTCCTGCAGGGCAGAAAGCATGTCCACGAACGAGTCCTTGCTGGCAGGGCCGGCTTGGGTTGCTTCACCCTCCAGACGCTCCAGCAGGTAGACCATCCAGGAGAGCCAGGCGCGCGGATTGCTCTGGATCTCTGCGATTTCATGCGAGGCGCGATCAAGGCTTTCCCGGAGGTCGTCTTGTCTGATCATTCTGCACTACTCCCTTCCACGGCCATGCCGAACGGCCAAATTCGCCTCGTTCATTCCTCCGGATATCGCAATTCGGTGCGCCGGCCGCACGGGCAGGCAGAGTTATGCGTTGCCCTCCGTTCATTATAGTGCATGGACGCAAGAGCCCCCTTTGCGTTTGCAATGGCTCCAGAATAATCGCGCAGCGACTGTGTGCTAAAATGCTTGCCGAGGGCAGATGACGAAGTTCGACGGCCTCATTGAGGCGGTGCGGTACAAGGGCGGGAAGATCGAGCTGGTCAGGGCCTATGAGCGCAGGGGCCCGACCTTCTCGGACCACGTGCTTCTGGACCGTCCAACCCTGCTCGCCCGTCTCAAGGAGGGGAAGCGCTTCGTGACCGGCCGGCGCCAGGAGCTGCTGGCAAGCACGTTCGAGGTGGGAAAACCCGTGAATCTCCTGATCCAGAATGGCGACCAGGTTGTGACAACACTGAAGCAGAATGGGCAGGATCGATTGGAGGACGTGCCGATCTTCTGATACCGTACAGGGACGGCGCGATCCCTGGGATGCCGCCGGCATGATCCCGTGCGGCGGCCAGAACCTGAGTTGGTTTCCAGTATGAAGGTCATCGACAAGACCCCGTTCCAAGATGAGAAGGGCGATTTCGGCCTGTGGCAGCGCTTTCAGGGCATGCTCGAGTATGGATTCTCGTGGCACGCCGACATCGAAGCACAGAAGCCCGTTATCGCCCAGTTGGATCGCGTGCTGGAAAAAGGGTACACGCTGATCCGCAATCTCAGCCTGGAGAACAGCAAGATCATTGAACCGCTGATCCTCGTCGGCCCGCCGGGCGTGTTCGTCCTGCATGTCACGCCCGTGAGCGGCTTCTTTGAAGCCAAGGGCGATGAATGGAATGTCATCAACAATGACAGGCGAAGCCCGGCGCGGCTGAACCCAATGACCCGCGTCGCCCGGCTGGCCCGCGCACTCCAGGTGTACTTGAACCGCCGGGGCGTGTTTCTGCCCGGCATGGTGGAACCCGTGCTGATCGCCGCCAGCCCGGGCGTGCACATCGAAGTTCTGCGGCCGGTCGTGCGTGTCGTGCTGAGCGATGCCATCAAGCAATTCGGCGCCTCGCTGCTGCAGGCGCGGCCGCTGCTGAGGTCCGAAGCGATCTTTGATGTCGTTGACCACCTGATCAACCCGCGGGCGCAACCTGCCGCCGCGGAGGCAAAGCCCGCTGAGGCCCCGGTGACCGCCGTGCAGGAGAGTGCGCAAGCTCCTTCGCGGGCGCGCGCCATCTTCCAGGCTGCCGAGGAGATCAAGCCGTTCGATCCGGCCGATCTGAGCTTCGAGTTTGACGAGCATGGCACTGTCGAGGTACCCGAGGGACTCCTGGAGACCAGTCCCTCGCAGCGGCTGGCGACTACGACTAGGCGCAAGGGCCTCAATTCGAGGCAGTGGGTGGTCCTGGTCGTCATGCTTCTGGTCGAGTTCGTGGTGTTGGCCGGATTTGCTTATCTACTGCTGTTCGGGACGCGATAGCCATTTTGTCCAGTCCACTGTTGTCCATCGTCATCCCGGCTCACAATGAAGAAAGCCGCCTGCCCCGCACCTTGGAGCAGGTATTTGCTTTCCTGAAGCGGCAGGACTATGCCGCCGAAGTGCTCGTAGTCGAGAACGGCAGCACGGATCGAACATTCGAAATCGCGCAGGGATTTCAGGAACAGTTTCCCAATCTGCACGTCATGCGTGCCGAAGGACGCGGCAAGGGGCTGGCGGTGCGCCTCGGAATGCTAGCAGCCACCGGGGAATACCGCTTCATGTGCGATGCGGACCTCTCGATGCCGATCGAGGAGGTCAATCGATTCCTGCCCCCGGCGCGGACGGACCTGGACGTGGCGATCGGCTCGCGCGAAGTCGAAGGCGCCCGACGCTTCAATGAGCCCCTGCATCGCCATCTGGGCGGACGGTTCATCAATCTTCTGATCCGGCTCCTGATCCTGCCGCCCTTGCAGGATACGCAGTGCGGATTCAAGTGCTTCCGCGCCTCAGTGGCGCACGATCTGTTCCGTCAGCAGACTCTGGACGGCTGGTCCTTCGACATAGAACTGCTGTTCATCGCCTACCGCCGGGGCTACAGTGTGGTCGAGGTGCCGGTCGACTGGTACTATCGCTCGGAAAGCAAGGTCAGCGCGGTGCGCGATGCCCTGCGCATGATCGAAGACATCTTCCGCATCCGCGCCAACGCGCGGCGCGGCCTGTACGATGCGGGTCGATCCCGATCTGGCGTTTGAGCGCCGCTTCTGGCGCGGCGGCTGCACCTACGTGGCCGGCTTGGACGAGGCTGGGCGCGGCGCGCTGGCCGGTCCTATTGCCGTCGGCGCAGTCATCCTGCATCGCAATCGACACGCAGCGCCTGGCGGCGCTTCCAGTCGAACTCGCCACTTTCTGCGCGGCGTTCGAGACTCAAAAGCAATGACTGCACTCCAGCGAGAATCCGCGGCGGAACGCATCAAGGCGCATGCTCTGGCGTGGTGTGTGGGGTTTGCCTGGTCCGATGAGATCGATGCCGAGGGTATTGTGCTGGCTGGCCGGCTCGCGGCGCTGCGCGCCCTACAAGGCCTGGGGGTCTTTCCGGATGCCCTGCTTACCGACTTCCGCCTTGAACTGCCTGAGCTGGATGTTCCCCAGACATCGCTGGTGAAGGGCGATGTCTGCTGCATGAGCGTGGCGGCCGCGTCGGTCCTGGCAAAGACCGCGCGCGACGCGGTCATGCGCGAGATCGACGTGCAGGTCCCGGGCTACGGCATGGCGCAGCATAAAGGCTACGGCACACTTGTTCATCGGTTGGCCATCCGTCGCATGGGCCGCTCACCCGTCCACCGCCGGACATTCTCAGCCGGATCCTGAGCTCAAGTCAGCTCCAGTTTGCGCCGCGGCCGCGTGAGCAGCATTCGCATCACTTCGCGGTGCGCCGCAGGAAGAACTTCGTGAACTCCTCCAAGATCGCGGGGATCACTGCCAGGCCGAGGACTATACCCCATTCGCTTGCCGCCAGGAAGTGCGTATTGAAGATCGGCTGCAGAAAAGGAACAGAGCAGACGAGCAGGAGCAGAACGACGGAGGCCAGAACCGCCCATTGCATGGTTCGATTGGAAAACAAGCCGATCCGCAACACCGAGGCAAATTCCGAGCGCACGGTGTATGCCCGAAACAGCTCACACAACGAGAGGGCTACAAAGGCCATGGTCTCAGCGGTCTGGACGTCAACGCCCCGCCAGTCATACTGGATGAGATACGCGAGCGGACTGATTCCCGGGGGCGGGGAGTCGCCGGCACTGAGATGCCATAGCAGACCGAGCACGAAGGCCGACAGCACCACGCCGGACTGGGCAAACATCTGGACCAGGATCCCGATTCTCATTGTGGCATTGATGATGGGTTCGTTCCTGGCCCGCGGCTTGTGCGACATGATGTCCGGATCGCCCTTCTCCATGGCCAGGGCCAGAGCCGGCGCGCCGTCCGTGATGAGATTGAGCCACAGGAGCTGAATGGCCGTCAGCGGCGGCGGCAGGCCCGCCAGCGTGGCCAGGAAGATGACCATGATCTCCGCCACATTGGCTGAAAGCAGGAAGAACACGAACTTGCGAATGTTGGAGTAGATGATTCGGCCCTGCTCCACCGCAGCCACGATGCTCGCGTAGTTGTCGTCGGTGAGCACCATGTCCGCCGCGCCTTTGGCTACGTCAGTACCGGTAATGCCCATGGCGATGCCGATATCGGCGCGCTTGATGGCCGGGGCGTCGTTCACGCCGTCGCCCGTCATGGCCACCACCTCATCGTTCGCTTGCAGGGCATCCACAATGCGCATTTTGTGTTCGGGTGAGACGCGGGCAAAAACATCGGTCTCTTCGATCTGGCGCCGCAGCTGATCATCGCTCATGGCATCCAGGATTCCCCCTGTAGCCACCATGCGCCCGGGGCGCAGCAGACCGATGGACTCGGCGATGGCGCGGGCTGTGTTGGGGAAGTCGCCGGTGATCATGATCGTGCGGATGCCAGCCATCTGCGCCTTGGCAAGCGCCGGCCTAACCTCCTCGCGCGGCGGATCAATCATGCCAACCAGCCCGGCAAATACAAGGTCCTTCTCCAGATGGTCGGTACTGACCTGCTGGATGTCGTCCGGGACATCGCGTTCGAGCCGATAGGCAAGCCCGAGCACCCGCAACGCACCCTTGGTCATGGCGTCATTGGCATCCAGAATCTCTCTGCGCTTCTCATCGGTCAGCGGCCGGGAGACATCCCTCGTCGTCTGATAGTGCGAGCAAAAACCGAGAACGACATCGGGCGCGCCTTTCACGGCGATGACGTCCCAGTCAAGAACGTTCATGTCATAGAACGGCGAGGGGTCGTCAGGCTGCGGATGCTTGACATCGTGAACAGTGATCATGCGTTTGCGTTCCGAATCAAAAGGCACCTCGCTCTCGCGCGGGTAGGCCTTTTTCATCTCGACGCGATAGGCGCCGCCCTTGGCCGCGGCCACCAGCAGGGCGCCTTCAGTCGGATCTCCGACGATGCGGTACGTCTGCTCCCCTTGATCCATGCCGATGGCTTCGAGTTCGGCATCGTTGTTGAGCACCCCGAGCCAAAGGGCCGTCCGCGCGCCCGGGTAGTCCGCGATATCGATCACCTGCCCGTCTTCCATGAACCCCCCGACCGGTGCGTAGCCGCTGCCTGTGATTTCCAGCAGTGTCCCGTCTGCCCAGAGGCGCGTGACCGTCATCTCGTTCTTGGTGAGCGTGCCGGTCTTGTCCGAGCAGATGACGGTGGCCGATCCCAGCGTCTCGACGGAGGCCAGCTTGCGGATCAGCGCGTGCCGGCGGATCATCTCCCGCATCCCGAGCGCCAGGCTGATTGTGACGACGGCCGGCAATCCCTCCGGAACAGCGGCGATCGCCAGGCTGACAGCGATGATGAAAACCTCGGTGATCTCCCTGGCATTCTCAGACAAGTAAAGCAGAGGCGCGGCGAAGAGGAAGCCAATCTCCGTATTGTTGATGAGGGCGACCACGAAGACAATCGCCACGAGGAACAGGGCGCCGCAGCTGAGCGTGCGGCCAAGTTGATCGAGGCGGCGCTGCAGGGGAGTGACTTCCTCTTCCACGTTCTGCAGCATGCTAGCGATCAGACCCAGCTGCGTGTTCATTCCGGTGCTGGTGACGACGCCGCGCCCACGGCCATAGGAGACCAATGTGCCCATGAAGGCGGTGTTCTTGCGATCGCCCAACGGCACGTTGCGTTCCAGTACGCTGGCTGAGTTCTTCTGCACGGGAAGGGATTCACCGGTGAGCGACGCCTCTTCGATGCGCAGGTTCACAGCCTCCGCCAGGCGCACATCCGCCGGCACATAGTTGCCGGCCTCCAGGAAGACGATATCGCCGGGCACGAGTTCCCGCGCGGGGATGACCATTCGGTGGCCAGCGCGCATGACTTGCGCCTCCGGCGCGGCGAGGCGTTTTAGCGCCGCCAGCGCCTGCTCCGCCCGCCGCTCCTGGATGATCCCCAGGACCGTGTTCAGAACCACAATCGCCAGGATGGCCCCTGCATCCACCCACTCGCCCAACAGGGCCGAGACGGCGGAGGCCCCGATCAGGAGCAGCACCACAAAGTTGTTCAATTGTTCCCAGAGCGTGGCGAGAAAACTTGTGGGCCTGGCCTCCTCCAATTGATTGGGGCCGAAGCGCTGCAGGCGCTCCGCGGCCTCCTCGGCCGTTACCCCCGATTCATGTACCTGGAGGTCATCCAGAACCTGATCAATATGAAGCGCATGCCAGGCAGTCTGTTCTATAGTGCCGACGTTCCCGACTTTGAGCTCACCAGCCATCAATGCCTCGTGCCACGCTTTGAATTAAGTAGAAGACCACCACGACGTTCGTGGTGGTCTTGCCAGCGCATCAGAGCGCCTGGATTGCCGATGGCATTTCTGCCAATGATATGACGACAATCCATCCTGCCTTCATGGGGGGGCAGGCGGCTACTCCCCATCCACCCGTGAGTGTATTCTGTGGAATGGAGATTGTCAAGCCGGCCAACGAATATGGTGCTCAGGCAGCGACCGGTCGTGCGCGCTAGCCCTCAGGCGCAATTCGCGTCCCCGGAGCGATGTACGCGTCCTTGGGCAGCACCACGATGCCGTCTCTGACGAACCAGCTGCCATGCTCCTGCTCTGTGCCTCGCGGAAACGGGCGGATCACCACGCCCTCGCCGATGCACGCGTTTTTGTCCAGGATCGCGCCCTCGATATCGCAGTTCGGCCCGATACCGAGCTCGGGCGAGTAGTAGTCCGAACCATTCAGGACCGAGTCGACGATGCGCGTGCCTGCGCGGACCTGGCTTCGGATCCCGACCACGGAACGCGTGATCTGTGCCCTCTCGAGGCGGCAGCCCTCCGCCAGCAGCACATCGGTCAGCAGGCTGTCCTCCACCACGGTACCCGGAAGAAAGGCCTCGTGGGTATAGATCGGAAGCTTGGGATCATAAAAATTGAACGGCGCGTCGTGCCGGGCAAGCAGGAGGTTGGTCTCGTAGTACGATCGGATGGTCCCGATGTCCCTCCAGAAGCCCTCATAGCCATAGCCAAAGACCACGTGGGAGTGCACGGCCGCGGGAATGATGTCGATCCCGAAGTCGGCCTGGCTTGGGTGATACGCGAGGATATCTTCCAGGATGTCCACGTTGAACATGTATATCCCCATGGAGCCAAGCAGCGGCATCACGGGGTCTTCCCGACTCACGAATCTTTCCACTGTGGCCGGATCCTGCGGTTTCTCGACAAAGTCGGAAACGCGACCGTCTGGCTCGACTTTCAGGATTCCGAGACGCCCGGCTTCTTCGCGCGGCACCGCGTGCACAGCTACCGTGATCTCGGCCTTGCGATCCCAATGGAACTCCGCCATCTTGGCATAGTCCATTCTGTACAGGTGATCGCCCGCCAGGATCAGCACATACTTGGCACCAGTGGCCCGGATCTCGAACAACTGCTTGCGTACTGCATCGGCGGTTCCCTGATACCAGTCGGCGGACTGCATCGTTTGCTCGGCCGCCCAGATCTGCACCCAGCCCGAGTGGAAGGAATCGAAACGGTAGGCCCGCGAGATGTGGCGATGGAGCGAGACGGAGTTGAACTGCGTCAGCACGGCAACGTGATAGATGCCTGAGTTGATGCAGTTGCTGATGGGAATGTCAATCAGGCGGTACTTTCCGGCGATGGGGACCGCTGGTTTGGAGCGCACGGCGGTCAGCGGGCTCAGGCGCGTGCCGCGCCCGCCACCCATGATTACCGCCAGCACCCGGTTGGGGCTAGAAGCCATCACAGACCTCCCCCGAAGCGACCCATGCGAGCGCGCAGGTGCTTTCGGCCCATGAAACACAGCGCGAGACTGCCTGCGGCACTCTCACGCTGTTGGACGAGCGGGCGAGCGCCCGCGATCAAGCAATGGATGGTGTTGTATAATGCCGAAGGTGGGAATTGAACCCACAATCCCGAAGGAACACGATTTTGAGTCGTGCGCGTCTGCCAGTTCCGCCACTTCGGCCCACTCGCAAAGTATAACACGCCCCTGAACAGGTCAATATGAAGCTCGGCATCATCGGATTGTCGCAGGCAGGCAAGACCACCATCTTCAACGCGCTTACGCGAGGCAACGCGCCCACCACCTCCAGCGCCGGCCGCATCGAGGTCCATACGGCCGTGGTCGACGTGCCGGACGCGCGCGTTGACCGGCTCTCGGGGATCTTCAAACCGAAGAAGACCATCTATGCCAAGGTCACCTATGCGGATATCGCCGGGCTGGAAAGCGGCGCCGCCAGGGCCGGCATATCCGGGCAACTCCTCAACCAACTTACCCAGATGGATGGATTCCTGCTTGTGGTCCGTGTGTTCCGTGATGACAGCGTGGCGCACCCTGCGGGCGGCGTGGACCCGAGGCGGGACCTCGAAGCCATGACGGGCGAGCTGCTGCTCAACGATCTCATCGCGGTAGAACGTAAGCTGGAGCGCCTGATTGAGGAGCGCAAGAAGGGGGGCACCGACAAGACCGTGAATGAGCGCCAGACGGTTCTCTTCACGCGTCTGCATGAGGCACTGAACGCCAATACGCCTCTGCGCAAGGTCGGGCTGGCACCGGAGGAGGCTCGCGAGCTGGCTTCTTTCGGCCTGCTGACGCGCAAGCCCCTGATGACGGTATTCAACCTGGGTGAAGGCCAGCAACCCCTGCAGCTGCAGCTCGATCACCCATCGGTCTCGCTGCTGGGGAAGCTGGAAATGGAGATCGCTCAGTTGGGACCCGAGGACGCGGCGGTCTTTATGCAGGAATACGGCATTGAGGAACTTGGCCTGAGCAGGATGATCCGGCTCTCATATGATCTGCTGCAGCTGCAGTCGTTCTTCACCGTCGGCGAAGACGAGGTGCGTGCCTGGACCGTGCACCGCGGCGCCACCGCAGTCGAAGCTGCGGGCGCCATTCACACGGACCTGCAGCACGGTTTCGTGCGCGCCGAGGTGGTGGCCTGCGACGACCTGGTGGCGCTTGGCGGCATGAGCGAGGTCAAGGCCGCGGGCAAATTGAGGCTCGAGGGCAAAGAGTACCCCGTCAAGGATGGTGAAATCGTGCACGTGCGTTTTGGTTTGTGACCCGGGCCGATGGCGAGGGTGCTGTCGGTCTGTTGAAAAGAGGAGAGCGCAATGTCCACAAGCCCCGGCACGGCAGGCATCGTTGGATTCTTTCTCGTCTCGATTGTGGTCATCCTGGCGTGTGGTGTTGCCGTTGCGCCGCCGGCAGCGCCTGCGGCGTTCGACCCGACCAAGGCGGCCCTCGAGATCCAAGGTACATCCATGGCGCTGCAACTCACGCAGGCCGCGCTTGGTGCTCAGCAGATAGCTCCGGCGCCTGCGGCGACTCAAGCACCACCCCCGGAGGCGCCCGCGGCTCCCCCCCAGCCCATGCCCACGCCGACCGACGATCTTGAAGCCCGCATCCGTGCGGCTAAGGTTCTGGTGTATGAGAACACCGACGAGCGCGGTATCGGCATGTGGATCCAGGACGCACTCGATGGCATGGGCCTGCAGTACACGCAGACCGGATCGTACAGCGGGCATTTCATGGAGTACCTGAACTCGGGCATCAAGTACGACCTGATCATCGTCGGGGCCGAGGACAAGGACAAGATCTCGGGTGAGTTCTGGGACGTGATCAGCACGCGCCTGGGGCGCGACAAGGCCGCCTTGATCGCCGAGGTGTGGTATTTGGACCGGGAGTCGAACGGTCCGATCAGCAAGATCCTGGGTCCATGCGGGGTACGGTATCGCAAGGATTGGCCTCTGGCTGAATCGATCTACTGGTGGGTACCTGACCACCCCGTCTTCAATGAACCCAACGTGGTGCTGCCGCTGATTCACTACAACCGCTTCTGGGCGAATCAAACAGGAGACAAGCTCATGCTGGGAGGCGGGGGAGATGCCGTTATGCTGGCGGGCCTGTCCGCCACCCAGTCGTCGGGAGAAGGCGTGCTTGCCACCTGCTTTGAAGGCCGCGTGATCATCCAGACCTTCTCGGATCACGACTACCGCCAGACAGAAATCATTCCGCTCTGGCAGAACTACATCCACTACACGTTGAAGAACCATTTTGCGGTCGTGCCTTAGGGGCTGACTGGCCCGGGAGTGGCTGCGTGCGGACGAGAGTGATCCTGCTCGTGGTGTTGTTGACGGTTGCGGCCAGCCTTCCGCGCGTGGCCGTCCGCGCGGACATCGCCCCGCCCAAGACGCCGCCGGGCACAACTCTACTGCCGGGGGAGGAAACGACCCAGGTCCGCATGCTGGCCGAGACCGTTACCTTGGTAGTTTCCAGAGACCCGGTGGATGCGACCGGCGCGACCGCCAAGACGCAGGCGATCTTCACGATGCGAAACCTCGGCGCGACCGAGGAAACGATGCAGGTGCGCTTCCCCCTGTCGTTTTTCGATGGCAGCAGCGACGGCCGTTTCGATTATCCTGAAATCCCCTCGATCGGCGTCAGAGTGGATGGCAGGGGCGTCCAGACCAGACGCGAGCTGCAGCCGGCTTTTGGCGGTTCAGCCGCGTATCGCGAGCGCGAAGAGATCCCCTGGGCCGTGTTCGATGTGACTTTTCCTCCCTCACAGGACGTGATGGTGGAGGTGACGTACACGGTGAGGGGCTACGGATACTACCCACAGACGACGTTCGAGTACATTCTCGAAACGGGCGCGGGGTGGAACAGCACGATCGGAAGCGCTGACATCATCGTCCAGATGCCCTACGAAGCAAGCGAACGAAATGTCCTGGTCCACGAATCCACTCTGACAAGCGCTTCAACACCGGGCGGGGTGCTCAGCGGAAACGAGATCCGCTGGCATTATGAGGACCTCGAGCCAACACGGGAGAGCAATATCCAAGTCATCATTGCTTCTCCAGCGCTGTGGGAATCGGTCCTCAAAGAGACAGGCATCGTGACCAGGAATCCCGGAGATGGCGAAGCGTGGGGCAGGCTGGCGAAGGCCTACAAGGAGGCCGCGCGACTCCCCAAGGGATGGCTGCGCGACGACCCTGCCGGGCGCGAGATGCTCGACCTGAGCAAGAACGCCTACGAGCGCTGTCTTGCGCTGCTGCCCAGGGACCCGCTATGGCACTACGGCTTCGCCGACCTCTTGTGGTCGGAATACTACTGGGATGTTCGTGCTTCTGGTGGGGCTGATTCCCGCGGTATGTTGCCGCGTGCGCTTGCCGAGCTTCAGACCACGCTTGCGCTGGACCCCAACAACAGCCTGGCGAAGGATCTGCTGGAATGGATCCGTTCGGACGTGCCAGGAGCCGTGCAGCTCGATGGGGACCGCTACGTATTCCTGGCGCTCACCGCTACGCCGATGCCTCCAACGCCGTACGGCGGGTACCCGTCTGCAACGCCCCAGGCCACGCCGGCCGACACCCCAACGCCGCCGCGTGCAGCTGACGTGCCTGCACTGCCCCCATCGTCGCAGCCCTTCGCCAGGAATCCATTGTGCGGAGGCGGCCTCTTGTTGGTTCTGCTGCCAGGTGTTGTGCTGGCTCTGAAGCGGCGGGGATACGGTTGACAGCAAGAGCTGTGAAAGAGATCAACCATCTGAGGCAGGCAGATGGCGTGTGCCATCTGCCTGCCGGTGCAAAGAATCATGGGAGGCTTCCGTGAACAGCATTCTCGAGAAACTCAACATTCAGTCCGTCAACGCCGGCGCCTGCATTGGACCCGACGGGTGGTTGAAGGATTCAAAGGGCAAGGAGCTGGTTTCCCATAACCCAGCCACGGGGGAAGCCCTGGCGAAGGTGATCCAGGCCACACCGGAGATATACGAAAGGGTGGCGGCGGCAGCGCAGCGGGCCTTCCTGACCTGGCGCCAGGTCCCGGCCCCGAAGCGCGGCGCGGTAGTGCACGACCTCGGCGATGCACTGCGCGAAATGAAAGAGCCGCTGGGCGACCTGGTTACGATCGAGATGGGCAAGATCCGTGCCGAGGGGCACGGCGAAGTACAGGAGATGATCGATATCTGCGACTTTGCGGTCGGCCAATCGCGCATGCTGTACGGCCTGAGCATGCACTCGGAGCGCCCCGGGCACCGCATGTACGAGCAGTGGCATCCGCTTGGCATCCTCGGCCTGGTCACGGCGTTCAACTTCCCGGTCGCGGTGTGGTCATGGAACTCCGCCCTGGCGGCCATCTGCGGGGACAGCATCATCTGGAAGCCCTCCTCTTACACTCCGCTGACCGCGGTCGCTGTCACGCACATCGCCAACAGAGTGATGGCCGACCACGGTCTCTCAGGCATCTTCAACCTGGCGATCGGCTCCGGGCGCGATGTGGGGGAGTTGCTGCTCAACGACCCGCGCGTGATGCTGGTCTCGTTCACCGGCTCGACGAGCATCGGCGTGCACGTGTCCGAGGCCGTGGCACGCCGCTTCGGCCGCACGATCCTTGAACTGGGCGGTAACAACGGCATCATCGTGTCGGAGAAAGCCGACCTCTCCATGGCGACGCGCGCCATCCTGTTCGGGGCGGTGGGCACGGCGGGGCAGCGCTGCACCTCCACCCGGCGCATCATCATGCATAAGTCCATCTCGAAGGATCTGACCGGACGCCTGGTTGATGCCTACAAACAAGTACGCATCGGGGACCCCTTGAAGCCCGACACGCTGATGGGCCCGCTGGTGGTGAACACTTCGGTCGAGGAGATGCTGGACGCCATCAAGCAGGCCGTAGCCGATGGCGGCGAGGTGGTGTATGGCGGGAAAATGCTGCCCGCGATGGGGCCGAACTTCGTGGAGCCCACCATCATCAAGATGCCGTCCCAGACCCAGATCGTGAAGACCGAGACCTTCGCGCCCATCCTGTACCTGCTGGAATACGGCACGGTGGAGGAGGCGATACGCATACACAACGATGTGCCGCAGGGACTCTCGAGTGCCATGTTCACCGACTCGGTCCGCGAGGCTGAAGCGTTCCTGTCTGCGACGGGCTCGGACTGCGGGATCGCCAACATCAACATCGGCACATCGGGCGCGGAGATTGGCGGCGCGTTCGGCGGCGAGAAGGAGACCGGCGGCGGGCGCGAGTCAGGCTCTGACGCCTGGAAGACCTACATGCGCCGCCAGACCAACACCATAAACTGGTCCAAGGAACTGCCGCTGGCGCAGGGTATCAAGTTCGGTGACTAACGAGGGGGGCGCAAGTCGATAACAATAGCTGCGCCTGATTGACAGGCGCAGTTGCTGCTCCGGCGGGTGACCGAGCCTGCTACTCCGCGTCCGGCCCGTACTCCCTTATCAACTGGCGGAGCTTCGCCACTACGGGCAGGAATTCGCGCAGCACTCGGGCGCTCACAAGGCCATCAACAGCGGCGGGTTTCATCATCTGCCTGCCAAAAGCACGGCGCATGCGGATGGTATCACCCCTGCGCCGTGCGGTTCTTGCGGGCGACCTACTGCAATCCCTCAGGCGTTGTATCCGGTGGCCTCCTCGGCCACGTTCATCTCTTCGACGGGCTCCTCGGCTGGTTTGCGGTCGAGGAATTGCAGGACACTGGCTACGACCTTGGTGAAGTACTTGGTCTCGCCGCCCTTGTCCTCGTAGCGGTCGGTCTGCAGGCGCCCTTCGACGTACACCAGGCTGCCCTGCTTCAGGTACTGCTGGCTGATCTCGCCCAGCCTGCCCCAGACCTCAACGTTGAACCAGTCGGTGGCTTCCTTGCTCTCGCCGCCGGCCTTCCAGCGCCTGGTCACGGCCAGGCTGCATTGGGAGAGCTTCTTGCCCGTGGGCGTGGTGCGCGACTCGGGGTCCTTACCCAGATAGCCGATAAGCTGTACTTTGTTCAGAGCAGGCATGTGCTCCTCCTTCCGGCAGGCGATGCATGGGCGGGCAGAATTCGTGCGCGAGCGGGGCTTTTAGAGGCCATGTGTGTTTTCTCCATATTCTCTCCAGTTCTCCAAAAGGGCCGGTGTGTATTTTCATTTTAGCACATATTTTCTATTGGTCAACGTGGACGGGGCGTCCCCGCGGGCACCGGGTGGGCCGCCCTCAAAACAAGAACAGGCATGGGCCATCTTGCTGCCCATGCCTGTTTCCTTGTTCCTTGGATGCGGCCGGAAATTCTGACCGCGCCCCTCGAGCCCTATTTGGTGATCTTGACCTCCACCGGCGCCTGGCTGTTGTTGTTGCTGCCGTCGCCCAGCTGCCCATCGGTGTTCAGGCCCCAGCACTCGATCAGGGTTTCCTGGGCGGTAGCCGTGATGATGCTGCAGGCATGGTTGCGCCCGACAGCCATATCCGAGGCGCCCGCCAGATCCGCGACCGGGACAGGACTCTGGCTGTTAAGCGTCGAGTCGTTACCAAGTTGGCCGTAGTTATTGGTGCCCCAGCACTTCACGGAGCCATCGCTCAGCAGGGCACAGATATGACCAAGGCCGCTATCGACATCGATAACGCCGGTCAGGCTGTCAATTTCCTTTGAACTGCCTGCCTGGATGGTTATGGGTGTGCCCTGCTCGTCCAGGCCCACGATGAGCGTGCCAAAGCGGTTCACAGCAACCTGCTCGCTGAAGGCATCCGTGCCGCCAGTGACGGGGATCAGGTCACCGCGCCAGCAGGCGATCAGGCCCGCGGGCGTGACGGCGCAGGTTTGGTTCTCGCCGCCATCCACTCCAGCCACACCGCTTATCAGGCTGGCGGGCGAGGGCCGCGTGTGGTTGGTCTTTGAACCATCGGCCAGCTGCCCGCTGGCATTGTTACCCCAGCACATCACGCGCCCTGAGTTCATGATGGCGCAGGTGTAGTCGGCGCCGGCCGTGAAGTTCGAGGCGCCGGTAAGGACCTGGACCGGAACGTTTCGATCGCTGGTCGTTCCATCGCCGACCTGGCCCATGTGGTTCCGGCCCCAGCACCAGACGGCATTGCCGCTCAGTACACAAGTGTGGTGCGAACCCGCAATAATGTTGCTGGCGCCGCTGATGCCGACGACGTCAACCGGGAGGTTGCTCTTCTTGTTCGTGCCGTCGCCCAGCTGGCCGTAGTCATTATTGCCCCAGCACTGGACGCCGCCTTCGGGCGTGATGGCACAGGTATGCGCCCAGCCGGCAGCGATGGCATGCACCAGGCCGCCCGTGACCGGGATCAAGCCACCAACCACACGAGGAATACCGGGAGGAACTGGATACCTGCAGGACTCGCTTTCACCGAAGTTGGTTGCAGAGGGGTCGGTGCAGCGGATGATAGGCTCACAGTCCGGATATGTCCCTGTGGTGCCTCGAGGGCATACCGGCGGAGGGATCTCCTGACAGACCTCATCGCAAGTGGCCGTGTTGGGAGGCTCGCAGGTCTCGCTGCCGTTCAGATAGCCGTCGCCGCAGGCTGGCACTCTCGTCTGACAGCTTGCATTGCAGGTGGCCGTGTTGGGAGGCTCGCAGGTCTCGCTGCCGGTGATAAAGCCATCACCGCAGTACGGCGTTATCGTCTGACAGCTTGCATTGCAGGTGGCCGTGTTGGGAGGCTCGCAGGTCTCGGGGCTGGTGACAAAGGTGTCACCGCAGACTGGCGCCCTCGCCTGACAACTGTCA
>Ga0315288_10000178_pt1 | contig 74443 bp, 62 predicted proteins | sample YL17G11_20_MG_FD_203454 | JGI IMG/M metagenome (GOLD analysis project Ga0315288, IMG submission 203454) | Sediment microbial communities from Yellowstone Lake, YNP, Wyoming, USA - YL17G11_20 | ecosystem: Environmental > Aquatic > Freshwater > Lake > Sediment | place: USA: Wyoming | collected...
CTCTTGAGGTCGTAGCCATCCATCACGGCCTCGGCCACGCCCTTGCCTGCGTTCTCCATCAGCGTGCTCGTGGGGACGCCGCGGGCCGCGGCGTTCGCGTCGAGGACCTTGACCTCGTCGTGGGTTATCATGGGTTAGCCTTCTTCTATGTCACTGATGGATGCATATTGATACGAGGATTAATATGATTTCGATTTACGGGTGGGCAGTGGCTGGCCTGCCTGGGCATTGAGTATATTTATCTATATCGATAACTATTAATGGCAAGAGCCCAGGGAAGGAGGACTGCTGAAATCATGGAGATACCACCGCTCCCGACCCAGCCCCCCATCATCAACGGCATGTGGGCGGCCTACATCGGAATAGTGGCCACCATCCTGATCGGCATCTTCTTCACCAGGGACGACAAGAGGAACTTCGAGAACATCCTGAGCAACCTAGTCTCCTTCGCCCTGCTCCTCGCGACGATACAGTTCACATGGCTCATCCTGACATTCATGATCGTCTATCTTTTGCTCGGGCTCTTCGTCGCCATCGAACGGGTCAGCCGGTGGTTCTTCCTCTTCGGGTCCAAGACCTACGGGCCCCTGGCGCTCATGCTGCTGCTGGTTTACGACAACAGATTGCCCGTCGGTTTCAGTCTACACGAGATAGACTTCCCGGTCACCGGCGCGGTCCTCGTCAAGGTCGGTTACATCCTCCTAGGCTGGTTCCTGATATCGCTGGCCGCCAACCTCGTCGGATATCTGTATTGGAGGAAGTCCAGCCCCAAGAAGGCTGACAAGAAGGCCGGGGCCAAGGCATCGGGCCTCATAGCCAGGCTGTCCGACAGGACCTCGTCGAAGAAGGGCAGGGCCGGGACGGGCAGGCGGCGGGGCAAGGCCGGCCGGCGAAGGTGAGGACGGTGGCCATGTGGCGTTGAAGAGGCGCAAGGCCAAGCCCGCCGAACGCGGGGCCTTTTTCAAGGAGGACTTCTCGCGCCTGAACTACCTGCTGGTGTTTTTGCCCATCAGCATCGTCATCTATCTTCTCAATGGGGACCCCTTGCTGATATTCTCCACGGCGGCCATCGCTATAATACCGCTGGCCGGTCTCATGGGCCGGGCCACAGAGGAGATCGCGCTGCACACCACAGGGGCCATGGGCGGTTTCCTGAACGCTACCTTCGGCAACGCCACCGAGCTCATCATCGCGCTGGTCGCCTTGGCAAAGGCCTCGACCGACCCGGCGTCCAAGGAGGCCCTGTTCCAGGTCGTCAAGGCCTCCCTCACGGGTTCCATCATCGGCAACATATTGCTGGTCTTCGGCCTCAGCATTCTTGCGGGTGGCCTGAAGCACAAGGTCCAAAAATATAGCGCGAAGCAGGCCCAGATGGCCTCGAGCGTCATGACCCTGGCGGTCATCTCTTTGCTCGTGCCAACGATGTGGGTCCTGTTCCCATCGTTCCCCCAGGACCCCGCGGTGATCGAGGCCGTGAGCCTCGCAGTAGCTGTGGTCATGATAACGCTCTATTGCCTGAGCCTGCTGTTCTCGCTCGTGACCCACAGGGAGGTCCTCGGTCCGGGCATCGACAGGCAGAAGGAGGACCATCTCAAGGACGAGGTTCGCGAGAGGGCGCGGTGGTCCAAGGGCCGTTCCGTGGGCGTCCTGGTGGGGACGACCGTCCTCGTGGCCCTGATGTCCGAGCTGCTCGTGGGGAGCATAGAGGGCGCGACCCACACGCTGGGCCTGTCCGAGCTATTCATCGGCGTGATCGTCATAGCCATCATCGGGAACGCGGCCGAGCACAGCACGGCCATCACCATGGCCCTCAAGGACAAGATGGACATCAGCCTGTCCATCGCGACGGGGAGCAGCGCGCAGATCGCCCTGCTCGTGACGCCGGTGCTCGTCTTCGCGAGCCTGGCCATGGGTAGCCCCATGACCCTCGTCTTCTTCCCATTCGAGGTCATAGCCATCGCCGTGGCGGTGGTGGTCATGAACATGGTGTCCATGGATGGGGAATCCAACTGGTTCGAGGGCTGCGAGCTCCTTGGGGTCTATGTCATTTTGGCTATAATGTTCTTCTTTTATAGATAGGACGGACATACATCGGGCCCAATGCGAGGAATTTCAGATTCTTGGCCAGTGAAATCCATTGGTCTCCTTCGACGGAAAAAGAACTGTTTACGAAAGTTCCTTATATAAAAAGGTTAAAATACCCTAAGCATGATACATGCAAACATACCCTAGTACAATGGGTCAATCTTATAGTTTAAACGGTACTAGATGGCGATAATTTAAGAAATAACCGGGGGTTTACAATGGCCAAGGCGAACAGGAAATTCAGGATGCGCGATGATGATGAGGCCGTCGTTGGGATTGGGACCTTGATTGTGTTCGTTGCCACCATACTCGTGGCCGCGATCGCTTCCGGGGTCATCATCAAGACCGCTTACAGCCTCAAGGACCAGGCCGAGAAGACCGGGCTTGCGGCAAGGCAAGAGGTCACGGGCGGCCCGAAGATCATCGACATCGTCGGGGACCGAGGAGCGACCATCCCGCTCGGGAACATCCTGCAGGTGAAGTTCACTATAACCACATGGGAAGGCTCGGACGCGATCAACATCGATACCATGGTGGTCCACTGGATGAGCAACGGCAAGAACGTGTATCTGACCAACAACCCAGGCCCCGGTGTCAATTTCTGGCGGCAACCGACCTCAGCGTTTTTCGGTTGCGAAGAGATACCCGCGGAGGCCACCCCAGGCACCAATGGTTTCGATCCGACGACCGCCAAGTGGTACCTGGACGACGATAACAATCTGTATGTCGCCATCAACCTGGCGGCAGCGGCCGACCCGAACTATCCGGGCATCACGGACTCCCTGAAACCCGGCACGCATATTTCCGTCGTCTTCATCCCGGCCCACGGGCCCCCAGTGACCGAGGAGTTCATAACCCCCAATGACTACGGCGGGGACTCGGTCCAGTTCCTCGACCTGACCAACACCTAGATGCCCAGGCGATAGGGCGCGTTGCGTCTATCGCTTGGGGAAATGCGCGAGAGGCGGTTAGAACCGGGAGTGCGAAGGGAATGGCAGGAAAGAAGACGGAGGACGACGCCTTCCAGGAAGTGGATGGCGGTTCCGACGAGTTCTCTGAGGTGAACGAGGAGTTCGCCGAGGTAGAGGAGCCTGCCCCAGAGCTCGTGGCTCCACCCCCGAAGGCCGTGCCACCAGGCCCGCCGTCCAAGGGAAGCCTGCCGCTCAAGGCCGGCCCTGGACCAACACAAGAGGGCGACTTCAAGCTCGTTATGGGAGCTCCCGAGATGGAGACCCAGGCCCCGATGGCAAGGCTCGATTCCGTGGAGAAGGCAATAGACGAGGCCATCCGCAGGATCGACATGACGGACCGATCGTCCGAGGCCGTGACCCATGACATCAACCAGGTCAAGGAGTCCATAGGTCGCATCGAGGCCAACATGAGAGAGCTGACCTCGCTCTACGACCTCATATCTAGCCAGGTCAACCCGTTCATCGACGTGGACCAGGGCACCATGGGGACAGAAGCGGGGTCGGCCGAAACGCCGTCCTTCGACACGCTCTTCGAGCCCACGCCCGAGGTATCACCCGGCCAGATTGGTGCCGAGGGGGTTCCCCCGGCCCCAGATGGCACGCCTCCGCAGGGCCTCTACGCCACCGGCCCAGGCGTCACGGTCTCGGGCGAGCCCATGGGTTTGGGGACGGGCGGCGTGCCCGGCGAGAGGCCCTTGAGGGTCGCCAGGCTCACCCAGATAGGCTCGGACCCGACCTGCCTTATAGCGCTCGTCAGATGGATCGAGTTCCTCCTCACGCGGGTCAAGCGCGACCAGGTCAAGTCGCTGTTGAGCTTCTATGTCCGCATCGGCTGGGTATCCGAGGGCATAAGGGACCACATCATCGATGTTATAAGGGGCATCAAGCCCATGCCCACCGGCGCCAAGGTGGTCACGACCACGGTCGAGGCCCCGAAGGACAAGGAGGGCGATGTGGTCATGTCCTACGGCAAGGAGAGGGTCCAGGAGACGTCCCTGGCGGGAGCGGCCCAGAAGCAGCCCCTGCTGGACGACTGGCGGATGAGCATCGAGGATCACATGAGGTCCCTTATATTCATCGAGCGCGTCAGGGGCACGGAGGTCAACAAGGACAAGCTCGAGGACCTCGAAAGGGACGTCGAGAACATGAGGAAGGGCCTCGAGTCCTTCTTCGGCCTCTGACGGATGTCGGAGGTGAGCCTCGTTGGGTCTGAGTGTTGCCGCATCCTCTGCGATAATTTTCGTGGGGTTCCTCATGGTGGCGACCCTCCTCATGACCGCTATAGACTCGACCCTGATGGGCATCGAGGACAATTTCAAGGAGGCCCAGGACCGGCAGAGCGACTACGCGATGACGATGCTCCATGTGGACAATGTCACAAACAATACCACGGTCGTATTCATCAACATCACGAACACGGGCTCTACCGTGCTCAAGGTCAGCAATATAGATGTGCTCGTCAACGGTTCGCTCGTGACGGATAAGATAAAGAATCATTCCGTTTCCGGGAGCACGACCACGCACATCTGGGCCCCGAACGAGAGGCTCTACCTTGAGCTCAATCTCACGGCCAAGACTGGCGATAGGGTGACGGTGGTGACCGGGAACGGCAAGAGCGCCACGGGAGTGCTGACCTAGGGGTAGGAGGACGAGAGTTGCCATCGACAGCGGCGTCACAGATGATATTCTTCATAGCGGCCCTGGTAGTTTCCATGGCCATAGCAGGGACCCTCATCAGCACGACCCAGAAGTTCTCCGGCGACATCCAGAAGAAGGGCATCAGCATGGGCGACACTCTCCTGACGGAGATCAAGATCATCAACGACCCGGCGGCCATGCCCTACAACTCAAGCAACAAAACGCTGACGCTCTATGTTAAAAACACGGGCTCGATAATCTTGCCCTTCAGCAACCAGACGGTGCTGGTCCTGATAAACGGGACCGCCTTCACGAACCTGACGTTCGTGCTTCCATCGACCGCGCAAAGCTGGGGGCCGGAGGTCGTCATGACCATCGTCGTGGGGAACGTCCAGTTGCCCAAGAACGACTACACGCTCAAGGTCGTGGTCCATGGTGGCGTCTATGCCACGACCCCGTTCAAGATTAGCTAGGAGAGGGAGAGTTGACCGAAGTATACAGCATCGAGATCGAGAGGGACGGCCTCCACAGGAACCTCGGGGGCGGCTTCCCGAAGGGCTCCATCATCCTGCTGGTCGGGGCCCACGGCGCGGGCAAGAGCGCCGTGAGCCAGAGGCTCCTCTTCGGGTTCCTGAAGAACAGGCACTCCTGCACCATGATCTCGACCGAGTTCACGACCAAGGGGTTCATAGACCAGATGAAGAGCATCAACTACAATGTCGTCGATTCACTGCTGAACAAGGAGCTGCTGTTCATACCGGTCTACCCGCTCATAGGCAGGCCCAGAGGCCGGGATGACTTCCTGGGCCGGCTCATGCGGTCCAAGCAGCTCTACGAGAGGGACATCATCATCATCGACGCCTTCTCGGCCCTCATCAAGAACGATATAGACATGGAGAGGGCCCTGCACGTCCTGGCTTTCTTCAAGAAGCTGGCGGGCATGGGGAAGACGGTCATACTGACGGCGGAGACCGGGGACCTGGAGGAGGACACTCTGGCCCCCTTCAAGTCGGACTCGGACGTCTTCGTGGACATCAAGATGAGGACCCTGGAGGGCAACACAACGAGGACCTTGGTGGTCAACAGGTACACGGCCTCGGCTGGCCCCATAATCGAGGCCACGGGCTTCAGGATCGAGCCCAAGGTGGGCTTCATCATAGACATCACGACGGTGGCGTAATATGGGTATCGTGGACAAGCAGGCCATGTATGTGAAGGCGGTCGAGAAGCACGCCCACCTCAAGAAATACATAGAGGACTTCGTGGCCCAGGGCTTCCCTCTGCCCGAGTTCTATGTCCAGCTGCATTCGGACATGGCCAAGCTGAAGGAGATCAACTTCATCTATCCCGTCGGGGACCCCATATTCATACATGTCCACACCCTGACCGAGAAGGGCAAGCTGTACATCACGATCGAGCCGCGGTTCACTGACGTCCTGAGGTCCACGTTCGACGAGATAAGCGAGGCCATGCTGCGGGAGGCGCCGACGGAGGAGCCCCACGAGGGCAAGGCCGAGTTCGGCAAGGTCCTGGAGGCCCTGCTGGGCCGGGTCACAATATTCGAGCATGAGAAGGAGACGCTCTTCTCGCGGCGGTTCCCGTCGCTCTACAAGCGCAAGATATTCATCACAAAGGCGGACCTGGAGACCATCAAGTACTTCCTTCGCAGGAACATCATCGAGAACGGCCCGCTGGAGCCTATAACCAGGGACCAGTACATAGAGGACATACACAGCATCGGCACGGACTGGATCCACATAGTCCACAAGATCTTCGGCATGATGGAGACCAACGTCAAGTTCTCGACGGAAATGGAGCTGGACGACTTCCTGCGGAGCATGAGCGAGCGCATAGGCAGGCCCGTGAGCGACGCCAAGCCCATCATCGACGGCGCACTGCCCGACGGCAGCCGTATCAACATCGTCTACAGCAACGACGTGAGCAAGCGGGGCGCGTCCTTCACCATCAGGAAGTTCACCGAGAAGCCCCTGACGGTCACGCAGCTCATCTCGTTCGGGACCTTCAACGCGCAGATAGGGGCCTACATGTGGCTGTGCCTCGAGTACGGCATGAGCTGCATCGTCTCCGGCGAGACGGCCTCGGGCAAGACCACGACCCTGAACGCGATACTGACGTTCATCGACCACACGAAGAAGGTCTACAGCGCCGAGGACACCCCCGAGGTCATCGCGCCCCAGCCGGTCTGGCAGAGGCTGGTGACGAGGGACACGGGCCAGGAGTCCGGCAAGGTCGAGCTGTTCGACCTGGTGAGGACGGCCCTCCGGTCCAGGCCCGACTACATCATCGTCGGTGAGACGCGAGGCCGCGAAGGGGCCATGATGTTCCAGGCCATGCAGACCGGCCACTCCGTCATGTCCACGTTCCACGCACCATCGACGACGCAGATGATACAGAGGTTCACCGGCGAGCCCATCAACGTGCCCATACGATTCATAGACAACCTGAACGTGGCCTTCTTCCAGCAGATACTGTACGAGGAGGGTCGCCTCATCCGGCGCGTGGTCTCCGTCGACGAGATCCTCCGCTATTCCAAGGAGCTGGACGGCGTCATGGTCCGGTCTGTCTTCAAGTGGGACCCCTACACGGATACCCACTACTTCAGAGGCATGAACAACTCCTACATCCTCGAGGAGAAGATCGCGCCGCAGCTGAAGTTCGAGGACAAGAGGATGATCTACACCGAGCTGGCCATCAGGGAACAAATCCTGAAGAACATGATCGACCACAACATCTTCCAGTACGAGGACGTCAACCACATAATGGACATCTACTACAAGGAGGGTATCGAGGGGCTCCCTCCGGAGATCCTGCCGGAGGGCTACAAACCTTAGGCCTGGCCCTGGACCGGGGCCCCAAGGCCGATGGACAAGGGGGGAAGGAGGACGGGATTTCTCGAATATGCCGCCAAGGCCTACAGGGAGGAGCTCAGGCAAGACGTCTGGCCCTTCGAAAGGTTCCTTGCCGCCACCGTCGCCCTTGGCATCTTCCTTGAGGCCGGATGGCTGCTACTGACCATCGCCTTCCCGCAGTACCCGATCGTGGTGCTCCTAGGGGCCGTAGTCATCCCGATCTTCGTCCTCTACTTCTTCCTGTCGCCTTACATAACCTACAGCGAGAAGGGTCAGAAGATTGACAGGGAGATGCACCTGTTTATAACGCGCATGGGCGTGCTCGCGGCGTCCGAGGCCTCGAGGAAGGAGATGTTCGAGGTCCTGGGCAAGATGCGCGAGTACGGGGCCCTGGCCAAGGAGATAGACAAGATATACACGCTCGTGTCAAAGTGGAACGTGGGCCTGGAAAAGGCCTGCAGGACCGTTGCCTCGCTGACCCCGAGCGAGCTCTTCTCGAACTTCCTGCTGAGGCTGGCCCACGCCGTCGAGACCGGCGAGACCGCCGAGGAGTTCTTCGAGAAGGAACAGACGGTCATCATGGACCAGTACGAGATCCGTTACAATGGCGCCATGAGGACCGTAGAGATCATCAAGGAGGTCTTCACGGTCATGATCGTCCTCTTCCTGATGATAATCGTGCTCGTGGCCTTCCTGCCGTTCTTCGTGATGGACAGCATGTGGCCCTGGATCGTCGTGACGGGCATCGGTATCGCCGTCCTGGACCTGATACTGATCTACGTGCTAGAGATCGTCATTCCCGGCGAGAGGATCTGGCACAACATGAAGATGAAGACCCTGGTACAGAAGAAGATCGAGAGGAAGTTCAAGTACTCCGTGGTCATGTGCTTCATCGCCACGGGCATCATGATCGCCCTCTGGCCGTACATCAACTATTACATCGATGCGGGCCTCAGGTCAGCGCTCTACCTCCCGGCCGGGACCGAGCTTGCCCATCCGACATACTATATCATCCCGCTGCTCATCCTTTCCGTCGGGCTGACGCCGTTGATATGGCCAAGCGCCTACGTGTTGGAGCAAGAGTCGGAGATCATCAGGAGGGATGCCCACTATCCTGCGTTCATCCGGTCATTGGGAGGGTCCGTGGGGTCCAGGAGCAAGAGCTTCACGCTGCCGTTGAAGAAGCTGCGCGTGCACGACTTCGGGCCGCTCAAGAAGAACGTGGACGACCTCTACAAGCGGCTCTCCGTCAGGATAAAGACCGAGCGGGCCTGGGAGTACTTCGCGGCCGAGACCCAAAGCGAGCTCATCTCGAAGTTCAACGAGATGTATGTCGAGGGCTCGAAGACCGGCGACACGAAGAAGGTGTCGAAGATAATAAGCGACAACTTCGTCAGGATCAACGGCCTCAGGGAGCTGAAGTACGAATCCGCAAGCGTCTTCCTCTGGACCTCCTACGGCCTCGCGTGCGCCATGAGCTTGCTGCTGTTCTTCGGCCTCTATATCGTCGAGCAGTTCATGCTGCTGTTCAAGGACCTGGTCATACCGACCGAGGCCACCGAGGCGACGGGCCTGTTCTTCTTCAACTTCAAGGAGAGCATGGCGAGCATACCGGTCCTCTGGACCACATGCTGGGTCGTCATCGTCATACACTGCGCCCTTTCGGCCCTGATGGTGAAGAGCATAAGCGGCGGCCACAGGATCTCGTCGGCCCTGCACTTTGTCGGGATGCTCTGGGCGTCGACGATAACCGCGTTCGTCGTGATGTACGCGGTGCAGTTCCTCGTCGTGTGATGCGTTGACGAGATGACCGTGTCAAGGATTCACGTGTACCGAACCCCGACCTTTTGGTTTCATCTGTAAGACGACAGAAGAGCTAAAATACCGAGAGCGGGATATGGTTGACCCAGACAGCAGGTACGAACCGATGGCACGGCTGTCAGGGAGTTCTGCGATGGCGCAAGTGCAGAAGACGTTGCTCGATTTCTTTGATATACCCTGCGCGCTCATCGTTCGCATCGACGGAAAGGACAAGAGGCCGCCCATCCGGATGACCAAGGACGACCTAGAGTTTTTGCTCCGCCGCAACAGGGACGAGTGGAACAGCCTGACCATCCATTTCCTGGACGGGACCGGGACCCCGATCTCGTCCGGGCCGGTGGACCTGGAACGCGAGGAGCTCCCTCTGAACAACCACTTCTTGATCTGACCGCTGGCCCAGGGCACAATAGTGCTATTAATTTTCCGACGGAGGGATTCGAAATGACGTGGAGGCCCTAGCCGCCCTTGGGCGGTTCCTTGTGGGCGATGATTTCGGTAGAGCCCGTCTTGCTAAGCAGGGCCTGGAGCGCGTCGTGGTAGGTGTCCGGATCGGTATCGAGGAAGGCCTTGGCCGTGTCCTTCAGGTAGTCTGAGAAGTCCCGCTCGTTCTCGGCAAATGCCCATACCTTCGAGGTGTCCCTGTCCATGGCCTTCAGCAGGGCCAGGGCCACGGGCCTGACCCGTCCGTCGTCCGGTATATTTCTCTCGATGTAGCGGGCGGCCTCGTCCGCCCCGGCGGACATGTATATGCGGGCAACATCGTCGGCGTACCTCGCAATGGCCGGGAGCTTGTCGTATTCCGGCAGCATGGCGATGATGTCCCTTTGCTTGATATGAACGATGGCGTCCTTCACGACCTGCATCGCCGTGATCCTATCGTTGTCAACGCGCTCGAACATCTCCCTGGCCAGCTCCTTGTCGCCGAGCAGCTTCCTGAGGATGGCCTTGCCGTGCTCCTTCCATTCCTGCTCGATGAACTTGGGCGCGGTCTCCCCGTCAATGATGACCGGTCCCTCGATCTTCTTCAGCAGGACCTTGACCGGGACCTCCTCGTCCGCACCGGGCGCCAGGGCCTTCAGGAAGGCCTTCTCGTCGGTGCCGAAGCATCGGTTGCCGATGACGTAGAGGCGCTGGCCCCGGGCCCGTAGGGCCTCGTGTATGCTGGTCAGCTGCTTCTCGAGCAGGACCTGGTCCCCTATCTTTCCGGTGAAGTACTGCTCCAAGAGCTCCGGGTCTATGGCCTCGGCGTCTATGTCGCAGGAGTCGCATTCCTTGACGCACTTGAGGGCCCCCACGATGGACAAGGCGAAGTCATCGCGCGGGTCCGGGATGGCCATGCGCTCCAGGAACCGGGCGAAGGTGTTCCCGCTGGAGCGGGTGCACCGCTGGCACATGGCGATGTCCCTGTCGGCGGAGACCCAGCGTATGTTCAGGTATGGCCGGGACGGGTCCTTGAGGTCCTTGTGGGTCAGGTGCTGGCATCGGAAAGTGCCGTCGTCGTCCTCGACCCTCACGCGCTCGCTGAGGTACTTGGCCATGTAGCCGATGAACACCTCGGGCGGCCTGGGGCTCTTGCCCGAGCAGAAGTACTTGTCGTCCATGCTGTAGATGTGGTAGTGCCGGTCGCGGACCATGTCGAGGACACCAATCATGCGCAGGGCCGGGTCGTCGAAGTGCTGGACCAGGATGAGCTTCTCACGCCGGCACTTCCCGCGCAATGCGAAGAGGGCCTCCCCGAAGGGCGTCATGGCCCGGCCGAAGAACGGGGCCTTGCCCGACAATGCCAGCAACAGCGTGGCCGCGTAGGCCCTGGACAGCTCGTCGCCGCTCGAGGCGAGCCTCTGGAGCTTGCCCTCGTTATCGGCCACCGCCTGGATCCGCTCCATGCGGGCCAGGGACCTGGCGAAGGGGCATAGGAAGCACCGCTTCGGGCAGGAGTTCAGGTCAGGGACCACCAGACGCGGGTCCTTCTTTAGCTTCCGGGCGCGCTCGACTAGCTCGCGCTCCTGCTTCTTGGTGGCGGTGCGCGCGCCCTTAATCCTATCGAACTGCCGTTCCTTGTGGGCCATGGTACCGATGTTCCTTATCAACCCATGCGAACATTAAGGTTTCCATCGAGGGCAGAGGGCCATGGAAAGGTACTTTATATCCCAGGCCGATGGGTCTCACATGTTCAAGGTCGCAGCGGTCCAGATGAACTGCAAGCTAGGGGACAAGAAGGCCAACATGGCCAAGTCCGAGGAGTTCATTCTCTCGGCATGCGAGGCCGGGGCGAAGCTCGTCGTCCTCCCGGAGCTCTTCGCCACCGGGAACTACGATCTAAAGCTGGATGACCTGTCGGAACTGATGTATGACAGGACCACGAAGTTCCTGATGGACCTGGCTGCGAACAACGGCGTCCATGTCATAGGGAGCTTCATCGAGAGGCTGGGCGACGACATGCGCAACACGACCATCATTTGCGGCCCAGGCGGGGTCATAGGGGCCTACAACAAGGTCTTCCTCTGGAGGGGCGAGGTCGGGGCCCTTAAGAGGGGGAACGACTTCGAGGTGGTCGAGTCGCCCATCGGTAAAATCGGCATGCTCACCTGCTACGACATCGCGTTCCCTGAGGCCGGGCGCAGCCTCGGAAAGAAGCGCGTGAACATCATCGCCTCGGGCTCGGCATTCTTCACGCAGAATACCTGGGACTTCGCCACCAAGGCCAGGGCCTACGAGAACTCGGCATACCACATCGCGGCCAACAGGATAGGCAACGACCAGGGCAGACCCTACTGCGGAATGAGCCGCATCGTGGACCCCATGGGCAAGGTTCTGGCCGAGCGCGTCGACGGCGAGGGCTTCGTCATCGCCGACATTGATATAGACTACGCCAAGAAGGTCAGGGCCGAGGTCGGGTTCTTCCAGGACGAATGATTCTTCTCCCTGAGAGGATGATCACCAATGAGAGGAAAGGTGTTGCTAGCCTTCTCCGTCCTCCTGGTCCTTTCCCGGGTCCTTGATATCCTCACGACTTACATGCACGACCCGGACCTGTCTGGTGAATTGAACCCACTACAGAGTGTAATGGGGCTCGGATTGTGGGGCATCGGGCTCGCCAACACCATCGTCGTTGTGATCATGATTCTCTCCATGAGGTTCTTCCTCAAGAACTATCAAAGGGGATTTCCCAAGGAAAAGACAGGGTTCTCCGACTTCTCGAGATATTTCATGAGCGGAGGCCGGTATTCGTGGGCTACGATATTCTTAGACCCAAGATTGTTGTTCAAGAGAAAATGTCGGGAACATTTCTTGCTTCTCTCATCCGGGTTCGTCCCATTCGTTGTATTGATCCTAGGCTATTTTCCATTAATCCAGAATTACCTCAGCTGGAACTTCAACTACGAATATCTGTTCTTTTCAAATTACCTTGCGCACACGGCCATCGAGGTGATAGTATCCTTCCCGTTCTTCGTCTATATTTTTTTAAGGATGATGTATGAGATATACAAAAGGACAAGACCAGAAAAAGGAAAAAAAGTGAGGCCGCGAAACGCTGGAAAGGAGCCGAGAGGATAGGCCGTTCCCGTTCACTTCTCCCGGATCTCCTTTATCTTGCCTAACATCTTGACGCAGGCCTCGACCGCGGACTTGGCCTTGTCGATCCTGTCTTGGGCCTGGAGCCGGGTCATGCCGGGCCCCGAGATGCCCAGGGCCACGGGCTTGTTGTACTCCAGTGCGAGGTCGACGAGCTTCCTGCTCGCGTGCTGCATTACTATCTGGTCGTGGTCCGTGGAGCCCTCTATGACGGCCCCGAGGGTGACCACGCCGTCGATGTCCTTCCTCTTGAGCATCTCCTTGACGGCCAGGGGCATGTCGTAGACACCAGGGACGGTGACTATCTTGCCCACGTTCGCGCCGAGAAACTCGGCATGTACCTTCGCCTGCTCCAGCATCATCATCGTGATGTCGAAGTTGAACTCGGACACCACTATTCCTAGCTTCATCATTTCACCTCCAACCTATACCCGTTCCCATTCTTGGACATTGATCACGAGTGATACCGGCCCGGGCCGGCCCCTTCACCCTTCCCCTTCTTCGTCCTGCCGTGGCCACCGCTCGCCCTTGTGGGTCCCTCGTCCTCGTAGCCTTGCCTGACGCCCTGGCCGGCGAGCTTGGACATCTCCTGGGGCCTGAATATCATCCGGTAGACCATCATGGCGTGCTCGCGGGTCCTATCGGTGGTGAGCTTTTCGAGGGCCCTGTCATCGCCGGCCCCGACCTCGTCCATATGGACGAAGACCTCGATGATGTGCCGGTTCGTCATGAGCTGGACCTGGATGAGGCCCATGGAGGCCTCGTGGGCGCAGGTCTTGTCTATGGGCTTGGGCCCTGGCATGCCCAGGGCCATGACGTACTCGCAACCCTGCTCCTCGATGAGCTTCTTGCAGGCCACTGGTAGGTCCTTGACGCCCGGGACCGTGTAGCGGACGACCTTTATCTCGGGGTGCAGCGACTGGAGCTCCACCGTCGCCAGGCGCCCCATGTCAACCCGTGAGAAGGTCGTGTCCGCCACGCCCACCTTTATCATCCGGCTCACTCCTCCTTGGCGCCCTTGCGCTTCCCTTTCACGCCCTCGCCCTCGGCCCATTCCTGCTCGCTCTCGGCCACGCCGTCGCGGGGGAACATGAATGCTATCTTCTCGATGATGCGACTCGTGGCCAGGATGTCGTGCTTGAGGATGGGGAGCCTGACGACCTTGACCTTGAGGCCGCGCCTGGAAAGCTCCTCCTGGATCCTTGTCGCGTTGTGGTCTTGGTCGTGGCCTAGGACTATTATATCCGGCTTAAGGACCTCGACGATGCGGTAGTAGTCCTGGGTGTCCCCGAGGACGGCCATGTCGACGGGCTTCAGGCCCCGGATCATCTCCAGCCGAAGGTGCTCGGGGACTATGGGCTCGCGCTTGCGCTTCTTGGCCGTGATGTCGCGGGCCACGACGACGACGAGCTCGTCGCCGAGCTTCCGGGCCTCCATGAGGAAGAAGAGGTGGCCCGTGTGGAGGATGTCGAACACGCCCGTGGCCATGACGCGGACCTTCTTTTTCGTCCTGCCGCTGGCCTTGGCCTTGTCAGGCCCTCTTTTTGCCGCCTTTTTACTTCTAGGCATGTTCCCTGACCCCATCAACTGGGAAGCCCCAGCATTATCTTTTACTTTTCCCTTCCTTGTTGGCAGTCCAGGCCTTGATGACCTCGGCGCCTGTCAGGAACGCGAGGTCGTGCTTCTCCGCGTACTCGCACGCCTTGGCCTTCGGGAGCGCGTTCCCGTCGTCCCCCATCATCTCGCATATCGTGGCCGACGGCGCCAGGCTGGCCATGATTATCATGGCCGTGGCCAGTTCGGTATGGCCCTCGCGCGTGGTGAGAAGCTCCTTGCTAGTGTTCAGGAGAGGAATATGGCCAGGGGTCCTGAAGTTTAGCCCGAAGTCCGCCACGACCGTCTCGGGTGCGGTCGACCCGGAGCGTTCCAGAATCTTCGCGAACTCGCTTATGGTCAGGGCCCGGTCCCTGTCCGTGATGCCCGTGAAGGTCTTTCGGTGATTGATGGTGAGGCTGAAGGACGATTTCGCATCGTAGGGGATGTCATTGGCCACGAGGGCCTTGAGGACCGCGTATTTTCCCTCGGCCATTTTGTACATGTCGGTGAGGAAGGGCATCCCGATCCGCTCGTGGAAGAAGTACGGTACCGTGGTGCAGATAAGGCCCCCGGCGTCCTTCCTTAGCCTCCGGACAGATTCGTGGGTCACGAACTGCGAGGCGATGACCAGGTCCGTTTCGCGCTCGCGCTTGTCGCTGTCAAAGATGAGGCAGAACCGGCCCACTCTAAGGTCGGCCAGGGCCTTCTCGATGTTGACCGGGGTCGTCATGTACCTGGGGATTGGGGCCCCACATATAAATATTTTGTAATTACAAATAAATTTGTAGATGGCCATCTATTGAAGGTTCAGGGTCGTCTGCGTCGTGACCTTCCTGAGCGCCCTTGTCCCCGACATCTCCAGGACAAGCTCCGACAGCACGTCCTCGAGCTCCTCGAGGTATGGCTTCCGGCAGGAGTAGGCCGGCTCCTTGGGCCCCACCTTCAGGCCCGCGTTCGCAATGATGTCCTTGGAATCCGTGCGCTCCTCGACCGAGGACTTCCGGACGCCCTGGGGTTCGTCGTAACCGCACATGTTGAGCTCGCTGAGGAATATAGGCCGCTTGAAGAGGACCTCCAGGGCCTGCGCGCAAAGGAGCGCCTCTTTCTTGAATCCCAGGTTCCTGGCCTTGACCAGGGTCCCTAGCAACTGGTAGATGTTCTTGCTCTTGTTCGGGACCACCGAGTAGACCTTCGACGGTGGAATGGGCTTTTCCTTGATGACGCCCAGGTCGGCCATGGCCCTGAGGTATCCGGTGATGACAAGCCTGTGGTAGTCGTGGCCCTCTTTTTTAAGGTCCCGCGTGATCTTGCTGATGGACTTGTCGCCTTCCTTGAGGCATTCGATTATGATGGCCCGAAGATCCTTCCCTGGAACAAAGAAGAACATGCGCGAACTCCCTCCGTTACATTACCTTCCGTCGGTGAAATCTTGTGAGCAGACCTGGTAAAAGACTTGCTAGCAAAAAAAGGTTTCCATGGAAATTTTTCGCATTTAGGCTCCAGCACGGAGATGTCGACGGCGAAATCCGAGGGGGTACCTTCAAGTGTTACCTGTGTTTCATTAGTTTCTCTAGAAACCGTATTAAAGGGATAGATGTATACTATCCTTTGCGCGCCTCGAACTTGGGGGGAAGGTTGTAGAAGAGGCGTTCTCGTCGGAAAATGAAGCGGAGGATGAGCATATGCCCGTAATGAAGAGAGATATAAACACAAGAAGCCTGGACGAGTTCTTCGTCCCGGGCCAGAAAGCAGATGAGCCAAAGACCCCCCCGACAATTAAGGTACCAAAGCAAAAGGGCCAGACCAAGCTCCCGGGCCCAAGTTAGGTCCTGGGCTATTTCCTGGATTCTCACAACAGATGCTCGAGCGCGCAGACCGGGCCCTAGTCCCAGAACCGTTTCGTCCTCGCGAAATTGACCTCGGCCGATAAGATAGCCCTCATGAACGCTTCGTCCGTATCGTAAGGCTTCGAGAGTATCCTTATCGCCGTGTCGGGCCCGACGCCCCTAGCGGCCAGCACCAGGGCAGCCCGCTTCCCATTGGTCATGATTACGTTCGCGTTCTTCTTCAGGCGGGCGAGCGTCTTGAGCTCGTCCGGGCCGAGCTTCGAGGATCTGCGCTTCGTGAGCAGCTTGTGGGATTCGTCCCTGGCGTGGATGACGGCGACCATCTTCCCGCCGCATAGTGGGCATTCGATCCTCTCGGGCAGGGCCGATATCTGCTTTCTGACGCTGCCGTCGCAGTTGAAGCACGCGATGCGGACGTACTCCTTCTCAAGCCTCCGCCGCAGGGTCATGAGTATCTGACGGTCCGCACGGGCCGGGGACATGAACTCCCTCGCGGCCTCAAGGCCAAGCCGGCCCAGGGGCGACGGCTTCCCTTTGGCGGTCTTGATGGCAATCTCGCCCGAGCGTATCGCGGTGATCACCTTGGCCGTGGTATCCACGTCCATGCGTTCCCAGATGAGCTTCGACAACGTCTCGTCCAGCAACGGGGTCCCCTCGAAGGACCGTATGACGCGCTGGATGTTCAGGTACCGGAGGTCCACATCCCGGTCCAGGGCCCCGAACTTGCGCGCCGTGTAGAGCAGGCTCCACCGGATGAGCGAGCTGTTCTTGAGGACGATGCGCAGGATATCCTCGATTCCTCTGGGGTCCAGGCCTTTGAGCAGGGTCACAAGCTCCTCGGGCCTTGGCGTGGTCGGGAGCTCGAGGACCACGCGGTAAGGGTCCGACCGCATGCCAACGCTGGCCCCGTAACGCGCCGACAGCAATGACGAAACGATGCGCCCGATGGTCTCGTTGACCTTGGAACCGAAGCAGCCATGGATGATGGCGGAGCGGTCGCCGACCTCGATGAGGACGGTCCGGTCGTCAGGCACGGGATGCGTCCTTGCGTGGTCTCCGATGAAATCCTTGAGCCGCGCGAAGGTGGCCTCGGAGCAAGGATAGGGAGACCTGTCCAGCGCGGCCCGTAGATGGCCGACCTCCTGGGCGACCTCGTATGGTACCGGTATCTCCTCGCCGATCCAGTGCGGGATGGCCCCTTCCATGCCCGAGGGCTCCGCCAGCACCTCATCGTCCTGTATCTCCACCAGCTTCCAGGACCTGCCGCGGACTATAAACCTGGCCCCCTCGGAAAGATAGGTCACCACAAAATTCTCGTCGAGGGTGCCCACGATGCTACGGGTCGTGATGTCACGCATCAGATAGGTCCTTTCGTCGGGTATCATGGAGATGTTCTCGTAGAAGTAGGTGAAGCCCCTCCTCTTCCTGCCAATGCCGCCGTCCTCGTCGCGGATCCAGACCCGATACAGCGAGTGGAGCAGCCGAAGGACGCGCTCGAACTCCTCCCTCGCGAGATGTCGGAACGGCACGGCGGAGGTTATGATCCTGAAGACCTCGTCCTTGTCGAGCCTCCGCTCGAGGGTCATGGCTATGACCTGGTTCGCCAGCACGGCCAGCGGGACGGGCCTTATGGTCAGGGCCTCGATCTCGCCGGCCATGGCCCGTCTCGCAATTACTAGACTCTCGGCAATGTCATCGGGGTTCAGGGCCACGATGGTCCCCTCGGACGTCCTCCCGATGCCGTGGCCGGCCCTGCCGACCCTCTGCACGAGGCGCGTCACCTGGCGCGGGGAGTTGAACTGCAGCGTGTGGTCGGCCGAGCCTATGTCGATGCCGAGCTCGAGGGAGGACGTGCACACCAGGGCCTTGATCCTTTGGGCCCTGAAGTCATCCTCGGCCTTGATCCGCACTTCCTTGGAAAGGGATCCGTGATGGACAGCGATGGGATATTGTTCGTCGAGCATGAGGGCCCTCGAGGTCAGGAATTCGGCCGTGTCCCGGGTGTTCACGAAGAGCAACGTCGAGGCGTGGGAGTCGATCATGGCCTTGCAAAGGTCGATGGCGCCCAGGATGTCCGGGTCCAGGCCAAGCTCCTCCTCCCGGCCCTTGGGCTCCCTCGCGGGTGGCCTCACGACCTCGACCTTGAGCCCCTTGGGGACCTTGACCACAGTGGCCTCGACCTTCCGGCCGACGCCGCCTAGGAACTCGGCCACGGCCTCGGGCGACCCGACGGTGGCGGAGAGGCCGATCCTCTGGAAGTCCCTGACCTTGCCGTCGGGACCTTGGGCGAAGGCCACCTGGGCCGACAGCCGCTCTAGGGCGACCGCTAGCTGGGCCCCGCGTTCGCTGTTGGCCAGTTCATGGACCTCGTCCACGACGACCTTGCGCACGTTCCTAAGGCCCTCGCGGAGCCTCTTGCCCTGCAGCATTATCTGCAATGTCTCCGGGGTCGTTATGAGGATGTGCGGTGGATCCTTGGACAGGCGCTCCCGCTCCTGTTGCGACGTGTCCGCGTGGCGCACCCCGACGGTTATGTTGAGCCGTTGGCCGATGGCGGTGAGCCTCCGCAGCATGTCCCGGTTCAGGGCCCGCAGCGGTGTGATGTAGAGGACGGCGACGCCCGGGGGCCTCTCCTGCAGTATCCAGCTGATGATCGGCAGCATGGCGGCCTCGGTCTTGCCTATGCCCGTCGGGGCCACCAGCAGTATGTGCCGGCCCTCCATGATCTTCGGGATGGCGGCGTCCTGCGGCTCCGTCGGCGAATCGAAGCCGAACTCGGAGAGCAGGGCCCGAAGCTCGGGGTGGAGCAAGTCGAAGACCGTCAACCCTCGCCGCCCCCGTCGTCGTCCGGCGCGTCCGTCGGCCCTGCGGGCCCGACCTCGTCTTGCTCCTTGAGCAATGGCTCGTCCGCGACCTTCAGGTCCCCAAGCTCGCCAAGGAAGGTCCCGTCCACCAGGTGGATGGTGGCCGTGGAAAGCTCGAATACCCCGCTGGTCAGGAGTGGCCCGAGGAGCTTCACATCGGCGAGGTTGACCGGCGTCCCGCTCCCGAGGTCGTCGAAGGCGGGCATGACGAGGCCCGTACCGCCTGCCCTGATGCCCTTGTAGCGCAAGCCTCCCTTGGCCGGGTCCAGCCGGGCCTTGACCCAGCACGGATAGAAACACCTACGGCCGAGCTCGTCCACGAACAGCACCGTCGGGTGGTCGTGGCCCATGACGACATGCTGGCACCGCATGACCTCCTCCGGGGGCCAGCTGTGGCCGTGGGTCAGGCCGACATCGCCGATGACAAGGTGCTGGTGGAGGCCGACACCCTCGGGGACGGCCTCCTTCAGGTCGCCGTCATGGTTGCCGAGGACGATGTCCAGGACCTTGACCTTCCCGAGAAGCTCCGCAAGGAAGGCCGGGACCTCCTCCCTCTCTTGCCGTGAGAACCCGCCCACGGTGTGCTTCACGTCGCCGAGCAGGACCAGGCGCTCGGCCCCGGTCCTTTTGATGGCCTTGAGAAGCAGGTGCAGCCTCGCGCTGGTCTGGCTTGGCAGATGCATCCCGACCTTGCGCAATGAGGCCTCGAGCCCCAGGTGAAGGTCGGCCACGACCAGGACCTTTTGATCCTTATCGCCCTCATCGGGCTCGAGCAGCAGCAATGGCTCTCCGGGTACCGGGACCACTTTCATGGATTGGGGGAATACACATCCGTCGAATAAGTGGTTTTCGGGGATGCATAAGACATTCGCCAGCGGCCGTCAGACGGACAAAGTGGTGCCGGGCCACCGTATCAAGATGATGTCGGTCGCACTATTCGCCCATGACCTGCACGATGACCCTGCGGTCCCTGGGCTTGACGTCCAGGTCGATGAAGATTATCTGCTGCCACTGGCCAAGTGTCATGGCGCCCTTGACGATGGGGACCACGAGGCTTGGCCCCAGGAAGGTGGCCCTGATGTGGCTGTGGCCGTTGCCATCGGACCACTTCAGATGGTGGCTGTACTTGATCCCCTTGGGGAAGAGGCGTTCCAGGGCCTCCTCCATGTCCATGACAAGCCCGGGCTCGTACTCGATGGTGGAGATGACCCCCGTGGACCCCGGGTGGAAGACGGTCACGTTACCTTCCTTCACCTTGGAGGCCTTTACGATCTTGGCCACCTCCGCAGTGATGTCCTTGATGGTGACCTCGCCCTTGGTCTTGAACTTGAGCTCGTCGGTATGGACCACCATGGTATCAGGACCCCGTTAATCGCTTTAGGTTAAAATAGGTTATGGAGGGAGGTTGATTCGTCCATGGTCGAACCGGTGGTCCGGCCAGGGGCATCGGCCCATATCGAAGAATGCACACCGTTCGACAATCGTTGTATAAGAGTGAATATATGTGAGATACATATTTATAAACAAAACATACATTTTTATCCAAACACACATATATATTACCTTATCTAGATGTCGGCCTTTGAAAAGGTCGATACATAAGGTACCCTGTGGAGGGATATAAAATGTTTAAGGGTCCCAAGACCGTGAGCCTGCTTCTGTTGTTCATACTCCTGAGCTCGAGCTTCGCGATATCCGCCCTGGGCGTTGGCGCCGCGGGCCAGGACCATGCGTTCAGCGACAAGGTGCCCGCAGGCCTCCAGGAGTGGGCCAAGGCCCAGCCGAAGCAATACGCTCCGGACGGCAGTGAGGTCCCAATCGATGCCACCCCCTATTTCCTTGCCCAGGGCAGCACGGGCTCCAGGTCCACGGGCTCCAGGACCCTGAACGCCTGCGGCAACGGCTTTGACCAGCAGGGCGGCGGGACCCATTCCTACCTGCTCATCGCCACGGGCGACGCGTCTTATCCGAACGCCAGCAACCGCGCAAAGATCATCTCGGAGTTCGACAACCAGATCTGGCCCACGAACACGAACGTGTTCGGCGGGGCCTCGATAACCAAGATAGACATCTGCATGTACTACATGGACGGGGCCGGCGGCATCGGAGGCTACTTCAGCGGTGGGGACAACATCTTCGTCGACACCGCCGACATCAACGGCTGGGGCTTCCAGATCATAGCGCACGAGTTCCAGCACATGATCCATAACAGCAGGGACTGGGGCGAGGACCTGTGGCTGAACGAGGGCTGCGCGGACCTTGCCATCCTGGTCAACTACGGCGGCACCGCCACCGGATTGCTCAGCCACATATCGTCCTTCGAGCAGTACCCGGACAACGACCTGACCCAGTTCGACAACCAGGGATACGACTACGGCTCGGCCTTCGCCTACATTGCCTATGTCTGGGAGCACTTCGGCGGTAACGCCACCATCAACTCCCTCGTGGGCAACACCCAGCACAGCATCTCAAGCGTCACGGGAACGCTCAGCGCGAAAGGCTACGCCGAGACTGGCGTCGAGGTCTTCTACCGGTGGGCCGTGGCCAACATCGTAGACGACACATCCTTCGATGGCAAGAAATGGGGCTACGACGCCCTCGACATCCGGGTCTCGAGCACTGCCAAGAACGCGTTCCCGGACACCGGGAGCGGCTCCACCAACGACTGGGCCGCCGACTACTTCACATTCTCAAGCACCAGCGGGGTCCAGGACCTCAAGGTCTCATTCACGAACAGCGGCGGCTCCTACAGGGCATACCTCGCCGCCATGGGAAGGTTCGGAACGGGCACGCCCAACAAGGTCGTCCAGATAACTTCAGGAAGCGCGACCATCGAGGGCTTCGGCCCCTTCGGCAACTAGTCCACGGTCCACCTGATAGTGGCAGCCGGCGGCACGGGTAGCACGTACAGTTATACCGCCGAGCTCGTAGACAAGGTCCCCCCGGTGACGACCATGGATATAACCCCCATGGTCCCCGATGGGCCTGGCGGATGGTACGTCACCAAGCCCACGGTCACGCTCACCACGGACGAGCCCGCTAACATCCTATACCACTGGGACAGTGGGGTCGACCAGCAATACACCACATCCATAAAGCCCCCGGAGGGCGACCATGCGCTGCACTTCCACGCGGTCGACGCCTCGAACAACATCGAGAGCGAACACGGGGTGCCCGTCAAGGTCGATAGCCTCAAGCCGACCACCACGCTGACCATCGACCCAACGCTGCCCAACGGCCAGAACGGCTGGTACAACACGGTCCCGAACATCACATTGACGGCCAGCGAGCCCGCCAGCGTGTATTACAGCTACGACAACGGGGCCTACCTGAACTACACGGGGCCGTTCAGCCCGCCCGAGGGCGTCCACAACATAAAGTACTACTCGACCGACCTTCACGGCAACAAGGGGGCCTTGAAGTCCTTCGACCTCAGGGTCGATTCCCAGATGCCCGTGACCAAGGTCGAGGTCTTCCCGAACGCACCCGACGGCAAGGATAGCTGGTACATCACCGTCCCGTCAATAAGGCTCACACCAGACCAGGACGCCAAGACATTTTACTGGTGGGATGGGGGCGTCGAGGTTGAGTACTCGGGCGACCTCATCGCCGTGGACGGTACGCACACGCTCTACTATTACAGCAATGATGACGCCGGGAACAAGGAGGAGCTCAAGACCATCCAGCTGAAGGTGGACACATCCATCCCCGAGAGCGGCTACAGCATAGACCCGGTGAACCCGAACGGGAACATGGGATGGTACATCATCACGCCCACGGTCACGTTCGAGGTGACCAGGGACTTCTCGGCAGCTATTCTCTACAAGTTCGACAGCCAGGAGTACACGGTCTACGAGGAGGTCATCAAGGTGCCCGACGGGGCCCACACCCTCAGCTGGTATGCCGTGGACCCGGCGGGGAACTCCGAGGGCGAGCACTCCCAGGAGATCATGGTCGACACCTCCATACCTGTGACGACCCTGACCGTGACCCCGGACGAGCAGCCGACCACATGGTACACGAAGGTGCCCGACATCAAGTTCAATGTCTCCGAGCAGGGCGCGACCCTCCTCTACCACTGGGACTACGAGCCCGTGGTGACGATGTCCGGGACCCTGGTGATACCCGAGGGCAGGCACGTCCTCTACTATCATGCCGTGGACGAGGCAGGCAACGCCGAGGCCGAAAAGAACAGGGAGATCCGGCTGGACACGCAGTCGCCGGTGGCCATAATCACAGGACCCATAGCGCCCGAGGAAGGGGCGGCCTCAACCTACGAAGGCAGGACCTCTTCGGACTCCAACGGCCTCGCAAGCTACTACTTCGATTTCGGTGACGGGCAGAACTCGGGCTGGATAACATCCTCGAGCACATCGCACACCTTCAAGACCGCCGGCAAGTACACGGTCTCGCTCAAGGTCAAGGACAAAGCAGGGCTCGAGAGCCAGCCCCAGTCCATGATCGTGAATGTCAAAAAGAAGCCCGTTGGCGGAGGATGGCTCGGAGGGGGCGACGACGGGGATACCGGGACCCAGCCGTTCTACAAGAGGGCCTACACCATCGCGGGCGTGGCCATGCCGTTCCTGCTCATACTGCTCATACTCATCCTGCTGCTGATAATCATCATCGCCGCTGCCGTGGCCATCGCCCGGAGAAGGCAGAGGATGGCCAGGGAGAGGGCCTTGGTCGAGGCCGAGCCCGTCGAGCGCGTCACCGTGAGGGAGGAGGACGACAGCAATGACTGGAGGCCCAGGAAGGAGAGGGAGCCGACATACGGCTCGGAGCCCTCGATGAGGGCCACGGAGCCCTACGAGTTCGGCTACCCGAGCTACAACGCCATGGACGACCAGGTCGAGGCGGTGCAGATGAGCGAGCCGCTGGACATGGGCAGGCTCGAGAGACCAACGGAGGCCCCGGCCCAGCCAAAGCCAGCGCCCGCGGCCGCCGCCCCGAAGCCAAAGCCAGCGACGCCGGTCCAGGCCCCGAAGCCCCAGGCCAAGAAGGCCGATGAGGTGGACGTGGACGCCGAGATCAGCGCACTGCTCACCAGACTGCAGGGTCCCTGAAGGAGGAAAGGCCACAGGGCCCTGGTTCCAACCGAACAGAAATGTTTAATATCATGGAAGGAGGTAAAAACGTCACCATGCGCCGCGCCCTTCTCGTTCCCCTAATCGTCATACTACTGGTCGTGGCCTACTTACCGGGCTGCACCATCTTCAAGCCAGAGAACAGGGCGCCCGTAGCCGTCTTCTCGGCCAACCCGAACTCTATAAACGCCGGCGAGACTGTCTATTTTTCAGCCAACGAGTCCAAGGACAAGGACGGTAAGATCGTCAAGTACTCCTGGAGCTTCGGCGACGATACATATTCGCTCGAGAAGTGGACCTCCCACACCTACGGGAAGGGCGGCAACTTCACGGTGGAGCTCATAGTGAAGGACGACGGGGGCGCCGTGGACAGGTCCAACACCACGGTCCATGTCAACGCCTGGCCGTTCGCCGAGGGCAGGGCGGGCAAGGACCCGGCAAAGGTCAACGATGTCATCCAGTTCGACGGGTCCATGTCTTCGGACAGGGACGGGAAGATAACGGAATTCGTATGGGACTTCGGCGATGGCTCGCAGACGATTAAGGGCATGGCCCCGTCGCACAAGTTCACGAAGGTCGGGACCTACGAAGTGAACCTCACGGTCACGGACAACGATAAGGCCACGGCCAAGAACAATTTCAAGGTAAGGATCATCAAGAGGAACTTCAAGGTCCTCTGGCAGGAGGATTCCAGGGTCCTCACAACCATCTCTGACTGGAGCAGCAAGAACACCACCACGAACAAGACCTACAAGGTCACCATGACCAACATGACATCACTGGTATTCAACATGACCTGGAAGGACCTCATCCCGATCATAGGCCAGCCCAACGACGACTTCACGCTGAACACCTCGTCGCCCAGCGGGGACAAGAAGCGCTCCGAGAGCACGGCCCAGGTCCTCGTCGAGAAGTTCCGCATCGACGAGGTCCCGGACACCATCAACATGGAGGCCGATTCCATGGACGCGGTCCGGGCCTCAATGTCGAACAAGTACACGAGCCAGAAGGGCATCGGGGACTGGTTAATGGGCATCAGCCTCGCCCCGACGGACACCGGGGGCATCTTCAACATGACGGAGCTTGCGGACCTTGGCAACGACTGGCAGATAGAGATCACGGCCTACTATTACCAGGCCAACATCATCGAGGTCGGATGAGGCCCGGGCCCCGGGTGTTCCGATGCCTGACACGGTCGGCTGCATTCTGCCCGCGATCTTCTTGGTCGTTATGGGTGTCTTCGGGTTCCTGGCCCTTTTCGCCAAGGAACGGTGGAATGATAAAGCGAAGACCCAGCTCTTCGCGGCCATCGGCATCATTGCCACCGTGGGCCTCATCATGTGGGCCTTAATTTATTTATAGGCTCAGGCCGATAGGACACGGTCCATGGCTAAAAAGGAAGGCGGGCGGAGGGCTGGCTCGAGGCCCGTGGTCGACGAGCTTGACATTCCCGAGGGGAAGCGCCGGGTCCTCAAGGCCCTGCCGGTGAGGACCAGGCACAAGGACCTCAAGTGGTGGCACGGCAAGAAGGACGGCCTTATCGTGATAAGGATGAGGAAGAACTTCTCGCGGGTCGAGCGCGCCCTGAGGAAGGTGGCCGGCGGCCCCGAGTTCCTGAAGATACCGCTCGACAGGCCTGGCAGCCGCATCTGGGAGCTCTGCGACGGGAAGCACACGGTCCTGGATATCGCCCGCATCATGAACAAGGAGTTCCAGGAGGACATGGAACCGGTCCTGCCCAGGGTCATCAAGTTCATGGAGCTGCTCCTCAAAAGGAACCTCATCTCGCTCTGCGACCAGGGACCCGGCCCCCAGGCCCCGCCCCGTGCCCCCCAAAGGCGTGTGAGAATGTTACGGGGATCTAGCGAACTTGATATTAAATGATGAAATTAATAGAATATTTTCCAAACCTTTTGTATATATTAATTATTTATTATATTATAACTAGTACATAGGGATAGGGTTAAATATTACAATTCCGTTATCACGGAAGAGGGGAGTTTTTCATGCACTATCCGCCCGTAAAGATAGGAAATAACAGGACCGTAAGGGCGGTCTCTGTTGTGCTCCTGACTAGCGCGATGATCTTAACCTCACTGATGACTTTGGCCGAGACAGGGTCGAGGGACTCGACGAGGCCTGACCTGGGCATAGCCGTATTCACTTCGGACAACATCAGGCCCAGCGTTGGAGACCAGCTGAACATAACCATCGTCGTGAGGAACTATTCGGACTACACGGTCGCAAACAAGGCCGACCTGAACCTCTACGAGGGCATGGTGTCAAAGGTCTTGGTGAGATCGTGGAAGGTGGACCCGCTCGGGCCATCTGACTTTGCGACCTTCATCCAACCCTACGACACCACGGGTCACAGGGGAACCCAGTTCTTCTTCGTCGAGATAACCAATATCGTCCCCTGGGAAGATAACAATACCATGGGCAACAACAACGGGACCCTCGAGGTACCGGTCTTCGAGAGCGGGGCGGGCTTCGACAGGATAATTGACGGGAACACGGTCGCGAACATCGAGGGATTGAAGCAGTACTCCGGGTTCATCGCCCTGTTCGACAACGCAAAGGTGGTCATGCAGCAAGACTCGAACAAGGCCTGCGATGTCAAGATAGTCCAGGACCAGGACTTCGAGTACGGCATCGCGATGTCCGGGTCTACGGACCTGAACATCATCGGCTGTACCATCACGAGCAACTACAGGTTCTACATCACCGTCATGGACAACGCGAGGCTCACCATCGATGACACCAACATCCTGAACGGGACGGTCCGGAGCCTCAACGCCAATGTGTCGTCCAGCATCTCCATATCGAGCACCATCATCAAGAAGGGCGGCGTCATGATCGGCACGCCCTACACAGAGATCAAGGACTCGGTCATCCAGGGCGAATTCGTGTTCAACGGCGGTGCCGCGAACATCACGAACACCAGCTTCAACATCACGACCGGCGCCCAGGCCTACATCGCCAACACGAACATCCAGGGGAAGGACATCTCGTTCTTCTCCAGGGACAAGGTCCAGATCCTGGCGATGAACCACGCCCAGGTCAACTTCCAGGTCATATGGGACAGCGGCAAGAATAAACAGCAGACCGTGAGCTTCGACGCCATGGATACCGCGAAGATAATGATCTGGAGGGAGATCGCGGTCCATGTGGCCGACACCACGGACATGCCCATCAAGGGCGCCACCGTCGAGGTCTACAGCGAATCCTCGGCCAGCCCGCCGGCCTTCGCGACGGAGATATCCGACGAGAACGGGAACCTGACGTTCGTACTTCCGAGCGACCTTATAGTCGCCGGCCCGGACGGCTACAGCGGCAACTACGAGTTCGTGGGCAAGTTCACGGACGACCGGAGCAACTCCTACGATACCGCCGTCACATACAGGCTGGCCATGCACCCGTTCCTGACATACAACTCTTCGCACGAGAAGTTGGACGTCATCTTCCAGCCCATCCCGCCGAAGGTCTGCGCTGGCTCATACAAGCCACAGGGGACACTCATCAACGGCCTCACAACCAGCCTGACAGGTTGCATGGAGATCACGACCCCTGTGACCTTCATCAACTCCACGCTCACGGTCGTTCAGGACAAGGACTTCCAGTCCGCCATCTACATCGAGGGCAGCGGCCAGCTCATCTTGCAGAACACGACCATAACCAGCGAGAAGCGCTGGAACATATACATAATCGGGCCCTCGGCCTACCTGAAGAGCAACCCGACGATGCCGGCAAAGTCCATGATCAAGGCCAACGCCGTTGTCGGTGTTGACGGTAACGTGGACATGTCGACGGTCCAGATCAACGGGAACATACGGGGCAAGTTCAAGAACTTCAAAGTCAGCACCAACAGCATGATAAGGGGCACTTGGCTGTCCGAGGCCTCGAGCATGAATGTCTACCAGACGGACATCATAAGCCCGGACTATGAGGGCACATCGATAGTCACCGGCGGCTCGCTGTCCATAGGCGGCGGCCTGTTCTACGTCAACCACTTCGAGCTCTCGTCCCAAACGCTGTCTGCGGTCACGGACGCGGATATGTGGGGCAACAGCCTCCCCGTAGGCGATGACCCAGCCTACTGGCAGTGGTACATGCCTGGCTCGAGCTTGGTCCTGAGGTCCAACGGCAACTGCCAGGTCATCAACAGCGAGATCCACTACGACATCTTCGAGATGCACTGCAAGGCCTTCAGCGCCGAGAAGTCCAAGTTCAACAGGGACATAATCTACGGCAGCGAGGCCACGAGCGGCTCCCTGAAGAGCGTCGAGGCGCCCGCGGTGAGGGTCACGGGCGATGCCACGGTGACGGCCTGGTTCCACATCGACATCATGGTGACGAACTCCCTGAGGGGGCCAATGGCCAACATCCCAATAACCATCACGAGGATGGGCGGGAGCCAGACCATCAACCCGCCGCCCTCGGGCCTGATGTCCGGGACGGATGGCAAGGCCTCGGCGGACCTGGTGTCCGAGAGGATAACCACCGGGAACAACCACGAGTACCTGGGCAATTACAAGGTCGTCGTGTCCGCCTGCTCGGCGGCCGCGCCCTACGAGTTCAGCGTCGGTGGCGCCAAGGGAGATCAGTCCTACGACATCAACTTCCCGGACTGCATCCCTGCAATCGAGGGCCTACAGTTCGTGGGCCTGGAGCTGAACAGGACCGCTGAGAGCTACTATGTGGCCCCGCCCAGCAACGACATCATGGTCTCGGGCAAACTGGTGCTCACCTTCGAGGGGGGCATCACGACCCCACTGAACGCCAAGGCAACGGTCGAGGTCACGGTACCGCCAACGGCCACGACCAAGGGCACGAACGTGATCACCGACACGGACGCCACAGGGAGCTTCGAGATACCGTTCAAGATGCTGAACATGGGCCTGATGCCCGAGGAGCAGTACGTCATAGTGAACGCCTCGTACAAGGACCCGTCGAACCTGGCTGTGAAATACAACCTAAGCCAGACGCTGAACATCACGGTGAGGCCGTTCATACCATCCAAGATCATCATCCTTCCGGCAAAGAACCTGAGCATCACGGACAAGTCGATGTACAACAATGGGGATACCATCACGGTCTCCGGCAGGGCCCTATATGATGGCGTGACGCCGGTCCAGCAAGGAACGTCGGTCTCGATCCTGATCGTGAGCACAACGACATCGCAGATCGTCACCATAGGGGCCGATGGCTACTTCACGGCGTTTCTCAAGATAAAGGAGAAGCCCAAGAAGGATGCGATCTACTTCGTCATGGCCTCGGTAACGGCGACCCATCCGTACTATACTGATAAGTACGTGGCGCCTGGCGTGAAGCAGGACCCGATCACGATCAAGGGCCAGAAGGTCAACGGTGGCCCCCCGATATTCCTGATAATAATAATAATCGTCGTAATCGTGATCGTGGCCGCCGTCGCGGGCATCTTCCTGTATCTTAGGATGAAGACCTGGGGATCTATGGTCGAGTGCGGCGAATGCGGCGCGTTCATACCCGAAAACGCCTCCAAGTGCCCGAAGTGCGGCACCGAGTTCGAGACCGAAGTGGTGAAGTGCTCGGAGTGCGACGCGTGGATACCGGCCCTGGCAACTGAGTGCCCCAAGTGCGGCGTCGAGTTCAAGAAGGCCGCCACGGCAGCGGTCGCGGGCACGCAGCCGGGCCAGGCCGCCCCACCGCAGCAGCCAGGCGCAGAGCAGCCGGCACAGCCCGGCGGCCCGGTCCAGAAGGTACCGAAGAAGTAGACGAGCGCCCGTAGCGCGAAGTACAGGGTGAGACAATGGCCACCGAAGCGGAGCTGCTCCAACAGGCCGAGAAGGCAGTCAAGGCAGGGGACATGGCCACAGCCCTGAAGTGCTTCGATGCCATCATCGAGATGGACAAGGAGAACGACAAGGCTTGGTACAACAAGGGCCTTATAATGCGCCGACAGGGCAACATAGAGGAGGCCATCACCTGTTACAACGAGGCCCTCAAGATAAACAAGGACAACGACAAGACCTGGACCAACATTGGTTTCGCGCTGGACCGGCTTGAGAAGTTCGACAAGGCCATAGCTTGCTACGACAAGGCCCTGGAGATAAACCCAAGCAACTTCACGGCGTGGTACAACAAGGGCGTGGCCTTAAGGAAACTGAACAGGATCGACGAGGCCATCGCCTGCTACAACAAGGCCCTCGAGATAAACATCGACAACAACATAGCCTGGACCAACATCGGTTGCGCCCTGGACCAGCTGGGGAAGCTCGAGGAGGCCCTGGCATGCTACAAGAAGGCCCTGGAGCTCAACCCGAAGAGCGACAAGGCATATTACAACCGGGGCGTGACGCTCAAGAAGCTGGGCAAGAACGAGGATGCCATTGAGGCCTACAAGAAGGCCCTGGAGCTCAACCCCGAAAGCGAGTACGCCATGGAGCTTCGGGCGTCCATAGGGCTGCTGGAGGGCGACGAGCTGCCGCCGGTGCCCGCGGACGAGGCCGAACCGAAGGAGGCACCGGAGGAGGAGCCTGCGCCCAAGCCAGCTCCACCGCCGGCACCCAAGGCCACGCCAGCACCGCCGAAGAGCGCGCCAAAGCCTGCCCCTGCGGCAAAGGCCACCTTCACGCCACCACCGAGGCCAGCGCCGGCCAAGGCCGCTCCGCCGCCCAAGCCCGCCCCCGAGCCCGTGGAAGAGGCCGAGGTGGTACCCGAGGAGCCTGCGGAGGGGTTCGAGGAAGTCCAGGAGGAGCCCCATGCCGACGGGGATTCCTTCGAGGAAGTGACCGAGGAGCCCACGGAGGAGTTCGAGGAGGTCGAGGAGTTCCAGGAGGAGCCCCCACCGGCCCCGACGCCGCCGCCGAGGAGGGCCGGACCACCGGCCAAACCCGGGCCAAAGAGGCCCGGCGGCGACGACATAATGCTGGACTGAACGGTCCTATCGTCCTTTTGCTCATTTTTCGATTTGTTTAGGCCGCTCCTTCCTCAGCCGGGAGAACTTGGCTCTCATCGAGAAATCGCTGGCCCCGTCGACCGTTGCCAGGCCGCACCGGACCATGTATGCGTTGATGAATATCCTGTTCTTGAGGTAGACGTAGGCCCGGACCGGGTCGCCCTCGTCCCCGATGCGATCGTCGAAGCGGAGGATGACCATCTTGCCCCTCACCCGCCCGTTGAGGTAGTCCAGCGCCTTCCGCCGGTGGGCCCTTGCGACCTTGAGCCCGAGCAGGCGCACGCTCCGGCCGTCCTCCAGGCGAAGCGTCGTCTCGTCCATCACATCGACGACCTTCACCGGTTCAGGGGCCCCCATGCGCTCGGACCTGGGGTCGACCTTTGGCCTGGCATCCTGAATGCTCGGCCTATAGTCAACCGGCTGGAGAGGGCGGGCAGGCCTTTCGGGATGAAGGACCTGGACCGCATCGAACCGGTCCCCGAGCTTTTCCATGAGCACCTCCATGAAGGCCTCGTTTATCTCGTAGCCGACGGCCATTCGGCCAAGGTCGATGGCCGCCTTCATGGTGGTCCCGCTGCCGAGGAACGGGTCCAGGACGGTCTCCCCGACGAAGGTGAACATACGGATGAGGCGCCGGGGCAGCTCCTCGGGGAACATGGCCTCGTGGCCCAGCTTCCTGGCCCCGGCGAAGCGCCAGTGGCCGCTGAAGTGATCCTTCCATTCCTCCTTGGTCAGCCTTGACCGCTCCTTGACGTCCATGGGGACCGTGCCCTTTGGCTCCTTGCCCGGTTTCTTGAAGAGGAGTATGTGCTCGTAGTCCAGCTCGGCGATGCCGTTGGGCGGGTAGGGGAACGAGCCCATGATGGGCGCTCCGCCCGAGGTCCGCATGGTGGTCTTCTTCTGCCAGATTATCGAGCCCATGAAGTCGAAGCCCATGGACTCGCACTGTGAGATGACCTCCGCGTGCAGGGGGATTATCTTGTACCTGCCGTAGATCGAGGCCCTCGCGAACTGGTCGCCGATGTTGACGCAGAGGCGCCGCCCCGGCCTGAGGACCCGGAGGCATTCCTTCCAGACGCGGTAGAGGTCCGTGAGGTACTCGTGGAGGGACTGGCCGTAGCCGATCTGGCCCTCGACGGAATAATCCTTGAGGTGCCAATATGGCGGCGAGGTGACGACGAGCTCGACGGCCCCGGGATCTAGCTCTTGCATGGACCTGCAGTCTGCAACAAAAAGCCTGCCGATGGTGACCATCAGAACACCGAATGGCCTCGGGGATATTTATGCCATCTTCTGGGCCCGGTCACTTGAGCCATCTTTCAAGGATCTTCCTGCTCGCCACGCCTTCGTCGAGCTTTTTGCACTCGATGACCCAGTTCCCTTTGTATTTCGGCATCAGTTTCTTGATTATATCCTTGAGGTCGATGTTCCCCTTCCCGAGAATAAGATGCTCGTCCCATTTGCCGTTGTTGTCATGAATGTGGACGTTCACGAAACGGTCCCTGTGCTCCATGAACTCCTCGATGTTCCCTGTAATATTCGCGTGGCCTATGTCGAAGCATATGCCGAGGTTCGTGCCCTCGATGGCCTGCAGGAGCTCCCACGGCTCGACAAAAACGGCCCACTTGGTCCTTGGCATGTTCTCGACCGCCACGGCCACGCCGTGCTCCGTGGCCGCTGCGTCCACGACCTTGAGCGTGGCCCTCGAGATATCCCGCGTCTTGTCCGGATATAGAATGGTCAATGGGCTCAGGAAGCCGATGTGAACTGTCAGGGGCGAGATATCGAGCTCCCCGGCGATCCGTATATTGTCCAAGGTCTCCTTCAGAGCGGCCTTGCGCATGGCCGGGTTCAGGCTGCCGAGGTTGATGTCGCTGATGGGGCCGTGCACAGTGAACCTCAGATTCGACGACGCCATGAAGTCCTTGAGCCGCCCCTTGACCTCGGAGAGCCTGCAGTTGGCCTCGGAGATGAACTCCCAGATGGCGAACTCCTTTTCGATGCTGGCGAGCATCTCATCGAGGGGAAGCATCGAGAACAAAGGAGCCGAGACAGCGATCCTCTTATGCAAAGGTCAGTCCTCCAAATGCCCCATGTAATCGTCCTTGGTAAATCCCCCGCCCTTGCTGCGGACACCTTTGCCCGGCGGACACCCATCGTCCTTTTTATCGGTCAGGCCGTCCACGAAGAGCCCCGGCTGCTCGGTCCGCACGATGACGACGATGTCCCCCAATGGGCCGTCCTCGCTGAAGTTCACGCGCTCGGCGAACGCCGCCTGCTTCGACAGCGAGAACACGATGTGGCCGGGCCTGATGCATCTCATGAGAATCTTCCGGGAGGCGTTCCTGATGGCCTGGGCCGCGAGGCGCTCCTTCAGCCGGTCCACGCTGGCCGATGTGCCCCTCAAAAGGCCGTCCTGTAGAACCTCGAAGACCGCGTCCGGGAAGATGTTGCGGATGGCCCGCTGGACCTTTTCGAGGGATTCCGTCAGGTGGACCGGAGCCTCGATGTCAATCTGCAGGTCGGTGAACTGCTGGGGCATCGTGCGTGGAATGGGGAGCCGGGGTTATCACTTTTTCCTTTAGTGAAAATGGCGTACTATAAAAGAAAGGATCTGGAAAAATAAAGTCGGACGGGGCGACCGATACGACCGCTCCGTCCCCGTTCCATTCATCCAAGGCGCGATGCCTTAGATGATCTTCAGCGCCTTGCCCGCCTTCTCGTAGGCCGCGAGGGCCTTGTTCAGGTCGTCCTTGGTCATCGAGGCCATTATCATGTTCCTGATCCTGGCCTTGTCCCTGGCGACCATCGGGAAGACTATCGGCAATGCGTAAATGCCCTCCTCCCAGAGCTTCAGGGACAGCTCCTTGGCCTTGGGGCTCTCGCCGCACATAGCCGGGGTGATGGGCGAGACGGACCTGCCAATGTCGTAGCCCAGGCTCTGGAGCTCCTTCTTGAAGTACTTGGTGTTGTCCCAGAGGTTCTTGACGTGATGCTTCTCGGAGTCAACGACGTCAATGGCCGCGATGCAGGCCGCGATGGTGCCCGGGTTGTGCGTGCCGGACAGCAGCCAGCTGCGGGACTTGTTAAGGGCGAAGTTCCTCAGGTCCTCGATGCCAGCAGCGAACCCGCCGACGACGCCGAAGGCCTTGGAGAATGTACCCATCTCGATGTGGACCCGGCCCTGGAGCTGGTAGTGGTCCACGCAGCCTTTGCCGCTGTAGTCCTTGCCCAGGACGCCCTCGCCGTGGGCGTCATCGACGTAGACCATGGCGCCGAACTCCTCGGCCAGGGGCACGATCTTGTCCAGGGGGGCGATGTCGCCGTCCATGGAGAAGACGCCGTCGGTGATGATGCAGATCTTCTTGTACTTCTTGTCGGCCTCTTTCAGGACCTTCTCGAGGTCAGCCATATCGGCGTGCTTGAAGATGCCGCGCTCGGCCTTTGTGAGCCTGACGCCGTCGATGATGGACCCGTGGTTGAGCTCGTCGCTTATGATGATGTCGCCTGGGCCCGCCAGCGTTGGGGTGAGGCCCTGGTTCGTGGCGAAGCCGGACATGTAGGCGAGGGCCGACTCCACGCCCTTGAACTTGGCAATCCTCTTCTCGAGCTGGATGTGAAGGTCCATGTTGCCGGCTATGGGCCTGACGGAGCCGGAGCCCGTACCATACTTCTCGGTGGCCTCGATCATGGCCTTCTTCATCTTCGGGTGCGTGGTGAGACCGAGGTAGTTGTTCGAGCAAAGCATGAGGACCTCCTTGCCATCATACTTCGCGTGGGGCTGGGATGCTGACTGCAGGACCCGTGGCCTCCAGTCAAAGGACTGCTTCACAAGCTCTTGGTAATCTTCCTTCAAGAATGCCGTTGGATTGCGGTTTGCCATATCTTGTCCCCCATCAATTCTATCCATCAACCCTTTCGAGCTGCCTCGCGTCAGGGAGGGCCTTTACCGTCGTGAGCGTGAGCAACCCACTGGGTCTAAAACCACATCGAGGATGAAGTATAAATACATTTATCACAGGTGCGGATGCACTATCGCTCATATTCATTCTTCAGCCGTTTTCTTATAGGGTCCTGAGCATTGAGGACCGAAATAAAGTCAGAGCTCCTTGACCGTGATGCGTTTCATGACTCAGGTCTGATGTTCGTCGGTCCCGGCCTGGTCCGCGGACCCTATCGGGTGGAGGACCTTGAAGCGGTCCCCAGCGATGACGAACATGTGTTTCCGGTCCGTGAGCTCCTTGTCCAGGGCCTGGTCGCCGGTGTCCACGCGCAGGCACGGGGTCCGGGTGAGCTTCGCCGGCGTCGAGACCACGAGTATGTTCTCGAGGCCTATCTTTCGGATGACCGCGGGGCTCAGCTGCAGGTTGCCGCGCCCGAGAAAGAATCCCTGGGCCCCGATGGGGCTCACGACGAGCTTGGCCTTGGGGTGTTCCTTCAGAAGCTCGAGGAGCCTCGTCTCGTTTACGTCCTTGGCCACGAGCTGCTTGTCGATGACGACGTCTATGCCCAGGAGGGACTTGTCTATCTTGAGCTCCTTCCCTACGGCCAGGAGCGTGCCGCCCGAGCCAAGTATCCACATGGTTCCCGGCTCGTCCTTCATGAGGTCGGAGATGTACCAGGCGATGTCCTCGAGAACATCGTCCTCGTTCTCGCGGATTATCTCCTTGCCGCCCTGGATGTAGGACGGCTCGTAGGGGGACCGGGCGTAGCCGTAGATCTTGATGTTCCACTCGCCCTTCCGGTAGAGCTCCTCGTCCAGGTCCATGACCTCGACCTGGGTCGGGTCGATGTGGCCGTCCACGAACATCTCCAGTATGCGGGCCGCGACATCGGGGTTTATGCAAAAGACCCCGGAATGCATCTTGACGCCGGACGGGATCCCGAGCATGAGGCCCTCGGACCCCAGGACCGAGTAGACGTCCCTGGCCGTGCCGTCCCCGCCGACGAACAGGACCATGTCCACCTTCTCCTTGACGAAGGCCGTGCAGGCCATCCTCGTGTCCTCGGCCGTGGTTGCCTTGGGGTCCTTGGCCGAATATACGATGGCGTAGTCCTTTTTAGGTATTTTGGCCGCCTTGAAGGAATCCTCACCCATGGGTCCTTTGCAGGTCAGCCAGTCCACCTTGATGGGGTCCTTGTACTTGGCCCTCATCTTGGCGACCTGCGCAAAGCCCCTCAGGGCCCTGGCGGCCCGCTCTGGGGCCACGGGCGTGGCGCCCTTCGATATCGCCTCATCAATGACCCCGTCCGTGCCCTTGAGGCCCACCTTGCCGCCCATGCCCGCGATGGGGTTGACGACCAGGGCCACCCGCTTGTTTGGCATCGGAGGTGAATCGCGCGGCCCGGTATTTCCATTTTTCCAAGGGTGCGGGGCCGTAACGTGCATGAAATTACGGCCTATCATGCCGCATCCCACCGGGAAAATGCCATCCGATTGATTGCTTGATTATTTCGCCATAATTATTTTTATAATTACATTACAATATTAATCGGCCCTGGCCTCATTGACCACACAAAAAGATTGATATAATAGGTAACCATTCAAAAAAAGTGCCTTTTGGCATGGGGCCCGCGATGTACAGGTCCAGATGGAATAGGGTCAAAGCCTACCTCAAGAAGAAGAGGATGGACGCCTACATCGTGAAAAACCCCTCCAACATCAAGTACCTTTTCGCCAGCCACCTTCCGCACGACTCCTCGCTTGCGACCTTCCTCGTGATATTCAGGAAAGGAGGCATCGCGGCCATAACATCCTCCCTGGAGGCCCACAGGACCAGGACCCAGGGGGCCAAGGGGGCCGATGTCCACACATTCAGCGCGCTCCCGCATGTGGAGGTGCAGTATAAAAACTTCACAGAGGCCCTGGGCACCATCCTGCGCAGGGGAAAGGCCAAGAAGGCATTCTGCGACGGGCCCATGAAGGTCAAGGGGGTCTGCGTGGTCGATGACGACCGAATGGTACGCATGCGGGCCGTCAAGGACGACCGCGAGATGCGATGCATCCGAGAGGCCTGCTGGATCACCGACCGGGCCGCCAGAGAGATCGGGCATCTGCTTAAGCCCGGGACGACCGAGCGGAAGGTCCACATGGAGATCAACTACATCATGAAGGCCGAGGGCTCGGACTCCGACGCCTTCGAGACCATCGTGGCCTCGGGCCCGCACTCGGCCTACCCCCACCACGACCTCACGGACAGGAAGCTCAAGAAGGGGGATCCGGTCACGCTCGACTTCGGGGCCGTCTACAGGGGCTACTGCGCGGACCTCACAAGGACCCATTTCATCGGCGAGCCCAGTAAGGCCCTGCGGGACATCTATGTGGCGGTTCACGAATCCTACATGGCCGGCATCAGGGCATCTAGGGCCGGGGTGATGCTGGGCGACATCGACAAGGCCTGCCGGGACGTCGTCTTCGAGTACGGCTACGGCAAGTACTACGTCCATTCGACGGGCCATGGCGTCGGGCTCGACGTCCACGAGGAGCCCAGGGTGTCCCCGGGCATCAAGGAGCGGGTCCTGAAAGGAATGGTCTTCACGGTGGAGCCTGGGATCTATGTCCCGAGGGTCGGCGGGGTCAGGATCGAAAACGACGTCTATGTCGGGCCCAGGGGCGTCGAGGTCCTGAACAAGGCCAGGATACCCAAGTATTGATGTGCCCCAGGGCCGGATTCTTCTCTTATACGGATAAGTATTTAATAGGAGACCCGGATTCAGAGCCGATACCCATGAAAACCTATCTGACGGTCACGTTCAACAGTGAAGGTGCGAAGCCATCCGAGGTCACGGACCGCCTGTGCATGCTGGGGTTCAAGCCCTGCCAGGGGACCTACGACTACGTCTACGAGTGGGACAAGAAGGCCACCGTCAAGGACGCCATCTGGTTCGGGGACAAGGTCCACGAGACGCTGAAGGGATACAAGGTCCTCTTCAAGCTCGAGACAATATAAAGCCTCGGTTTCTTGCATTGGCGCCGGTCCATTTCCCAAGAAGGGTGGGCCATCCCATTTTCAGCACATCGTCTTGTTCCAGCCCCGGGCCTCATGGTATGGGAACCGACCCGGTATGCGTCTGCGCGAACATGAGCTGTCCGTCGATGGCGTTCAGGGCCACGGTGTAGTAGCGCTGGCCCCCCGACGAAGGCTCTGACTTGGAGAGCGTGTAGGTGTACTGCACCTGGGTCGCGGATATCGAGGTCAGCGTGAAGTCCAGGTTCGGGTAGGGCGTGTTCGCGTCCAGGAGCCAGCTGGTCCTCGAAAAGTCTATCTTGCCGCCCACGAAGTCCTCGCTGGCCGTCTTCCCATCGGAGCTGAAGATGGTCTCGGCCGAGGACAGTGACACCACGGAAAGGATATCGTCTCGGGCGATCTGGGGCGCGTCGATGCTCACCTGCTGGGCCAAGACGTTGTAATCCCCGCCGCCGATGTCCGTCACGATTATGTTGTAGCCTTCGGTGGAGCCCTTCTTCCCGAAGGTCAGGTTCCAGGTCGGGCCCGACTTCTCGGAGTAGTTGCCAGATACGGCGTAGGGCGAGCCTTGGCCTGTCAAGTATGCCTTGAAACCGGAGCTCTTGTTCATCCCCACGAGCAGGGCCTCGTGAGAAGAGAACTTAGCGCTCGTCCCGGCCGGGTCGCCCTCTGGCGGGGTGATGTTGAAGGCCGCGAACAGGGCCAGTGGGTGGGCGGGGTCGTAGTGCGGGGCCCCGCAGGTGCCGACGATGGCCGAAAGGCCTGCCGTGAAGGATGTCATCTCCTCGACGATGTCGGCCTTGTAGTGGTTGGTCCCGTTGTAGCCCTCGAGATATGTGTGCATCTTGACGTAGGTCGGGATGTCCTTGGCGACCCAGATGTCGACGAACAGTGCCGTGAGGCCCAGCTTGGCCATGGTGTTACCGTCGATGGTGACATTGAGGTGTATGGAGGGCCTCTTGTAGACGTTGTCCGTGCCGTTGTACTTCCAGGAGTACACGACCATGTTGGGGCTCTGGCCCTTCTGTATGCTCCCCTGGAGCGAGGACGGGTCGCCCGTGTCCAATGTCCTGTCAACGAACAGGTCCTCGACGTTGACCTGGCTGTCCACGGTCGCAAGGTCCGGGTAGGTCCTCAAATCGTCCGTGGAGCTCATCTTCGGCAATGTGAACCCCGAGACCTTGATGGGCTCGGTGTTCATGCTGGAGGTCGTGACGGTCTTTATGGTCTGGTTCATCTTCAGGTCCACGTAGACCTGCTGCTTCATGACCTCGGTGCCGTCAATGGTCACGGGGTATGTGCCCACGTTGGGGATGGCGATGGCGGTGAACTTGAGGTTCTGGCCGACCTCCCTGTGAAGGGTCTGGTGCGTCTCGTTGTAGCCGTCCTCCTGGACCATGATGTCCCGGATAGACGAGGTCATCGTGCCGTTGTACTTGAGGCTGACGCTCTGTATCTTTATCTCCGAGGGCAGCCCGAACTGCGTGTAGGGGTTGTGAATGGTGTAAAGGTCGGGCCCCTCGATGAAGGCCCAGCCGTGGACAGCGTAGCCCCCGTTGTCGCCGATCATCTTACTAGGGGGCTTTACCTGAAGGTGTGCGACATGGACCACGATCTTGACGGAATCGGTGGGGCCGCTGTCGCTTTTGATCTTGAGGGTGACGTTGAAGGTGCCTGCCTTCGAGAAGGTGTGGTGGACGATCTTCGTCCTGCCGTGGGCGGTGCCGTCACCGAAGTCCCAGTCGTAGGTATCTATGCTGACGGAGCCCTTGGAACCGTTGCCGTAGAAGGTCACATCGTCGCCAATGGACACATGGTCGTTGCTAGCCCTGGCGTTCGCCTTGACGTTCGGGATGACATTGAAGTAGTAGATCGTGGACGCCAGAACGAGTATGGAGACCATCAGGACCGCCAATATGACGAATGAGTTCGTTCTGCGCTTCTTCTCCTTGTGGACCATGGGCTTGGGCCTTTTGACGGGCAGGGGCCTCCGGACGGGCACCGGGGCCCGTCGGACAGGGAAGGGGGCCTTCCGTATCGGGGCTTTGACCGGCCTTTGACCCTTAATTGTCGGCGGGGTCCGCTTTATCGGGCCCTTCACAGGGCGGCCCTTCATCACCGACCTCGGGGCCTTGGGTCTCAGGGTCCGGAGGGCAACGACCTCCTCGTACTCCTCCTCCACCTCGGACGGCTTGTGCGCGATCGTAAGCCTTACATGGTCATCTGGCGGGGGCTCCTCGGGCGCCTCTTCCGGCGGTTCGTCCCCGTTCTCGCCCTCCCGGTCCCTGTCGACGAATATCAGGGCAGCCTCCTCATCGGTGCCTTCCTCCGCGGCAAGCTCGCGCGCAGGCCTTGCCTTGTCATCTCCCAGCAGGAGCCGTTTTCGCCTTCGGAGCCGCTCCTCGTCCTCCTCGAGCTGCCGGCGCTTCCGCCGGATGAGGTCCGCCTCCTCCTCGAGCTGGTCCATCTCGCTGTCGACGGGGTCCCTAGGCCCGGGGCCCCTGTCCTTGGCGGATGGCCTCTTGCCTGCGACCTTGTCGGCTGGTGTATGAAATGATATGAGAGGGTAATCGTCCTCCTCCTCTTCGGGCTCCCTGGGCCTGAAGTGCTCCTTGCGGGGCACCCGCCTCTCGGAGGGGCGCTCGTACTCCCGTTCCTCCTCGAGGTCCCGGACGCCGGTCTCCTCGAGCTGCTTGCGCTTCATCATCTCTTTGCGGAGCTCGAGGAGGGAATCCTCCTTGTCCGCCTCGTTCTGCTTCCGGATGTCATCGTACTCGGTGATAGTGGGCCTAGAGATGCGGTCCGGGACCCTGGGGCTCGGGGGCACCGTCCCCTTGGCCTTGGGGGCCGTTTCCTCCTTGGTCATCATGTGGAGCTGCGCCCGGAGCATCTCCATGGACATGGTCTTGAAGTGCTCGAAGTCCGTCTCGAGCATTATCTCGAGATCGTGGGTATCGAAGCCCAGATCGCGCCACTGCCTTAGGCGGTTGCGATAGTACTCCTTTTCCTCCATTTCCTTCTCATCGACCATTTGAAGGTTCTCCCGGTCCTGCCAATCTTCCCCCGCTTCAATAACGAGATGATGGTTATTATGGTTTATCATTTGTATATCTAGTGCCGGTTTGGTCCCCTGTGACATTTTCCCATGACCGTATTAATATCTTTTATTGTATAGGTGGGGGACCGTGCATAAACCACCTGGGCCAAGGGCCAAAGGTACATATTCTCCATAGGCGCTCCATTGCATCATGGCCAAGGAACCCGAGGCGTCCCAGACCGAGGTCGAGAAGGAGCTGAAGAGGGCGGTCTCGGCCTTCAACAGGGGCAGGTTCTACGAGGTCGAGTCGATACTTTACAGGGTGATCTGGACCCTGGGCATGAGCCCGGACGAGCATATACAGGCCAGGACACTTTTAGGCAACGCGCTTCGCAGGATGGGCAGGACGGCCGAGGCCGAAAAGGAGCTCAGGAAGGCCCTGGAAATATCCACCGCCGAGGGCAAGGCCGCGACCCGCAGGGACCTGATGCTCAGCATGGGGAAGCTGCACTTCCGCAAGGGGGACCTGGACCTTGCCAACGACCTGCTGAAAGAGGCCCACGACGGCGCCAAGGAGGCCGGGGACGGGCTGTTGCAGGGCAAAGCCCTGATAGACATGGGCAACGTCCAGATCATGCTCGGCAACTACAAGGCAGCAGAGCTCAGGCTGCAAGATGGCGTGAGGCTCATAGAGAAACATGGCACGAAGGCCGAGCTGATGAGAGGGCTGCACAATCTGGCCTATGTCCACTTCCACCAGGGGGACCTGGCACAGGCCAAGGCGGTTCTGACCAGATGCCTCGAGCTTTGCAAGGATGCCGAACCCGGGATCTGCGTCTATGTCTATTCCGACCTGGCGCATACATGTATCCAGCTGGGGGAGCTCGACAGGGCCGAGGAGCTGCTCAAGAAGGCCGGCGAGATGCTCGACAGGACCGGCGACGCTCTGGGGAGGCTGAACGTCCGCTGGGTCCAGGGGCTCCTGATGGCAGCCCGGGGCGACCTGAAAGGCTCCATCGCGGTCTACGAGGAGGTGTCTGGGGCCATCGCGGAGGTCGGGGCCATGGTGAACCTCATCGAGGTGATACTCGACTATGTCCCGATACTCATCAGCGCGGGAAGGGCCGACGAGGCCGAAAATGCCCTCGCAAAGGCCAGGGGCATCGTCGAGGAGCTGTCCTTGGGGCACTTCAGGAAGCGCATCGCCGAGGCGCAAGGACTGCTCAAGCGAAGATGAGGCCAATATCTTTATTGGAGGACCCGCCGGTCGGCAGATGGGTTTTAAGCTCTAACAACCACATTTTTAGGAATTCGAACATCATGTGTTGGGGGATAACTTGATGGCAAGGAATTCGCACACAACACTTTAGCATATTAGTTTTATATAGGCATAGAGAGGTATTATATTGAGAGGTATCTAGATGCCTGGACCAATCTTGAAAGACATGACAACAACATGCTGGGAGCACAAGAAATGTAAGAACAATGCATGCCCTATGCATGGTAAGGAAGAAACGAACGACTGCTGGTACACGGTCGGGACGTATTGCGGTGGTGAGGTGCAAGGGGAATTTGCCCGCAAATATCTTACATGTGGAGAATGCGATTATTTTAAAATTCTACTTCACAATCATGTAGGACAGGAGACCCTCATCCTGGCCCATATAATGAAGACCGGGGATACTCTGTGCAAAGAAATGTTCATCAGTGAGTTTCCGGTAGAGTTCGGCATTGAGTTGTACAAACAATGGAAAAAGAAGGTGTGCGATAAGCCCAGATGAGATTTACACAAATCGCCCCGATCGGTCCTTATAATCTATCCTATCGGTCCACACTATCTTCTCCCCTGAATTCTCAAAGTACCAGGGAAATTTTTTATCCTTCGCTGCCGTTCTCCTCGTCATCCTCGCCTGCCTCTACGGCGAGGCCCTCCTAGTCGACCTCCTCCTCGCTCCTGATGGCCGCCCAGGGAGACCTGAATGGCTCCATCGCGGTCTACGAGGAGGTGTCTGGGGCCATCGCGGAGGTCGGGGCCATGGCGAACCTCATCGAGGTGATACTCGACTATGTCCCGATACTCATCAGCGCTGGAAGGGCCGACGAGGCCGAAAATGCCCTCGCAAAGGCCAAGGGCATCGTCGAGGAGCTGTCCTTGGGGCACTTCAGGAAGCGCATCGCCGAAGCGCAGGGACAGCTCAAGGGGAGATAAGGTCGAGGTTTTTTATCCGAGGACCCACCATTCGGCAAATGGGTTCTAATCTTAATAATTATTGTCGATTTGGTCTACTAAATGAAATAGGTTTAAATGTGCTTAGATTATTCCTACCCTTGGGGGAATGGGATTGGTCGTGGACATCAAGGAGATCAAGCCAGAGGAGCTGAACGAGAAGAAGTTCATCGAGGACCAGGTCAAGGCGCTGAAGAAGACGGTCGGCAAAGGAATCGCCGTCAACGCCCTTTCCGGTGGCGTGGACTCGTCTGCGGTCACGATGATAGGCCACAAGGCCCTAGGCGACAACCTGAAGACCTACTTCATCGAAAACGGCATCATGAGGGAGGGCGAGCCCGAGAAGATCGTGGCCCTGTTCAGGAAGCTGGGCGTGAAGGTCGAGCTCGTGGACGCGATGAAGCAGTTCTTCAAGGCCTTGAAGGGCCTGACGGACCCAGAGGAGAAGAGGGAGGCCATCACGCAGACGTTCTACAAGGAGGTCTTCGGTAAGATCGTGAAGGACAGCGGTGCGGAGTTCCTCCTTCAGGGTACCAACTACACGGACGTGGAGGAGACCGTGGCCGGCGTCAAGCGGCAGCACAATATACTCGAGCAAATCGGCATCGACACGAAGAAGGCCTTCGGCTACAAGGTCCTTGAGCCCATCATACAGCTGAGGAAGACAGGCGTCAGAAGGGTCGCCAAGGCCCTGGGGCTCCCGGAGGAAATATACAACAGGCCTCCCTTCCCTGGCCCGGCCCTTGCGGCCAGGGTCATAGGCGAGGTCACTCCGGAACGGGTCGAGAAGGTCAGGAAGGCAACGAGTATCGTCGAGGACGAGCTCAAGGGTTCGGGAGCGTTCCAGTATCTGGCCATCCTGCACCAGGACATGGTGACCGGCGTCAGGGGCGGCAAGCGGGACTTCGGGTTCCAGATCGAGGTCCGGTGCTGGGACAGCACGGACGCGGTGGTAGGCAAGGCCACGAAACTGCCCTTCGAGAAGCTGCAAAGGCTCGCCAGCAGGATAACGACCGAGGTCCCCGGGGTCGTCAGCGTGACCTACAACATCACGGACAAGCCCCCGTCGACGATCGAGGCGGTCTAGGCCCAGCGGTCCTTTTTCTTTTGTTTTCGTTCTTTTTATTTTTTATCTGTGCCCGCTCAGCCATCGCTCCCGTTTTCTTCGTCCTCCTCCAGCATCCCGACCAGCTCGTCCTCCTCGCCTTCCTCGACGGCGAGGCCCTCCCGGTTGATCTCCACCTCGCGTTCCTTGTGATACAGTGCCAGCGAGACCGTGATGCCCGCCCCGACGGTGACGAAAAGTACCCTCTCGGCCCTGGCGAACTGGCCGTCATCGATGGTCTGGGCCAGGGCCGCAGCAGGGCCCGCCGTGTGCAGCTCGCCGTGCTCCTCGCTCACGTCAATGACCCGGCTCCGCCGGAGGCCCATGCGGACCCGGAACTTTTTCGGGAAACCGATGGGCGACTGGGAGGGGATGACGAGGTCGATGGTCTTGAGGTCGAGGCCCATCTTTTCCACGAAGTCCTCGACGGACCTCTGGGCGCAGTCCACGCAGCGGGCCATGTAGGCCTTCTTCTCCATTATCCGCATGATGTTCCGGCCCTTGGACCTGCCCTTGTCGCCCATGAAGACGACCCGGCTCTCGAACATGTTCTCGTATTTCGGGTAGGTGTCCGTCCGGAAGGCAATGAACCCCTCCTCGTTGGAGCCCGGCTCGAGGAGGACCGCGGCCCCTGCAGGAGCGTACCCGTAGCCCTCGGATGGCCCCGGGTCCGCGTCGCTGGCCACGACGAGGCCCACGTTGATGGCATCGGATTCCATGAGGTTGTGGACGATGTTGATGGCGTTCAGGATGCCGCAGCCACCGTTGGCCAGGTCGAAGCTGAAGGTCGCGTGGCCGTCATCGTTGACGCCCGGGTTGGCCTTGATGCCTTGCTGGATCAGGGATGCGATGGCGGGCTCGCCGATGTTCTCGTCCCTGTAGATGCCAGTGTTTATCAGGAGGTCAACTTCGCACGGGGCCATCTCGGCCTTCTTCAAGCAGCCCAATGCCGCCAGGGTCGCGAGCTTAATGGAGCCCTTCCTGAGCAGGCCCGTGCCGGACCTGACGAAATGAACGGACTCTATTCGCGCGCCCATGTCAGGTGCTCTCCTTTGCCAGGCCGTACTTGTCGACCAGCTCGTCCATGGTGAATATCACGACCCCGACAACGAGGCCGGAGGCGAAGCAGATGAGCATGATGTTCTCGCCCTTCTTGAACAGGCCCTCGTTCAGGTACCTGTAGAGGGCCACGAAGTGCGTGGTCGAGGCCGTGTTGCCGAAGTCGTGGAGGTTGATGATGACGTTCTTGGGCTTGACGCCGAGCTTCTCGGAGATGCGGCGGGCCCCTGATTTGATGGACCGTTCGGAGGTCTGGTGGGGGATGACATGGTCTATCTGGTCGAATGTGAGGCCGCTCCGGTCCAGGGCCTTTTTCAGGATCGGCGGGGAGTCGGCGACGGCGACCCGGTGTATTTTCCTAGCCTCGGTGGACATGGAGGCCCCAGGTGCGTCCTTGCAGGGCCTACCGAAGCACAGGTCCGAGTGCTTGGACAGCGTCGTGAACTCGGAGACCGCGATGCCCTTCGAGGCTCGCGGGCATCGCTCGAGGATGACGGCGGCCCCGGCATCGCCGACGGTCAGCGACGCCATCTGCTTGCTCGCGATGGTCTTGATGGTCCTGGCCGCGTTGATGCTCAGGCTCGTGATGTCCTCGCCACTGACGACCATGCCGCAATCCACGAGGCCGAGTCGGATATAATTGTCGAGAATGTAGACGCCCGTGAGCATGCCGGCGCATGCGTTCTGGATGTCGAAGCTGAGGGCCTTGCTGGCCCCGATGGCCTCCTTGATGGAAAGGCTCAGCGGGGGCTCGTAGCGATGGGAGAGGCCCTTGTCGAACTTCGAGATGCTGCAGTTGATCACGAGGCCGAGCTCGGAGTCCTTGTGGCCCGAATGCGCTAGGCAGTCAAGGGCCGCATCGCGGGCCAGGGTGAAGGAGTTCTCCGCCTCGGAGCAGACCCTTCGCTCGTGGATGCCGGTGAGCTCCTCCATATCGACCTTGATGTGGTGGCGGCAGCTGGCCATGAGGTCCGTCGTGGTCAGCCTCTTTTCTGGCAAGGCCCTGCCGATGCTCTCGATCCTGCTGTTGCGGTCCGCCTCCATCTTCAGGCCTCGGGCGTGTAAGGTGCCGAATGAGAATGGCCCTATTAAAACCTACCATGCTGTGTGAATGACCCGGTCGCCGACCGTCTCAGTTGGCCACCTTTGGCCCGTTCGTTTTAATGGTCTCCGGGGTGTTCCCGTTGGTACCATTCGTGACCCCGTTGGCGGCCCCGTTGCAACCGGCGGGCTGCCCGTTCTCGACCTTGGGCCTCGAGTCGAGGATGCGCTTGGGCTTTATCTGGCCGCCCATCCTATCGAAGAGAACCTCGGACCTCGGGAAGACCTCGACCCTGGGCGTTATCTCCATGACGGAATGGATCTTCTCGCAGATGGCCCGGGAGAGCTCCTGCGCGTTGGCCCCGCGCCTCGGCGTGATATTGATTGTGAGCTCGTCCACCTCGTAGGGGTCGTTGTTCCGCTTGGCTATTACGACCTGCCACTCCTCGATGGCCTCCATGGCCGGGAGTATCTCGTGGAAGTTGTAGAGGTTGACGAGGTTGCCCTTGATCTTGGTGAGCTGGAGATGCTCGTCGTAGTCCTTGACGCGCCCGATGGGCCCGCAGAGCCGCGGGAGGCTTAGGCCACAATGCTCGCAAGGCCCTGTCTCGTAGCCCTTCTCGAAGATGTCGCCGATGAGGTACCTCACCACGATGGTCCCGCGGCCGTCGATGCTCGTCACGGCCAGGGTCCCGCGCTCCCCCTCGTTGACCTGCTCGCCCGTCTTGGGGTCCACGAGCTCGTAGATGAAAAGTTCGGGGTGGACATGGAACACGTCGGTATGGGGCGTACACTCGGGGCAGGCGGTCCTCATCTCGGTTGTCCCGTAGACATCGTGGACCTTCACATTCGGGCTACCTAGCTCCGCGAAGAGCCGCTCGATCTTGCACTTGAGCGCGTCCGGGAACCGCTCGCCGGCCGTCAGGATGAACTTGAGGGAATCGAACTTGGCCCCGGCCTCCAGGGCCTTGAGGCACAGGTGATAGATGTAGCTGGGAATGCCCGAGAAGGCCGTGGCCTTGAGCTTCTGGGCCAGCTCCACCGACTTGGAGGTCGGGGTGACTGCCCCGCCGCCCGTGTGGTACATGAACCAGCCGCCCCTTTGTCCGGCCATGAGGGCGAAATAGAAGGCAAGGTGGGGGGCGAAGGGGAACAGGTTCAGGAGGCGGACGTCGCGCGGGATGCCGACGATGTTGCCGGAGCGGACGTAGGACCTGCCGAACAGCTCCAGGTCGTACTTGGAGTACATGAACGGTACATTCACGCCCGTGGTACCGGAGGTGGCGATCAGGTGGACCGGCAGGTACTCCTCCTGCAGGCCGTCCTGGACGTCGGCCCCGGTGGCCTTCTTGGCCGCGAGCCTAAGGAGCTTGCCCGTGGGCCAGTGGGCCCTGATGAGCGCCTCCGTTGGCTGGAGGATGAATTTCTTATACCTTTCGGGGTCCTCTGTGTCCGGTGCGATGTCCTTTTTGGTTGTGAGCGGTAACTTCTGAAGGTCCCGTATGGTCCGGATGGACGACGGGTCAAGCTTGAGCTCCTTCATCTTGGCCCTGTAGAACGGTGAAAAAGGTATCTGTTCGCGGAAGAAGGCCCGGAGCTTCTTCTCCTGCATCTTGTGTATATCTTCGCGGTCCATTTTCAGAATGGGGTCCTTCATCAGGCGCGCCACCGTTCAAGGACAGGGTTTCTGAACATCCAAGTCTTAAATAATACTTTGTATAATTGCCCCGTACTAGGGGTACAGATGCATGCATAACCTTTTCATATCATCGTCGAAAGAAATTGAAAAAAAGGAAAAACTATCTCTGTAAAGTGCAATTGATTTTGGCCGGTCTCCGTCGGGCTTTTTTTCCCAGGGCCGCCATTCCCCCCGTTCGTCCATCCGCTCCTATGTAGCATTGCCCGGACGGAGCTCACGCTGAACGGAACTTGTATGTGAAAAATAAAACCACCATACGCACCCTGTTTGACCACATGGCTAGTACCAAATAGACTCCGCCCGATTAGTAACCGCGAACTGAATATCTCGGCCGAAGCCTTGATACTTACATTCCGGTTCTATCATAACTCGTCTTTTACGAGAGGGCTTGAAGGTGTCTCTTTTCGGGGATAGTTTCGGGCTTAGATGCTTTCAGCCCTTATCTACTCCGGCGTAGCTGCTCAGCCTGCCTTGCCAGACAACTGATAGACCAGCGGCCAGGATCCCTTGTTCCTCTCGTACTAAAGGGACCTTCCCCTCAGACACCAATGCACATCCATCGAAAAGCAACCAACCTGTCTCACGACGGTCTAAACCCATCTCACGATCCCTTTTAATGGGCGAACAACCCCACCCTTGGTAGCTGCTGCACCACCAGGATAGGAAGAGACGACATCGAAGTAGCAAACCTTCAGGTCGATATGAGCTCTTGCTGAAGACGACTCAGTTATCCCCGAGGTAACTTTTCTGTTATCAATGACCCCCAACAAGAAGGTTCATTGGTTCGTTAGGCCCTAGTTTCCTATCGCCGATTGGTATTGCCACAACCGGCGTCAAGCCAGCTTTTACCCTTGCATTCAACGGCAGATTTCTGACCTGCCTGAGCTGACCATTGGGCGCCCTTGTTGAGTTTTCGAGGGCGTGGCGCCCCACCCAAACTGCCCGCCTATCGGTGTTCCGCACGAAGCGGTTAGTTGTACGAACTTCTAAGGGTAGTGTTCCAGGATCGGCTAGTCTGGGGCCGGAACCCCAGATTTCGGACGCCTCCTACCTACGCTAGGCAAAGAAGTTCGTACAACAGCGACAGGTTGCAGTAAAGCTCTACGGGGTCTTCGCTTTCAGATGGACGGTACAGGACTGCACACCTGTAAATCAGTTTCACTGGGTTCCAAGCGGGGACAGTGGGACTCTCGTTGGGCCTTCATGCAAGCCGCCAATTAAGCGGCAAGGTATTACGCTACCTTAAGAGGGTCATAGTTACCCCCGCCGTTTAGCGGTCCTTCGTCCCGTTGAACCGGGTTTTCAGATACCGCCACTGGGCAGGCTTCAACCACAATACAAATCTTTTCAGACTAGCTGTGGCATACGTTTTTATTAAACAGTCGGAGTCCCCTCGTCACTGCGACCAGCCAATTCCTTGGCTGGCACCCCTTCTACCGAAGGTACGGGGCTAATTTGCCGAATTCCCTCGCCTGGATTATGACCAACACGCCTTGGGCTTCTAACCCAGGGGCACCTGTGTCAGTTCTAGGTACGGACATAGACTTAGACGACACCATCCTTTTCACGGGCACCAGGAATGTTCCGCGTGCAAATGCATGCACCCGTCGCACTTCCACCCCCTTCTCACCATTACGGTTCTCCAGGGGTTTATGTGGTTGGACAGTCTGGCTCTACTGCGGGCGTATCCCGATGCGTTAGATGATGACACAATTATCTATGGTGCAGGAATATTAACCTGCTTCCCTTTCGGATTTCCCGATTAAGGTAATCCTTAGGATCGACTAACCCACGTCTGACGGACATTGACGTGGAACCCTTGCCCCTACGGCGGACTGGGTTCACCACCAGTCTCTGCTGCTACTCTTCCCAGGATCCTCATTCGAGCGCGGTCCACCCGGCGTTACCGTCGGGCTTCTACCCACGCACGACGCCTCCCTACCAGATCACCTTTCGGTGCTCTCATGTATCGGTAGCCGATTTTAGTCCCGTCCATTTTCGGGGCCCGCAATCTCGGCTGGTGAGCTGTTACGCACTCTTTAAAGGATGGCTGCCTCTAAGCCCACCTTCCAGCTGTTTTAGACCACGGACTCCCTTCTTGATTAACACTTAATCGGCACTTAGGGACCTTAACACGAGGCGGGATTGTCCTCCTTTCGGGGGTTCAGGCTTACCCCAGAGCCCCTATCTCCCGGCTTCTACGACGACGGCAGGTTCGGAGTTTATCAGAGGCCCGAGGACTTTCGCCCCCTAAAGCCTCAAATGGTGCTCTACCCCGCCGACTGTCTCGACCGAGGTCTACCTGCGGGTAGTCTCGGGAGGAACCAGCAATATCCGGTCTCGATTGGACTTTCACCCCTACACCCAACTCATCCCAACAATTTGCACGTTAGAACGGGTTCAGTCCTCCACCAACGTTTCCGCTGGCTTCAACTTAGTCAGGTGTAGATCGACCGACTTCGGGTCTCCCACCAGTGACTATAGGCGAGCACACCTCTCCCCTCGCCCTTGCGGGCTGCGGGAAATCGGTTTCCCTATGGCTTCAGACGTTAAGTCTTTAACCTCGCCACTGATCAGAACTCCCTGGCCCGTTTTTCAACACGGAAAACATGACGTTGGTCCCCTCTTGCGAGGATCGTTCCTTTAACGCCATGTAGGTCTATCGCTGTCTGGTTTCAGGTCCTTTTAACCTCCCGTCAGGGTCACTTTTCAGCGTTCGCTCACGCTACTATTGCACTATCGGTCTCGGGACGTATTTAGGGTTGGAGGTTGTTGCCCCCCACCTTCACGCGCGGTATCCGACGCACGCTACTCTCGATACCGGGAATCATCCTTTCAGTCTTCGCCTACGGGCCTATCACCCTCTATGGGGCGACGTTCCAGTCAGACTTCGGCTCAACTGAGATGGGATGTTAACCGGTCGAAACTCCACATCTCCCTGCATTCCTGCAGGGATTCGGTTTGCCCTGTGCCGCGTTCGATCGCCTTTACTAACGGCATCTCGATTGATTTCTTTTCCTCCCCTTACTAAGATGCTTCAATTCAGGGGGTTCCCGGTCCTTCCGGACCAGCTTCCGAAGAAGCTAGGAAGTCCTATTAGGTTATCCTCACATCAAAGGCTCCTTGCGCCTACGTGAGGTAGTATCGCAGCTTGGCACGACCTTCATCGGCGCCCGAGCCGAGCCATTCCCCAGACAGCTTTGAGTCTCAGCAGTACTAACCATGTGTCAGTCCAGGATGCGTATGGACCGGCAGTCATCGGCCCTGGGCAAAGCCAGTGTAGGACGGGCCTGTGCCGCTTCCCCACGGAATGTTCTGCTCCGCGGGTGCACTCGCTAATCCACCTTGCCATTGACGGCGTCAGGTGAAGCGGACTTGTGTATAACGGTTCTTATATATGTAACTTTCCTAGAATAACTGTACTATAGAGCGCACCTATAATATTTTTTCACAACTGGTCGTCGGATCCATCAGGATCTCAGTTTGACCTTGTCGCCGGGGGCTGCGCCCATTTTTTCTGCGGCACGGCCCTCCCTGACGGAGAGCTCGACGAGACCGGAAGAGGACACCATGGCCAGGAGCTCGCCTTTCTTGCCGTCGGAGTAAGTGCGGACAGCCTTAGCCTCGAGACTCTTTTTACCGACCGAGACCTCGACGGCACCCCTGGCCTTCAGTGCCGACCTCGGTATGTTCGTGATGACGTTCCCGAAGCGGTCGACCCGGACGACGAGGCCTGTGGCCTCGGTGGGTGTGACCTTGCATTTCATGATGTCCAGCTTCACGAACCTCTTCTTCTGCGGGCCGACCTCGCGGGGCTTCATTCCAAGTGCCAGCCGGGCCGCGACGGGCGCGAAGATGTCCCGTCCATGGAAGGTATCGGACACCTCGTGGTCCTTCGAGATCCATGTGGCATCGGGGTTCGTTATCTCGAAGCAAGCGTCGAGGCCGAGCCTTTCAGCGGCAGGGACCAGCAGCCCGTTGTCGGGCCCCACGAGGATGCCACGCTCGCAATGGAAGACGACCGGGGCCCTCTTGCCGCCGACGCCCGGGTCCACGACGCCGACGTGCACGGCATACTTGAAGTGCGGCACCGAGGTCATCATGACGTACGCGCCCTCGATGATGGAGTGAGTGGCGATGTCGTGCGAGATATCGACGATCCTGGCCTCCGGGTAAATGCCCAGGAGGACGCCCTTCATCTGGGCCACATACTCCGAGGCCCCGAAATCCGTTGTGAGGGTAATCGTCGCCATGAGAACCTACATGGCCCGGGTACCATTTTATCTTTCTGCGGCCTTGACTTAAAGAACATGAACAATAGGTTATTATATGTCCCTAGTACAATACAAGGAACAGAAGTTATGAGAAACGGGGGACAGTCAGATGATAACCTACCTGACCTTGACATTTAGCAGCGAGGGAAGTGGGCCCAAGACCGTGACCATGGCCCTGAAGGATATCGGGTTCCAGGCGGCCAGGGGTGTGCACGACTACACCTACGACTGGGGCAAGCACCGCAGACCGACCATCGACGAGATACTGGACCTTCTCGAACAGCTGCACAAGAAGCTGGGTGGCCTCAAGATAATGTACCAGGTCACGACGCTGTGAGCCTGGGCCGGGAAATGGTCGTTCCTAGGGGGGATAGTTATAGGCAAGAAGCAGCAGCCAGAGGCCATCCCGATGATCAAGTCTCTCCTCAATGAGACGCTCGACGTCGAGGAGATAATACTCGAGTCATTGAGGGACATGATCAAGGACGAGGTCAAGCAGCACATCAGGAAGGCCCTGGAGAAGGACCCCGACCTGAAAAAGGAGCTCAAGGAGGCCGTTACCCTTTACCTCGAGGCCAGGGCCAAACAGATCTACGCGACGGTCCTTTTGGCCAAGGGGGCCACGAAGCTCGGCCTGAGCATCATGCCCGGCGACCTGAAGAAGGACCTCTCGAAGGAGGTCCTTTCCATTCTAGAAAAGGAGCTCAGCCAGATAATGGATAGGACGCTTTAAAGTCCGAACGGCCCATCGATTCTTTTTACTTCAAGTGGTGTCTCTATACCATGCGCTCGAGTGTAATACCCGTCATCCTCGGACATAGGCTGTGATGATGTAATTTTTTATGAAATCGTCGACCGACGAGCTGTATCCTTGATTGTAGAAGAACAGCTCGTCCGTGTTCGAATCATGGACTATCGGTATCTCCCAGTCGCCCTGGTCCCGATGGCGCCTCGGATGGGTCGCCTCGATCCATTCCCTTAAAGTTGGTTGAACATTGGCCGATGAGAGGATGAGGTAACAATGGATCTTCCCTTTGCCTAGCAAGCCCTCAATCTTGTCGGGCATCTCGATCATATCGATTGCCGCCAGGGCGTAATAGTATGCATCCTGTGAGAACTGGTCTACCGTCGGTATGGTAATCTGTTCAAGCTGCCGCATAAACACGATATCGTTGTGCCAGCCAGTTGGATCATCCTTGTCCCCTTTCACAGCCATGATCATATCGTGGCCCTGGACCCTGGCCAGTAGGAGAAAGAAACCGACCTGCAGGAGTTCCCATTGAAGCCAGGAGATGTACGGGGAAGCAGGCACGAGCTGGAACCGCATTGGGTCCGCGACCAATCGGCCATTCTCTATGCATACCTTGCAGTGGGTCTTTCCCTCGTATTTGATGTTGCAGATGGGACAGACCCCTCGTCCGCAATAGACGCACAGGCCTGTGGCATCACGCTCGGGATGTTGTTCGCATTTCATGGTCGGACTCAAGATATATTGCCATTAATCCTTCACGGTGTCAGGAACCGGTAGATCATCTGATGCATCTGAGGATAGAGGGCCAGGCCGACGTAATGATAGTTGGGATGGAAGTATATCATGTTCGTCCTCTCGTCGTGAAGGACTGGAAATTCGATACCGACAAAGTGCATCTGGGGCGCTCTCCTAGCCACGAGATCATGTGCCTTTTCTTCGATATTGGGGCTGGTCATCACCCCGAACGCGACAACCTGGTTCCCGAGCCATACCGAGCCGGACCTGTGGGACACCGCGTACTGGTGGGCCAGGCGGGAGAAACCGAATGCCGTGCTTACGTCTATGTGGTCGAACTGGCCGACGACCATGAAATATTGCATATTGCTCATTAAAATTGACTCGACCTTGCGACAGACCACGACCCTGATGCCCGAGATGTTGTCGGTATGGACCTCGCCGCCGGCCCGGATCACCCGGTCCGCCACCCTCCCGGAGTAGTTGGGCGGGGCCACCAAAGGAATAGGCCCAGGAGGGCCGCCCATGACGCGCCCCGTCTCGATGCATCGCTTGCAGTGGGGTTTGCCCTTGAAGTTTATCCGGCATATCTCACATATGGGACGCCCGCAGGATGTGCAGACTGAATAGGCCGCTTGGTTCGGATGTTCCTCGCAGTTCATGGTTGTAGTCGTATCGATATCTATCTATTTGGATAATAGCCTTTTTATTGCATGAAGAAACAAGAAATCGCCCATAGGGCGAAATTAGACTAGGTCGGCTTCCTCAGAACGATGGCCCAATCTACCAATCGTTCCCCAAATTTCAGCTCTCGACCCTCCCACCAGTTCCTTTCTGGTGGCCCTTTCTTGCGATATGCGACGAAATACATCCTCGAATTGCAAACCGGACAGATCTTCCAGCCCAGTGGCTTGAATTCCTCTTTTTTTGATTGCCTTATACTTGACTGATGAAGATATTTCCTGAACCTGGCCTTCATCCTTCGCCAGTATGCTCCATAATGACGAATAAGTTTGAATTGTCTGTCTGGCACATGCTGTATAAGTGCCCTTATAAAAACGAACACTTCCATCGTCTTGTAATGCTTCTTCCCGTCGTGATCCACATACCAAAAAGTCACGTTCTTCCCATTATATCCGAACAACCTGAAATTAGCTATCGCGGGATGACGAACATATCTTGCCAGGTATTTCCCGAGCTCCTTCAACGATCTTATCCTCGATTCCGGAGGGAGATATGCATAGAACCCGTCCGAATGGTCCTTGAACAACCGATCGATGAACTCCGACCATTCCATCGTCTTTGGCAATATCGCTTTCAAATCTGTGAGAAGATGATATTGCCACGACTTTCTCATTGCTTTGTAGGGGATAAACGACATATGAACGAAGTTGCCTTTCCTATCGAACCCTCCCTCCGTGACGATAATATGTATGTGAGGTTTGAACCCCATGTCCCTTCCAAATGGATGCAATACCACGACGGCACCAGGTTCAATCCGTTGTCTTGTCCAATTGGAAAAAACATCCTTTAAAACTTTGATCGCAGCATCCATCAGGACCTTCATTCTATCCCATCGGTTCAGGAACACTGGCCACATTTTATCCGAGATGCTCAGTACGATGTGCCTTTGGGGCACATCGAACATCGCTTTCGGTAGTTCCTCTGCCCATTGGTCCGTATGTTTTTTACCACACGATGTGCACAACCGACTATTGCATCCGAAATGAACTGTCCGATATTCATCCCATTCTTTGCAATAATATTCGACGAACCCACTAGACCCGTCTTTGCATCCGAACAGCTTCTGGACTTCCTCTTTTATAACAGACCTGATTTTATCAGGTTCATTGACGAGTAGAACATCTCAATTGTGATCATGTTTGAGGATCCCATAGACCGAAAGCTTGTCATCGGGATAATCGCTGACTTTAATACCATCTACGATAATCTGTGATTGCATTTGTCTCGACAACGAATGCATGGGCAAGGGTCCTAATGGACCTTTGCCCATTAACCAAGTCAGAAAAAGGATTAAGTTCTATACTTTGTGTACTAAAAATAAAAAGAAAGGCGCTTTTCTTATTTGCTGAGCTCATTGATCAGATCATCGAGCTCTGATGATGGACTTGGCTGGGCCGGTGCTGCCTGAGGAGGTTCCGGCATCGGCTTCGGGGCATCGGGCTCTTTTACGGGTGCGGGTTGAGGCGCCTCGGCCTTTGGCTCCGGGGCCGGTGGCTCCGGCGGCGGCGCCTCGGTGGTGGGTGCAGCCTCGAGCGCCGGGGGAGGCATGGTGGCGGTCTGGTTGGCATTCCAGTTCCCCTGGGCCTTGGCCTTCTTCCTCGACCTGAGGACCAGGGCCACGACGATAATAACCACTATTATAACGATGAGCAGGAGCAGGAAGGGCAGCAGGAGGCTCCCGCCGAGCGTCGAGGTCTTGGGCTTCTCCTTGGTCGTGAAGACAAAACGGTAGTCCTTGTCCAGCGGGTTCCCCTTGTCGTCCTTGGCGGCCTGGGAAATGGTGACGGCGTAGGTCGTTCCGGGCTTCAGGTTCTTGGCCGGCTTGAAGACGATGCTCTTCCCGTTCTGCTGGAAGGTCCCCTGTGTGTCCGGGGACAGCTTGATGGCCCCCTGGACGCTGGTCCAGTTCATGGACCTGGAGAACTCGAGGGTTATCGTGGTCGAGGTGTCGACCTTGAGGGCATTGTCTGCAGGCACAATGCTCTTGACCGTCGGTGGCCCTGCGTAGCCCGTGGTGAACGAGAATGGGTGGTCCTTGCCCATGGGGTTCCCCGACAGGTCCATGACGCCTCCCGAGACGAGCACCGTGTACTTCGAATCCTGCTCGAGCCACGGGGTCCCGGGCTGCTCCGACCAGACCCTCAGGATGGCCCCGTTGATGTCGAACTTCGTCGAGGTCAGCGGCTGGGGCGAGATGGTCAAAATGGCCCCGGACTTCGGCGCCACCACCGGTTCGCTGAAGGTCACGACTATAGTGCCGAAGAGGGACACGTTCTTGGCCCCATCGGCCGGGTCCGTCCTGATGACCCTCGGGGCGAGTGTGTCCGGAGGCCTCGTGGTATTGAAGGAGAATTTGTAGGCCGTCTTCAGGTGGAGGCCGTTGAGGTCCGTGGCCGCCGAGGAGATGGTGACGTTGTACTTCATCGAGTAGGCCAGGAAGTTCGCGGCCTCGAAGGTCGCCGTCGGGCCCAGGACGTCGAGGAGGCCTTGGGTCGTTGGCTCGATGGTTATGGCCTTGATGGTGGTGTCGTCCAGCATGGGCTCAGAGAAGTCGATCCTGACAATGGTGTCCACCGGCACGTCGGTGGACTTGTCCGGCGGGAAGACCTGGATTATGGTCGGTGGCGTTATATCCTCGGACCTGAACTTGAAGCTGTATTTGCTCGCCAGTGGGTTCAGGGCCAGGTCCGTCGCCGACTGGTTGACAGAGACCGTGTAGTTGGTCTCTGGCGGGAGCGGGGCCGCCGGGTGGAAGGTCAGGGCGCCCTTGGTCAGGTTCCAAGTGAAGGCGCCCTTTGTGTAGGGCGTGATGTTGAAGCCGCGCTCGGTCCCGAGGGTCACCATGGGCTCCGAGAAGTTGATGGTGATGTTGGTACCCAGCGGCACCATGTCCGCCCCGTTCCTCGGGATGGTCCCGAGCACCACGGGCGGGGTCCTGTCAGGGACCTCGGTCCTGAACTTGAACGACTGCAGCTTGGCCAGATGGTTCTTACCAAGGTCCACGGCGAGCGTCGAAATGGAATAGACGTAGTCCACGGGCCCCTCGAGGGTCCCGGTGGGCGTGAATACCATCGACGACGTGTTGTTCTGCCAGCTGAAGGTCCCCTGCGTCACAGGAATGATGCCGAACGACTTTTCCGTGGCCGTCGTGTTCATTGGCTCGGAGAAGTTCACGATAATCTTGGTCCGGACAGGGACGTTCGTTGCCTTGTCGACCGGGAATGTACTTACGATCTTCGGCGGGACGATGTCCGTCGAGAAGGCCGTCTTGAAGCTGAAGTTCAAATCCGCGTCCATGACCGTGTTCATGAGGGACTTGGCGGATTTGTTGACGCCGACCTTGTAGGTCGTCTCCGGGGCCAGGGGCGCGTCCGGGTGGAAGATGAATTGCGTCCCGTTCCAGGCGAACTGGCCGGTTGCCGACGGGTCCAGCTTGAAGGCCGCCTCGGTGACCGCGTGGTCCATGGGGATGTCGAAGGTCACGGATATGTTCGTGTCCGTGGGGACCCAGGTGGCCTTGTCCTTCGGGTAGTAGCTGAGCACCAGGGGCTTCTTGACCACCTTGATGTGGATGACATCGCTGAACCACCAGGACTGGCCCTTGATGGTCTCGGGGCCGTCGTCCGTTACGATGGTCTGGGAGAAGGTCGGGTCCGTCCGCTCGCGGACGATGTCCAGGTAGGCCTTATTACCATAGGTGGCCGAAGCCGTCGTATTGGCGAAGACCTGGTCCACCATGGTCCGGATGACGAAATAGTAGTCGCCGGTCTGGTTCGGCGCCGTGATGCTCTCGCTCCAGTAGTAACCGGCATGGGCCCCGGAGTCCGCGTTCTCCCATCCCGAGCCGCCAAAGTACTTGCCCTTGAAGGCGTTGTTGTGCTTGGTGGCGTTGTCAAAGGTCGTGATCGGGTTAGGGTCGGTGCCCCATTGGATGAAGGTGTCATCTACGACCAGGCATCCGTTGACCTTCCAGAGGAAGTTCATGTCGTCGCCCACGTTCACGACCGAGTTGTTCGCTATGGACGTCGAGGGGACCCAGACGTATGGCTGGGCCAGGTCCGCGTGGTGGAGGATGGCCCTCCGCATGTCGGGCCCGTAGCCGTTCTGGTTGTCGCCACCGAAGGTGTTCCCGGCCGGGTTCTTGACCTGGTTCATCTCGGGCGAGACCCAGAGGATGCCGCTCGTGTTGTAGTTGCCGTACGTCTCGTCCAGGACGTGGGGGTCCTCGACCGTATGGTTGATCACATCGCCGCCGTAGGCCCACGATACAATGCCACCCGGGGCCTCGTAGCCGACCGTCGGCGGGACCGGCCCCACGTTGGATGCGTCGAAGCCGCCATCGTAGTTCCCTATGAAATCGCCCAATCGCAGGCTGCTGATGTCGTAGAAATTGAAGTCCGGTGGAACGTAATTGTATGTGACGCTGGACTTCTGGCTGGTCCCCTGGATCGAGCTGTGGCTGCTGGACCATGGATAGAGGAGCATACGGACACCACCGTGCACGTCGGCCCCGACGCGTATCATGTGGTCCCCGACGAAGTCCCGGAGGGTCTTGCCGTTCGTCTCGAGCCACGGGGTCGGCCCCGTGTCGTACATCGCTGAGTTGGGCACGAAGTCCCAATCCGCCGCCCGGTTCAGGTCGTGGGAGGCGGCGTCGTAACGTCCCATCCAGCTGCCCTGGTTGTCGAAGCCGTCCGGGTTGTGGTTGACCACGAGGTAGATCTCGCGGTTGTCCAGGACCCAGTTAAGCCAGTCGTCCTCGCCGGAGTCATAGGTGCTGTTGAGGGCCATCCTGAGTATCCAGCTGCAGAACCAGTACTGGCCGTTGGGACCGACGGTCTCGTCCCCGTGCGGGGCGCCTATGAAGAGTACCTCGGGCTTTTGCCCGAGCTTGGATTCGTTCGTGAGCCTGACCATCCAGTAGTCGTAGGGCGCGCCACCGGACCTGTTGACAATGGTGCCGGTCCCGTAGTCCACGTTGGCCTTCCAGACCTTGAGGTAACTCGGGTATTCGGTCTCGAGGGCCTTGTACCAGTTGACGAGCTGGGCGAAGTTCGCGGCTTTGGTGTAGGTGATGGCCCTGCTCCCGTCAGGGAGAACCTGTTCCTGCGGGTCCGGCGGGCCGACCAGGGCGGCATTCCTGACATGGACCGCCGGGGCCGATGCGCTGGCCAGCGGCAGGAGCGCGACAAGGACCATGATGGAGGTCGTCAGAATGGCAGACACCGGGTGCGACCGTCGGATGCTCATGGGACCACCGGACCGGATTGGACCTATCACGAGGGGGCACGCTAGATGTGATTGATAGGCCTAGAGAATACATGGATGGTACAATGATATATCTTTTTGTATGAACTTGAAATGAAGAATTGTTCTTACCCAGTGGAATAAAATAATACAAAAGGCCGTGGACGATTTGACCTGGTCCCAAGACGGCCTACGGAATAAACAGCCCTCGAGGCCTCTCAAGGACGAGGTCCGTAGGTCCCGAGAAAGGAATCGTAGGATTCCTTCCCCAGAGTACTCGGTTCCCAGATGGGACTAGGTCCCATCCGGGACCGTTCCGGGGCCGCGAAGGCCCGCGCCCTTCCGTCTAGCCGAATAAGGCGCCCAGACCTGCCGCTGCCTCTTCCTCGGAGACCTCTTTCTTTTCCTCTTTCTTCTTCTCCTCTTTCTTCTCGGCTGCTGGGGCCGCCGCAGGGGCGGCCGCCATGGCAAATCCCGCAGAGGTCTTCATGGCCTCCTCGATGTTGATGCCATCGAGGGCGGCGGTCAGGGCCTTCACGCGGGTGGCGTCGGCCGACACTCCAGCCGCCTTCAAGACGGCTGTAATGCTGGCCTCGTCGATCTTCTTGCCTGCCGAGTGGAGCAGCATGGCAGAGTAGATATACTGCATTCGTTCACACCTCCGTTTTTTTCATAGAGATCATCGTTATCCTCCGAACAGGTTCCCGAGGCCTGCCGCGGCATCGGACTCCTTTTCGGGTTTCTTGTCCGGCTTCTTGCCGGGCTTCTTGTCCGCTATGACCTCGCCGGATATGGCGTCCTTGGGCTTGCCAGCGTCGGTCTTGACGGCTATGAGCGACTTCAGGTAGGTCGCCTGGGCCATGGCCTTGCCGAAGAGCGGCCCCACGGACTTCTTGTTCACTATGGCCGCCTTCATTGTGATGCCCATGGCCTGGCCGTGGGCCTTGACTATGAGCGGCTTGATGGTGAGCTTCGTCGGGTAGGCCACGAACATGGCCAGGTTGAACGCGCCCGAGGCGCTGCTGGCTATCTGGCCCATTAACATGGCGTCGTCGAACGCCAGGACGTCCCGCTTGTAGACAATGCCCTCCTCGAGCACGGCCTTGAGGTCCAGCCCCACGGTCAGCGGGAGGATGCCGAGCCTGCCCAGCATGGGAGCCAGGACCTTCGGGATCGTCTGCCCGGCCTTGACCAGGGTCTTGGTGTTCTTGATGATGACCTTGCCGGAGTCGATGCCTGCTGGTATACCGGCCTTCTGCAGCTCGCCCACTATGGGGCCGGGCTTGAAGTCCGTCTCGCCCTCGGTCACTATTACGTCCTCGGGGGCGATCTCGCCGCCCCTGGCCGGGGACTTGGTCTTGGTGCTCTCCAGCTTCCTGAAGAGCTTGAAAGGATTGAGGTTCGTGGCCACCAGGGCCGACTGGCCGTCCACGTTCTTGAGCAGGTCCTCCATCCCCTTGATTTGCCCCATGACCTCCTGGAGGCCCAGGAGCAGGATGCTGTTCTTGACTATCCTGAGTTGGATGTCGTGGCCCATGGCCTGGCGCATCTGTTGCATCTGCGCGCTCGGTATATTGGTCCAGCAGGCGATGCCTATGACCTTGTGGCCCTTGGCGAGGTCGACGATGGTCTTGAGCTGGTTCTTCTTATAGAGGGGGACCTCTTCGTCAGGCTTCCTCTTGACCATCTTCGTCTTCTTGCCGCCCTTTTCGGTCATCCTTGTCACCCCCTCAGATCTGGATCCTCACCGCGGGGCCCATGGAGGTCTTCACGAAGACGCTCCTGATGTTCATGCGGCCCTTCTCGAAGTGCTTTTCGAGCCTGCTTATGATGGTCTCGATGTTCTCGGTAAGGTCCTCGGGCGTCATGTCCCTTGTCCCGACGACCGCGTGGAATGTCATCCTGTCCTTGGACCTGACCCTGACGGTCTCCCTCATGTTCAATATCATGGCCGCGGGGTCCGCCGACGGCGGCATGGGCTTGGGCATCTTGCCCCTGGGGCCCAAGACCACACCCAGGTTCTTGCCTATGACGGGCATGAGGGCGGCCTCGGCTATGAAGAAGCCGTGGTCGTTGGCGAGCCTGCGGAGCCTCTTCTTGTCCTTGGCGAGCTCCTCGATGTCCTCGGGCCTGAAGACCGAGTCGGCGCTCTTTTTAGCCTTCTCGGCAAGCTCGGCGCTGCCGAAGAGAGCGACCTTCAGGACCCTGCCCCTGCCCTTGGGGAGCCGGACCTCTATGTCGACGCGGTTCTTCGGTATACTGAGGTCTATGTCCTTGAGGTTAAAAGCTAACTCGACGGACTCCTTGAACTTACGGTCCTTGGCGCCCTCGAGGGCCTTCTTCACTGAGGCCAATATATTCTCGTCAGTCACTTTAGTATACCCCCTGTAGTGCGTTAGGTTCGGGGCCGTTGGCCCCTCCTACAGTGGATGTAGGCCTCTGTAAAGTGGCAGGTGTTTATTAACCTTTCCATCTTGCCGGGCCTGCATCAGTAGACGACGGCGATGGCGTATAATAGCACCGCGACCAGGGCGAGGCTCCAGATGCCGCTGGCCTGCCAGCGCGGGTAGTTGAGCCTCAGCTTGATGGCATCCATCCTCTTTTCGATGGAGCCCTTTCCGGATGAGATCGTGTGGAGGGAGAAGAGGCCCCGGGTCGGGACCGAGTAGCCCGTCGCGAGCAGGACCGTGATGAGGGCCATCAGGGCGAAGCGGCCCGGGAACGGCAGGAAGCCGGCGGCGCCTTCGAAGGTCCCTAGCCACGGGGCGATGTCCACGAAGCCGAAGATGCCGCAAAGCAGTATGATGAACCCCGTCAGCGTCATGGCCTTGGCGAGCTTCAGGGTCCTGTCCAGGCCCCATTTCACGGCCGGGGTCGTGAGGCCCTCGGCCTTGTCCTCGAGATAGTCGGCGGTCTGGTTGGCCAGCGCGATGCCGTAGTGGGCGACGGTGAAGCCCAGGATGAAGACGAGGATCGGGAGGGAGTAGGCGTGCATGACGACGTAGACGAAGAACAGGAAGGGCAGCGTGAAGGCCGAAAATGACAGCGAGATTATATGCCATATTCCACGCACCTTCAGGTGGAGCGGCGGGAGGCTGTAGGCCGTCGAGAAGAACACGCCCAGGAGGACGAGGGCGAGGAGGAACCAGGCGTTGAGGACGATGGACAGGTGCAATGCCAGCAGCGAGGCGGCCACGGTCTGGGCCACGAATAGGTAGAGGAGCGTCCTCCGTGAGAGGGTCTTGGCCCCCTCGGCGACCCGGGTCTTCCACCGGAGGTCGACCTCGATGTCGTTGTAGGAGTTTATGATGAAGCCCGATGTGTATAGGAGGGCGAAGGTCAGGACGGCCTCGAGCCACTGGAAGTTCAGGAGGCCTGTGAGCGTCGTCGTTCCGAGGAGAAGCGGCACGGTGAGGGCCGGCGCTTCGGCGGGAAGGTACTCGAGGCGGGAGACATGGTAGTAGGCCCTTAAACGGGCCAGCGGTCCCTTCCTCGCGCTCGGAGACGGTTTGCTCATGCGGTCTACCTCTAGAAGGTGTGCTATTCAACACTTAATTAATATATTATTTTTGTGGCCTTGGAAAATGACCACGGAATCATATATTTAAACTAAATTGTAATAAATCTTAATTCTCACATATAATAAAATGGAGTAGGAACAAGTCGTTTCCGTCGTTGTTTTCGCAATCCGTGCAGACCATTCGGCGGTAGACCCCTGGGCCCTGAAGGCTAATCGTAAAATTTTAATACAATGGTCAGGTTAATGAAACCGCACAACGGGCTCGTAGATCAGCTGGTAGATCGTCCGCTTGGCATGCGGGAGGCCTCGGGTTCAAATCCCGACGAGTCCATGATTTTATTTTTATCGACCATCATTACCTCAATCGGTAACTATATTATTGGATCCGGTCAATGAGATATCAGTGACCTATGTTCGATTTGTAAAGGGACCGGGAGGGTGGTGATTGGCAGGACATCACGGGCCGTTCATCGTCGGCCTTGTTGCCATCCTTGTCCTCGGCCCGGCCATCATGCCATCCGCGGGAGAGTCCGGTAATGACCCAGGGACGACCAGGGCCCAAGGCTATTATTCGAACGTCACGACAGCGGCCTTCGGCGGATACACGCTGTTCTCACCGATCCATTCCAAGACGGTCTATCTCATAGACCACGACGGGAAGGTCGTCCACACCTGGGACACCAACTACCTGCCAGGAAACGCCGCTTATCTGCTGGACGACGGCACCCTCCTACGAACGGCCTTCCCGGGGCCCGGCTCGAACCCGACATTCCCTGCAGGTGGGGCCGGAGGCCGCGTCCAGAGTATCGCATGGAACGGGACCGTGCTCTGGGACTTCACGTACTCGAACATTTCGCATCTGCTCCACCACGACATCAAGGTGATGCCCAACGGACACATCTTGATGATAGCCTGGGAGTACAAATCGGCCGCCGAGGCCATAGCCGCGGGCCGGAACCCGAGCCTGCTCGACGACAACGAGCTGTGGCCGGACCATATCATCGAGGTCGAGCCCGATGGGCCCACGAGCGGGAAGATAGTCTGGGAGTGGCATGTGTGGGACCATCTGGTCCAGCGCTACAATTCGTCGCTGCCGAACTACGGCCTTGTCAAGGACCATCCGGAGCTGATAGACCTCAACTATGTCTCGTACCCGAGGGCCTTTGCAGACTGGAACCATGTCAACTCGGTGGACTACAATCCCAAGCTGGACCAGGTCTTGCTCAGCTGCCACCAGTTCAACGAGGTCTGGGTTATAGACCACAGCACGAACACGACCGAGGCGGCAGGCCATACAGGCGGCAAGAGCGGCAAGGGTGGGGATCTGCTCTACCGCTGGGGGAACCCATTAGCATATCGGGCCGGCCTCCCGGCGGACCAGAGGCTCTTCCGCCAACACAATGCCAGATGGATAACGGACGGCCTCAACGGAACAGGGCACATCCTGATATTCAACAATGGCCCGGGAAGGCCTGGCGGGCCCTATTCATCCGTGGACGAGATCGAGCCGCCGGTCCAGGCCGACGGGAGCTACCCGCTGGTCACGGGCTCGGCCTACGACCCGGTGGGAACGGAGTGGACCTACGTGGCCCCGAACCCCGCGGACTTCTATGCTATCCAGCTCTCCAGCGCCCAACGGCTGCTCGACGGGAACACGCTGGTCTGCGACGGGGTCAATGGCATCTTCTTCGAGGTGACGCCGGGTGGACAAATGGTCTGGAACTACACGAGCCCATACCCGGGAGGCGGCCTGACCGAGGTGTTCTCGGCCATCAAATATTACCCACCGTACATTGACGATAATATAACGCTCCACCCGACGGAGGATGTGCCATACGTCTTCAACCTCTCGTCGGCCATCGCGGACCCCGACACGCCCATCGGGCAACTGGTGCTCTCCCAGAACTCCTCTTATGTGTTGCTCGTGGGCCTCGAACTTCGGATGACCTATCCCAACGGCGTGGTCCAGGATATTATAAACCTGTCCGTCAGCGATCCCATGTTCACGGTCCATCGCGAGATACTGGTGGATGTCATCCAGGTCAACGACCCGCCGGTCATCATCACGGCACCTTTGACGAACGCCATGGAGGACGCGGCATATTCGGTGGACCTCAATGCGACCGACATCGATTCGCCGCAGAGCGGCCTTAGGTGGAATATCCAAACGAATGCGAAATGGCTGACTATCGATAACATGACAGGCGTCCTGAACGGGACCCCGGACAATGGCGATGTCGGGACCTTCGACGTGAACATCAGCGTGAAGGACCCGGACGGCGCATCGGACTTTCGGAACTTCATTCTCGTTGTGAAGAACACGCCGCCCACGATATCGACGGAGAACCAGCTGACTGCCATCCAGGACCAGCCATATTCCGTCGACTACTCGAGCGATGACGAGGGCCAGGGCAGTTCCGCATGGCACCTGGCTACCGATGCGGGGTGGCTGAGGATCAATGCCTCGACCGGTGTCCTGAACGGCACGCCTGGCAATTCGGACGTCGGCATGTACCGGGTCAATGTCTCCCTCAACGACGGGAATGGTGGGATGGCCTCGACGAACTTCACGCTCACGGTGCAGAACGTCAACGATCCACCCAGTATCATCACGAAGGACGGCGGGGTCGTGTACGAGGACCAGTTCTACTCCGTCGATTACGAGGTGAAGGATATCGACGTCACAGACACTGTGTTCGAATGGTCCCTCAAGACCAACGCGCCCTTCCTGAACATATCAAAGGCCACCGGGTTGTTGAATGGAACGCCGAGGAACAGCGAAGTGGGCACCTATTATGTGAATGTCTCGGTCAGGGACCCTGCCGGCGCAATCGATTCTCACAACTTCACGCTCGTAGTCATCAATGTCAACGACCCGCCGGTCATCACGAGCACCCCGGCACTAGAGGCCACCGTCGGGAGCGCATACACATACCAGGTCAAGGCCACCGATGTCGATAAGGGGGACGTCCTGCAGTACATTCTCACATCTGGTCCTCTGGGCGCGGTCATGAACAGGACCATGGGTCTGTTGGCATGGACCCCGGCCGAGGGCCAGGCCGGCCCGCAATGGTTCGTTGTGAGCGTCACGGATTCCAATGCGACGGTGAACCAGAGCTTCACCGTCCTTGTCAGGCCCCATCTAGTGGTCACCATCACGGAACCCGCGGACGGGAAAAAGGTCAGCGGTATGGTCCACATCAAGGGCACGGCCCAGGGGTCCAAGACCATGCGACTTGAGATCGATGTCGACGGCAAAGGTTGGAAGAACATGACTGGGGACACCTCGAAATGGAGCTATTCCTTGGACACCAGGGCGCTGAAGAACGGGCAGCACACGGCCCGGGTCAGGGCCACGGCCGAGCTCAATACGACCGCCGAACGGACCGTGACCTTCGTGGTGGACAATCCCAAAGGCATCGGGACCGGCGGTTCTACGGGAGCCTTCATCTGGATTGCGTTGGCGATCATCATCACGGTTGTCGCCGTTCTCACAGCACGGCTAATGAGGTCCCGCGGGCGAACTAAACGTTAGCCGGCTCCCCCGACTTGTCCAGACCGCGCGTGACCCCGTCACACCGAGGGAACGATCGATATCCAGGACAGCTCCTGCACTCGGCCTTCATCGAGAAATAACCGCCGAGCTGGTAGGCCATCCAGCCGACCACGAGCGCAACGGCCAGGTCGGCCCGAAGGACAACGGTCGTGGCGAGGACGATGCCCATGACCGCGCATCCGAGGGATACGCCCAGGACGAGGCGGAAGAGGAGGTGGACCGCTTTGTTCCTGAGGCCCTTCCAGAGGTAACGCCTCGCGACCGCGATGGCGAAGGTCACGATGGCCAGGACGACGACCTGGACGAATGGCAGGACGAGATACAGCCGGACCATGAGAATAGCGAGGATGGTCACGAGCGCCGACGGATAGACGAAAAGGCAGCCCATGCAGACATGGTGCTTGCCGACCTTGACGACATGATGGGAGAAACGGTCGCAGGACGGATGGTGCGAGATCAGCATGGAGCCCCGTGGGGGACCGGCGTTCCCTTTTGCCTCTTCGCCGTGACCATTCCTTGCGGGTATGGGGCACCCTCCCGTTAGTGAACAATAGGCCTGATCGTGGATTTGTTCTTTCAGTGGTAGGGCGGCGGCGGAGGACCCTGGTGCGGGGGCGGGTAATAGGCCGGGGGCGGGGCCCCGTAGCCCGGAGGAGGCATGGCATAGACCGGCATGTAGGCCGGCCCAATCTCCTCGTACTTCGTGAAGAAATATATCAGTCCAACTGGCCAGCATATGACCAGTAAAACAATGAGCACTCCCACGCTCCCAATGAATTCCTTAACCATACCTATTCCCCCATCGGCGGATATTGGGACATCAACGGTATTTGATTCCATCTAATATATATTACGTTGATAGATAAGATTGGCCGGGGCATTCCCGGGGATATCCTAGAAATAACTAGCGGGATTTCTTCTTGGCCTTGGGCTTCGGGCCCGCCGTCTTCTTGGGCACCGCTAGCCGTCCCTTCGCGGGAACCTTGCCCTTCCCCTTGACCGGTGCGGGGGCCGGCGCCTCGACCTTGACGGTTTTGATTTTGTTGAGGGACTCGAGCGAACGGTCGATGAGGAGCAGGTCCTTCTTGATTCTGATGAGCTCGGAATCGATCTCCTTGAGCCGGTCTCTCTCCTTCCTTAACACCATGTGATGAACCCCCGACGCTGTCCTACTTCCCGCCCAGCTCGTCATCGCTGCCGGTATCCGGCATCTTGCCCCTCTTCTTGGCATCCTTGAGGAGCTTCTCGGCCTGGAGGTAGTCCATGGGCGAGAAATAGCCGCGGAACTCGCCGTCCTTGCTAACGATTATGACGGCCGACGGCTTCTCTTTGGATATGCTCTCCATGGCCTCGGTGAGCCTCTGGTTGTAGTCGATGCGCAGCACCTTGGTGTCCATGATGTCCTTGACCTTGAGGCCCATGGGGTCCTTGGACTCGGATATCTTTTTCAGAATCTTCCTCTCGGTGATGACCCCGTCGACCTCCTTGCCTTCCTTGACCAACAGGACGCCGCACGTCATGGACAGCAATTTGTCGATAGCGGCCTTGATGTCCTCCTCGGCGTCTATGATCTCATACTCGTCGCTGATGACGAAGTCCTTCATCTTCAGGGACCTCGGGTCCGTTGTGAATGCGTCGACCATCTTCGTCAGCTCCGTGGGCCACCAGGACCATCATCGGGGTCCATGGTTAAAAACACTCCCGTTGATAGCGGCGTCTGGACAATGCCCCGCACCGTCGGTTTTCCGTCGATGTGTGAGCCCTGTAAACGTAGTTACACGCGAAATGGTGGGGGGTCGGATGGAAATTCAGCGTCGGAGCCTGAGTGAAACTACCACTGGACCCTCCCGCAGATATATAACCACCTTCCGCAAGTAATATAAGTTGCTCGCAAAGCGCCCTGCAATTGAAGATTGAAATACGCGTAACGGCATCCCCTCATTCCCTTCCCAGAAAAGACCGTGGAATCCTGGAAACACGGTAACACCGACGGGAAGGAATGAGGGGAAAGGACCGGTACCGACGGAAGGAAAGGCCGTCGGCACCGGGAGGAAGGGAAAGGTAGGATGCCGAAGACATACACAGAGCAACAGCTGGTCGCACTATGGGAGGACTTCTTCCTCCACAACAAGAAGGTCAAGGGCCAGGTCACCCAGGTCGCTGACGTCTGGCCCGAGAAGCGCTCCATCATGGTCCCTTACATCATCATCCAGAAGCACGACGCCGACCTGGCCATCTATCTCCTCGAGAACCCCATGACCTGCATTAAAAATGCCGAGAGGGCCATCCAGAACGTGCTGCCCCCCGACAGGAAGGTGCCCATACACTTCAGGGCATGCGAGCTCCCCAAGGAGAAGGGCCTCGCAAAGCTCGATGTGCGGGACATAAGGACCAAGCACGTCGGGAAGCTCCTCGCCGTCGAGGGCCTCATACGCCGTGTGACGGAGGTCAGGCCCAAGGTCCTCAAGGCGGCATTCAAGTGCGAGCGCTGCGGGACGATACAGTACATCATGCAAGACGAGGTCTACCTTAAAGAGCCCCTGGCCTGCGACCAGGAGGCCGGCGGCTGCGGCAGCCCGGCCGGAAGGACGAGATTCAAGCTCATGGCCGAGGTAATGGAGGAGGGCGGCATCATCGGCCCTGCCGAGGGATCCGACAAGCGGGTCGACAACCCCAACAGCCTGTCCGAGTTCATAGACACGCAGAAGCTCGAGATCCAGGAAAGCCCCGAGGGGCTACGGGGCGGCGAGCAGCCCAAGAGGCTCGAGGTCTACTGCGAAGACGACATGACCGGCATCGTCGCGCCCGGGGACCGTATCGTACTGAACGGCGTGCTCAGGTCCAGGCAGAGGGGCCGGTTCTCGAACAGGCTGACCTTCTTCGACATCTTCCTCGATGTGCTCAGCATCGACCACCTGGACAAGGACTTCGCCGAGGTTGATATCTCAAAAGATGACGAGAAAGAGATAAAAAAGATGGCCAGGGACAAGAACCTGAGGAAGAAGATCATCGGGGCCATCGCGCCGTCCATATTCGGCATGGAGACCGAGAAGGAGGCCATCGCGCTCCAATTATTCGGCGGCGTCCAAAAGATCATGACCGACAAGACCAGGATCAGGGGCGACATACACATACTGCTCGTCGGTGACCCAGGCGTCGCGAAGTCGCAGCTGCTGTCCTACGTCTCGAAGCTGGCCCCCAGGGGCATCTACGCGTCCGGGAAATCCGCGTCGGCGGCAGGCCTGACCGCCGCGGCGGTGCGGTCCGAAGAGTTCGGCGAGGGCCGGTGGACCCTGGAGGCCGGGGCCCTGGTGCTGGCGGACAATGGGATCTGTTGCATAGACGAACTGGACAAGATGGAGGACAAGGACAGGGATTCCATGCACACGGCCATGGAGCAGCAGCAGATCTCCGTGGCCAAGGCCGGCATCACGGCGACGCTGCAAACGCGCTGCGCCATCCTCGCGGCGGCCAACCCGAACGAGGGCAGGTTCAACACCTTCAAGAGCCTGCCGGAACAGATCGACCTGGACCCCCCACTGCTGACGAGGTTCGACGTCATCTTCACGATAACGGACAAGATAGACGAGGCCACGGACAGGGCCCTCGCGGACCACATACTCAAGATCCACTTCGCCGGCGAGGCCAACCAGTACCGCATGGCCAACAACGAGAAGAGGTTGTTCGAGGACGAGGAAAAGATCGTGGAGGAGAAGAAGCCGCCCATGGAGGTGGACTTCCTCCGGAAGTACATCGCCCACGCCAAGCGGACATGCTTCCCGGTCATGACGCCCGAGGCCATGAAGCTCATCAACGAGTACTACGTCTCCATGAGGCACAAGTCCGAGCATGGCGCCATCGCCCTGACGCCCAGGAACATCGAGGCCATGATAAGGCTGTCCGAGGCCCACGCCAGGATGCATCTCGAGAACAGGGTCGAGGTGGAGGACGCCGAGGTGGCCATAAGGATAGTTAAGTACTATCTCGAGACCGCGTCCAAGGGAGAGGACGGGATTGTGGACACGGACATCATATCGACGGGCCTCGGGTCCTCACAGCGCGACCGGATATGGACCATCCTCGACATCATCAGCAACATCCAGGGCACCGACGGGGCCAGCATTGACGACATCCAAAAGCTGGCAGAGGAGCGCGGGATGCCCATATCGAAGGTGACCGAGGACTTGGAGCGGCTGAAGAAGGACGGCCGCATATACGAAAGGTTCGAGGGAAGGTACAGACTGGCGTGAGGATTCTCACAACCTTGATTCTATGACCTTTATTCCTTTCGACTTGAGGACCTTCTTCATCTTGCCGATCATCCGGTCCGCATCCTCATAATTTTTATAGAAGATAGCGGTGTTTTTTTCGAGATATAAGAAGGATGTTCTTTGATGATATAACATAATAATCCCCACACCGCGGTTGATTGTCATGCGCTGAAGGGAGACCTCTCTTTTGTCGATGAGTATCCGTTCCCCAATGACGGTCACCTCGGGTGCGTTTATCTTATTTTTGTAACGGTCATGGAGGTCCATCCCATATGCCGTAATGAAGAGCAGTAGGAGGAACCCGAAGACGCTCAATAGGACTATAGGGGTGGGACCGTATGCGACGAATTGAAGAACAGGTATGGCTATCATTATAGTTGTGAGACACATCGAACAGAGAATCGCCCAATAACGCAGGTCATATTCGTTCCGTAGAGCTTGACGTTTTTTCAATGGTATAAAATTCTTCGGTAACCATGTATTTTTTTCGGTGACCTTCTTAATATTCATGTTCATTTCTTTGAACATACGTTCATTATAATGAACAATGAGTATCTATTTTTTTCGGAATGATTAGAAGACCCTGAGTTTTAAAATAGTATTATTCTTAAAATCCCGGACTAGGATTTGAATCCGCCCTCGATGACACCGAGGGTCGGGACCTTTAGCAACCCGAGGGCCCGTAGGAACGGGGCGGAGCTCATGCGGACCGGGTCGATGACCGGGACCCGATACTTGGTCTCGTAGTCCGTGATGCATTTCTCCCAGTCCGCCTCGGCCCTGGTCCTGAGCGCAATGCCGATCATGGGTGCCTTGGTGAACCCCCGGATGAGCTCCATCTCCTGCTCGATGGTCGGGACCGGGATGTCCGGGAAGGAGCCCCTGAACTTCATTGTCGGGTCGTGGCACATGATGATATGGGTGCAGTAGCACCCGGTGAGTATGCCCAGCGCCACGGCCCCGTAGGCCTGATGGCCCAGCGAGCCGTTCCCCTCGACGACGATGAGCTTCTTGCCGCGGTCCGTGAGCCACTGGACACGCTTCTCGATCTCGCCGGAAACGAAGTCGGCCGGGAGCCGGTCGCACACGACGCCCTCGTCGCAGCCTATCATGATGCCCGTCTGGCCCGTTGCCAGGAAGCCGACGTCGATGCCCTGCTTCTCGGCGAGGCGGGTGAGATACAGGCCGGTGGTCCTCTTGCCCTGGGCCGCGTCTGTGCCGGCCGTCAGGACGATGGGGCACTTCGGCTTGAACTTCCCTGTCGCGACCGAGAGGTTCTCGGGGGGTTTCCTAACATCCCAGATGGTCACCCGGAACCGGGCGGCGAGCTCGGCGAACTCCCTATCGTCGCCGAGGAAGTCGTGGAGCCCGCTAACGATGTTCATGCCGAGCGATATGGCCCGCTTGACGTCATTCCTCCAGTCGGGCGGGAGCCTTCCGCCGGCCGGGGCCACGCCGATTATGAAATACTCTGCCCTCGGGGCCGAATCCAGCATCGGGACTATCGGGATGTTGCCCTCGACGCCCAAAAGCTGGGCCGCGTTCTCGCCCACGCACGAGGGGTCGATGACGGCGAGGATCTTGAACCTGCGACCGTGCCGGATGAGGCCATGGGCGGTCTTGGCCCTGTCGCTCTTGAAGTAGCCCTTGGTCAGGATGACCGCGGTCTTGGGCTCGGCCGACTTGACGACAGTGGGTATCATGAAGGCCGGATTCCCGAAGGTGCACAAATCCTTTGCTATTGGCCGGGCCGTTGTGGTTGATAGGGCCGCATCAAATGGAAGCTTGATTTTCTTCCCTTACTTTCAGAAATCCTTATTATTGTTCATGATATTCCCCGAAAACATGGACGCGTCAGAGATCATGGTCTGCATCCTGCGCATCGAGGGGACCAACTGCGAGCAGGAGATGTTCGACTGCTTCGCAAGGCTCGGGGCCAACCCGGAGCTCGTCCACTTGAACCAGCTCATCGGCAGGCAGATAGAGAAGGGCAACGCCAGGGACCTGCTGGACTACCAGTGCCTCATGATACCCGGCGGCTTCTCGGCAGGCGACTACGTCCGCGCCGGCGTCCTCTGGGCGGGCCGCATGAAGAGCGCCCTCGGGAGCGAGCTGTCGGACTTCGTCAAGGACGGCCGCCTCGTGGGCGGGATCTGCAACGGCTTCCAGGTCCTCGTCGAGCTCGGCCTCCTGCCGGCCTTCGGCAAGACCATGACCGATATCCCGCAGGCCGTCCTCAACACCAACGATTCGGCGAGGTACGAGTGCAGGCCCACATACCTGAAGCATGTCAACAAGGGCAAGTGCGCTTTCACCAGGAAGCTCGCGGAGAACAAGGTCATCATGGCCCCGTCGGCCCATGCCGAGGGCAAGTTCATGTTCCCGCTGGACAAGGAGAAAAAGCTTCTCCAGAAGCTCAAGGACGCGGACCAGATCGTCTTCAGGTACGTCGACGACAAGGGCCAGCTCGCGGACTATCCGTGGAACCCCAACGGGGCCCTGTTCAACATCGCGGGCATATGCAATCCGAAAGGAAACGTCTTCGGCATGATGCCGCACCCGGAACGGGTCTTCTTCAAGCACACGCACCCGGACTGGACGCGGACGGACATCGGAGACGATGTCGGCGACGGCAGGGTCATCTTCGAGTCCGCCCTGGAATACCTGTGCGACAAGTTCAAATGAGGCCGTCCGGGCCCGCTCACATCTTCTTCCAGAGCTCCACGAGCTCGTCGTAGGGCATGTCCGTCTTGAAGCCCTTGGGCGAGAACTGGGTCCGCGAGGCCTTGAAGCCCGCGTCCCGTAAGGCCACGAGGAGCCGCTCCAGCCGAGGGGCGTTCGGCTTGACCCTCTTGGAGAGCTCGTCAAGGTCGTAGAACATGGGCATGAGGCCGACCTCGCCATTCATGTCCTCGAA